>Ga0302134_10000593_pt1 | contig 16104 bp, 10 predicted proteins | sample CB9_SCM_MG_FD_203123 | JGI IMG/M metagenome (GOLD analysis project Ga0302134, IMG submission 203123) | Marine microbial communities from Western Arctic Ocean, Canada - CB9_SCM | ecosystem: Environmental > Aquatic > Marine > Oceanic | place: Canada: Western Arctic Ocean | collected 2017-09-19
AACTCTATTTTCTGATACTGTCATTATAAAAAATTATCCCCACTTAATTTTTTTAACATAAAATATATAATATATATATAAACCTTGACAAATAAATTTAATGTAAGTCAATAGTTAATTTTATAATTGTGAATGTATGTTCACATATGTGAACGCTAAAGGTAAAATGACTGATAAAAGTGTAAAATCTGCTGTACGCACTCTTAGGATCCTAGAATATTTCGAGTCTGCAACAGCTCCCATTTCTTTAGGGGAGCTGTGTTTAACCTTATCGATGCCTAAGAGTTCTGCTCATAATTTAGTGTATACTTTGATCGAAGAAGGGTACTTAGATAAAACGTCTTATAACTCTTTTGTATTGAATTCCAACCTTAAGAGGTCAGTTGGCTGGGTAGGTGGGTTGGACGGAGCAATTAGGCGTGCTGCGGCAAAAGAAATGGATCGATTATTAATCCTTTTCGAAGAGAGCGTAGTGCTAGGGGTTCCAAATGAGAAATACGATATAAAAATTGCGGATTTTCGTCAATCATCCCAATTAATGAGTTATTCAGTTTTAACGTCTCCGACTATTCCTGGTTGGTGCACATCCCTTGGGCATGCAATTCTTTCCTGTCTTCCTGAAGACGAAAGTTTTAAATATATCGATAAGGTTTCTAAGGTTTCGCTAACTTCAAAAACTTTAACTAAAACAAGTTCAATAATGGCACGTCTCCAAATGTGTCGGCATAGTGGGTATTCACTTAGTATCGATGAGCGTTTTGATGGAGCAAGTGGAGTAGCTGTCCCAATCATAGATGAGACTGGGGTACCAAGAGCGGCACTGAATATGGTTATGCTAACGCCACGTTTTTTAAAACGTAAAAAAATTATTATTCAAGAAGTTAAGAGATCCGTAAAATCAATAGAAAATATATTATTTAAGAAGCAAGAAAATAATAACATTAGACAATTTAGTGTAAGGTAAAAAATATGGCATATAGAGTAGCAGTAGATATCGGTGGAACGTTTACTGATTTTTGTGTTTTTAATGAAGAAAACTCATCTTTAAGTACACATAAGGTTCTTTCAACCCCTAATAATCCAGGGTCAGAAATAGTACTGGGTGTGTCCGAACTTCAGGAAAAAGGAGTTTTAAATCCCAAGGAAGTTTCTTGGTTTAGTCATGGAACAACTGTTGGAATTAATACAGTCATCCAAAGGTCAGGTGCAGAGCTTGCTTTATTTGTTACTAGTGGTTTTGAGGATGTTCTAGAAGTTGCTAGGTTGAAAGTACCAGACCCATACAATATCTTCTCTAGGAGAGCTGACCCTTTAGTCCCTCGAGAAAGAGTTTTTGGAATCTCTCAAAGAATATTAAAGGATGGTAGTGTTGATTCTGACTTAAATGAAGAGACAGTAAAACAAGCTATAAACTCTGCTAAAGATATGGGTAGCGATACCATAGTTGTAGCACTTCTACATAGTTACGCTAACAACAAACATGAAAAGCGTATTAGAGAAATAATTAACACAATTGAGCCTGAGATGGCGGTTACTTTATCATCTGATGTCTGGCCAGTCATAAGAGAATACGAACGTACAGTAACAACAACGGTTGCCGGTTATGTTCAGCGCCGTGTTGCTAACTATTTAACAGCGTTTCAAAATGCACTTAAATCAGCTGGAATTCCAGCTATCCCAATGATTGGCAAGTCAAATGGGGGTGTAATGACAGCGGAGTTAGGAAAGTCTGACCCAATTTCTATGCTATTGTCGGGAACTGCAACAGGTGTGATTGGTGCAGCAGAGATTGCAAAAAAGGTTGGTGTTAGTAGTATCTTAAGTTTTGATGTGGGGGGCACTAGTGCTGATGTTGCTGTTATAAGTAGCGGTGAACCTGCTTACAGTAGTGGTGAAATGGTTGGTGATTTTCCAATATATGTACCAACTGTTTCAGTTACATCCATTGGCGAAGGTGGAGGATCAATTGCTTGGGTCGACGACTTTGGTGTACTGAAAGTTGGGCCTGAAAGTGCTGGCTCAAATCCAGGACCAGCTTGTTATGGACGAGGAGGTACTAGGCCAACAATTACCGATGCTTTCTCTGTTTTAGGTTTGCTTGGGGAAGGTAAATTAGGTTATGGTAAGGTTGAACTCAACATATCAGCCGCTAGAGAGGCATTACAGCCACTTGCTAACGCATTATCTATGAATGTTGAAAAAACTGCTCAAAGTATTATAGATGTATCTGTATCTGGAATGTTTTTAGAAACTACTAAACTACTATCAAGGTTTGGTGCAGATCCTCGAAGCTTCAGCTTATTACCTTTCGGTGGAGCAGGACCCATGATTGGTTGTTTTCTAGCCAGGGAGTTAGGGTTAAGAGAAGTCATTGTGCCTCCTACACCTGGGGTTTTATCCGCTTATGGTGGTCTAATTGCAGACATACGAAATGATTTCATTAGAACTGTAATGATTGACTTGGATAATGATGGCCTTTTAGATTTACGTGAAACAGCAAAATTTTTAGAAAAAGAAGCAACTAATTGGTTGAAAGAAGAACAAGGTTTTGATGGAGTGTCAAAACTTGAGTGGTCTGCTGACATGCGTTATCGTGGCCAATCATACGAAATTGAAACAGCTTTTGAAAAATTAGATTTGGATTCATTAGTAGTTGATGGGTTGGCAAAATTGTTTCATGACGCACATCACTCTATTTATGAGCATTCGGATCCAAATGCTGAAATTCAAATAGTGAATCTTAGGCTGGTTATCTCTGGAGAAGTTCCCAAACCAAAGTTTTTGACGCACCCAGAACATAAGCAACCTGCCCAACCTCTGACATCGCATACCATTTATTTGGACGAAAAAGAGTTTAATGCATCTCTATTTGAGAGAGATACTTTGGAGCCTGGGCATTATTTTACTGGCCCAGCAATTATAAGTCAGAATGACACGACGACAGTAGTTTTACCTGACTTTGATGTAAAAGTTGATCAATTTAAAAACTTGATTATTAGCAAAAGGAAGACACGCAATGGCGATTGATAAAATTACTCTCGAAATCTTAAAAAACCATACCAGGGCGGCCGCCGAGAGCATGGCTTTTACTTTGTATCGAACAGCTCACTCAACATTTGTTAAAGAAACTGAAGATTTTACTACTGGGCTGACAACTCCCACAGGAGAAACCTTTGCCACCCCCACAGAGTTAGGGGCTACTTGGTTTGTTGGCCTTAATTATTCGGGCGCTATAAAGTTAATAGACGACTATAAGCCAGGGGACATTTGTATGACGAACGACCCGTATTCTGGATTTGTCTGTACTCACCCTCCAGATATGCACATATGGAAGCCCATATTCCATAAAGAGGAACTTGTGGCTTTTTCCGTAGGTCACATTCACAATACTGATGTTGGTGGAGCTGTGCCAGCTTCATTATCACGCAGTCTCTCTGAAGTGCATCAAGAGGGGGTTCGTATGCCACCAATGAAAATTTTGGAGGAGGGTAAATTAAACCAAAAAATGTTAGATGTTTTTCTTACTAATGTCAGAGCACCAGAACAGAATTGGGGGGACTTAAAAGCTCAAATAGCTGCATGTAACACAGGAGAACGCAAAGTTCATGAAATGATTGACCGTTTTGGAATAGATACTTTTAGAAATGGTGTTGGCGACTTATTAGATTATGCCGAACAGCAAGCTAGAGCAATTATTTCTGATTTACCTGACGGAGAGTATGATTTTTCAGAGTATATCGATGAAGACTCTGTTAACGGGTGGCCTTGTAGGCTTCGTTTATTGTTAATTATAAAAGGCGACGAGTTAATTCTTGATTTTACTGGCTCAGATCCTCAGCTAGAGAGCTCTATGAATATGCCAACTGGAGGAGATCCAAGACATGTTTTGATGATGGTTGGAGTGGTATACGTTTTATACTCTCTCGATCCACGCTTATATCTAAATTCAGGAATCACACGAGCATGTAAATGTATATTACCATCTGGTACTATAGTTAACCCGAGTTTTCCTGCTGCCGTTGGAATGCGGACATTGTCATGCAATAGACTGCATGGTTTGACATTTGGTGCCTTTGCAAAAGCTATACCAGACCGACTAATGGGAGCACCCGCAAGTGGGGGACCAATTCTAAATGTTAATACTACAGACACCCTCACTGGAAGGAGAATAATGGCTGCTGTTAATCCAATGACAGGGGGGTCAGGTGGAACAAAACTTTCTGATGGTACAGATGGATCTGGGGCCAACTCTGGATTCCTAAAGAACTCACCTGTAGAGGTAAATGAAGTCGAAGCAGGTATTCGAGTTCATAGTTATGGATTAAGTAAAGACTCTGCAGGACCAGGCGAACATAGGGGCGGACTTGGAACCGATTTTGTTTTTGAGGCATTGTCTCCGAACACAAAAGTAACTGCAAGGAACCGAGATAGAACTCGGTTTGCTGGTTGGGGTATTTCCGAGGGAAAGGCTGGTGGCGCGTCTAAATTTATTCGAAACCCTAATACAGACAAGGAATTCAACCTACGGAATACGGATATTTTATCCCTCGATCCAGGGGACAAAATTCATGTCACCTGTGGTGGGGCTGGTGGTTGGGGCAATGCCTTAAACCGAGACCCCGAAAGCGTTTTACTTGATGTGAAGCGAGATTGGGTTTCAGTTGACAAAGCACAATCAGACTATGGTGTTGTTATTGTTTTTGGACAAAATAATTTACCAATTGTAGATATAAATGAGACCAAAAAACTAAGAGATACTATGAGGGCATCAGAAACACCTAATCAATCATTTTATAGTCTCTGTGACTCTCGAATTGAGTATGAGAAGGTTTGGACCAAAACTAATTATGATGTTTTAACAAAATGTTTGGCTAATTTACCTGTTACATGGCGGTTCTATGCAAAACACCGAATTTTTGCAGAAATTGAAAAATGGAACCCGTCAGATTCAAAACGATTGAATGGTGTTGCAATCGAAGCAACCTATAACAAAATGTTAAAAGAGTTTCCGGATTTAGAGAGAAAAAAAGGCAATTAGGTTTTTGTTAAGAATTTAATGGAGATAATTGAATGGAAATTAATTTTAAGGGATCCACGGTACTAGTAACTGGGGGTGTGAGAGGGATTGGGCGCGCGATTGTTAGAGGATTTGCCGAAAATGGTGCAAAAGTGTGGGCGCTGGATATTGAAGAGGGTTTACTAGGAGAAATAACCGAAGGTTTGCCTGAGGAAGTTTCTTCAAGGATATCATGCGTGCATTGTGACGTAACAGATCCAGTTGCTGTAAAAAAAGTAATTACCGATATTGAGTCTGTTTCGGCAACAGGATCTGTTGATGTTGCAGTTCATTCAGCTGGAGGAATTCGTTCCAGGGTTAAAACGCCAATTGAGGATGTTACAGATGATGATTGGCGTATAATTCAAGCAGTTAATTTAGACGGTTGTTTTAATATTGCCAGAGCGGTTGTTCCAGGAATGAAGAAGGTTCGGAGGGGCAGGATAATTGTTATCTCCAGTCGAGCAGGGCTTGGAGTCTCGTTAACAGGAGTGCAAAGTTATGGAACAGCAAAAGCTGCCCAGATTGGGTTAGTAAAACAGCTAGCTGCTGAACTTGGTCAATTTGGGATTACAGTCAATTCTGTTGCTCCCGGTTTTATGCCCACGAGTCCAGACTACATAAAACAATGGAACTCTTATGGACAAGTTGGACAGGAAGCGCTGGTGAAGTCTATTGCAATGAGAAGAGTTGGAAAACCTGACGATATTGCTAATGCCACAATGTTTTTTGCCTCAGATTTAGCAGAGTGGGTTACTGGTCAAACCTTAGCAGTTACTGGGGGGCCTTAACTTGGAAGGCAAAGATTTTTCGATAGCGATAGATATTGGCGGTACTTTTACTGATTCTGTTATTGCAAATAAAAACGGTAAAATTTTTAAAGTTTCTAAAACAGCGTCTACTCCGAAAAATCCTTCAGAAGGGTTCATCAAGAGTGTTACCAAGGTTTTAGAGTTAGCAGGTGTCGCCCCCAGTGCAGTAGAAGTTGTTTTACACGGATCAACTGTAGTTACAAATGCAATACTAGAGAATAAAAGTGCAAGAACAGCGTTAATTACCACAAAAGGGTTTCGGCACGTTTTAGAAATTGGTAGAGCAGAAATTCCAAGAGAATCTAATCTTTATGGATGGGTTAAACCAAATCGTCCTATTTATCCTCGTGATATTTTTGAAATTCCAGAGAGAATTCGTTACGACGGTACTGTTTCTTTACCTATAGATATCAATTGTTTAAAAGAAATAGTTAAAGTTATAAGTGAAGTCAAATATGATGCTGTAGCAATTTCACTTATGCATTCATATGCAAACCCCTCACATGAAAAGCTTTTAGAAAAGGAATTAAGAAAGCTGTTGCCAGATATCGAAATCTCACTCTCCTTTGAAGTCCTTCCTATTTTTAGAGAGTATGAGCGAGCGATGGCAACAGTTATAAACGCGTCGGTTCAACCGATTGTTGGCTCTTATATGAAAAAGTTAACTGCTGAACTTAAGAGTTTAGGGATTAATGCGCCTTTATTTATTATGAAGTCAAATGGAGGTATTTTTACTCCAAAGGAAGCTGCAAAATTTGGAGTTCATATGGCGCTATCTGGGCCTGCTGCAGGTATGAGTGGCGCCGCATATACGGGCTCAATAGCCGGCCACAAAAACCTCATTACGATCGATATGGGAGGAACAAGTGCAGACGTAGCTTTAGTTAAAGATGGCTTGTTGCAAACTAGCACGGGTGCTCGCATTAACGATCAACCTTTAGCTCTACCTATTATAGATATTCATACAATTGGTGCGGGAGGTGGGTCCATTGCATCTGTTGCGAAGAATGGTGCTATATTAGTGGGACCAGAAAGTGCGGGAGCAACACCAGGTCCAGCAGCATATAATCAAGGTGGGCTTCGGCCAACTGTAACTGATGCAAATCTAATATTAGGTAGAATCCCTCCCCATCTCTTAGGTGGGACTGTGCCTTTAGACGAAAAAGCTGCTTACAAAGCCATTGACGAGTTTGTCGCTAAACCGCTGGGTACAAACGTAATTGAGGCCAGCCTAGGAATAATTAAAATTGTAAATGAAACTATGCATGGAGCGTTGAAACTTATGTCCGTTGAGCGTGGATTAAACCCAGCAGACTTTGTATTGACTGCCTTTGGTGGTGCGGGCCCGGTTCACGGTGGAGATTTGATGAGATTGCTATCTGCGAGTGGTTTACTAATTCCAAGATACCCAGGGATCTTATGTGCAAATGGGTTGCTTACGACTGACTTGAAATATGATTTTGCATTAACAAAGTTACAACGAGCTAACAGTTATGATTACAAGGCAATGAACTTGGTCTTTGAAGATTTAGAGAAAAATGCCCAACTTCGTCTATCGGAAGATCGCGTTTCATTGGATCTAAGAGTAGTAAATCGTGCGGTTGACTTAAGATATGCAGGGCAGGGAACGGAACTAACTGTTAACTTTCCTCCAGGCTTGGTTACTAAGGAAACGACTCAGGTAGCAGTAAATGAATTTCATGACTTACATAAGCAATTATACACTTTTTCAGACGACAGGTCTCCAGTTGAGATAATAAATTTACGAGTTCAAGCCTCAGGGACATCAGATCATATCGGCCCACCATTAATTATGAAATCTAATGGTATTGAACCAAGAAGTAGTTCTGTCAGGCGGGTTGTAATTGATCAAACTGGATATGAAAATGTACCCGTTTTTGATAGAGACTCTCTCTTAGATGGTCATGAAATCTTGGGGCCAGCAATAATTGACCAACTGGACTCAACAACTTTGATACTAAGAGATCAAAAACTCAAAGTAGATAAGTTTGGAAACTTACTTATTAGGGAGTGTGTTAATGAGTAATTCAGAGACGCAAATACAAACCGTTAAGGCAAGTGACAGGATAGTTTTTGAGCTTATAAAAGGAGGACTCACAGCTGCACGGCGAGAGATGGAAGCTGTTATTGCACGCACCTCTATGTCTCCTTTTATTCGAGAGAAAAAAGATTTTTTCACTGCAATCCTTAACCGTGATGGAGAGTTAGTAGTTTCAACGAGCTTAACATTGGCCGGCAACCTCTTAGACTCTGTACTAGAAGTTTACCCAATCGATACTATGATTGATGGTGATGTGTACTGGTATAATGATCCATACTTCACAAAGGGAGCTGTAAGCCACTTACCTGATATGGTTTTTATTACACCAGTTTTTTCCAATAATAAACTTGTGGCTTTTGTGGAATGTTGGGGGCATCTATGGGACATTGGTGGTGCTGTTCCGGGGTCCATAAGCCCAACAGCAACTTCTGTATTCCAAGAGGGAATAATGATTCCACCAGTAAGAATTATTCGAAACGGTATTCGAAATGAAGAGGTCTTCAGGATTTTTATTCAGAATACAAGATTTCCAGATTTGCTAGAGGGAGATTTAAATAGTATAATGGCAGCATGTGATCTTGGTAAGCACAGGGTTGAAGCAATTATTAAACGGCACGGATCGACAGCTTTAGAACAAGCTTTTGAAGAAATTATTCAACAAACACAATTTGCCATTGAATCAGAAATTTCAAAAAGGATTCCCGAAGGAGAATGGTTTTTTAGAGATCGGATTGATAGCGATGCGGTTACCGATGATAGTTATTTTATAGATTTAGCTATGACTCATAAAAATGGCCACCTTAGTTTGGATTTTTCTCAAACAGAGAAACAGGCAACAGGTCCAATCAACTTTGTTATGCATGACAGTGTGCCTAAATTTATGCTAGGTTTATTCTTAACACAACATGACCCAAACGTTGGAATGAATGCTGGTTTTCAACGTGCAATAAGTGATGTGAAGACGCGTTCTGGAAGTCTTTTGAACCCAATTTCTCCAGCACCATTGGGACTAAGGTCGCATTCGATGTTTCGTGTTAACTCTTGTTTGTTTGGAACGTTGGCTCAGGCTACTGGTGGAAAATCTTCTGCTGCGTCACCGGTGTATGTCTTGTATTACCTACGAGGTAAGTCTGCTGCTGGAGGCGAAGAGCTTTGTATTGAGGGACTATCAGTCGGATATGGAGCACGCAGTTTTGCAGACGGCTTAGATGCAGTCTACTATGTTGCGCAAGAGAATTATCCAATTGAGTTTGCTGAGATGGAATTTGGGATAGAGATTGAAAGCTTCTCTTTCCATAAGGATTCTGGTGGACCTGGACAGTATCGTGGGGGATGCGGAATCGTCAGAGATGTGAGAGTTTTACTTGATGAAATGACTCTTGGAATTAGAATTGATAACTGTAAATACCCGGCATTTGGTGTAAATGGTGGCTTATCTGGTGGCGAGGGTAAAGTGATAATAAACCCAGACACTTCAAAACCTGATGAGTTGAAGCCACTTAGTGATGGCAGTAAATTAAAGTATGGTGATCTTGTTCGAATTATTACACCTGGTGGCGGGGGATGGGGTTCACCATATGATCGGAAATCATCAGATGTCCTAAACGATGTGCTGGACGGCAAAGTTTCTCCAGAGAGTGCCTTGGAAGATTACGGTGTTGTTCTAACAAAAAATCAAAGGCAAGTTAATGAAATGGAAACTGCAAAGAAAAGAAAAACTGCCTTTAAATCAAAAAAAATGTTTCACCGCAGAGATTTCTATGATGCCGCTGAAGACCGTAAAGATACATATAAAGTCTAATCGGGAATTTCAGACCACTCGGAACCACTAATCTCTAGTTCGGTGTAGTTTTTTAATCTTTCAAAGTGCACTTTTTTATCTTCTTTGAACAGGTCAGCAGCAATACTTTTTGCTAACCTTTGGGCTCCTTCATTAGTATGTGGAACATCATTAGCTAAGTTTCCTAATGATAATTGAGCGGCGTGATTGAAGCATCTTATATTACATAATATTTTATTTTTTGAAGGTTCGATTGATTTAAATTGAAAGTTTGGTCCAAGGTAAGGAAAACTTAATAATTCATTAGTCGTAATACTTTCATTGGGAGAACCTTTGAGAACATCGCCCCATAACAATATATCTTTTGAAAGTTTCCTTAACTCTGGCACTTGATTTAAATCGATTACAAAACCTGTGCCCAAAATAATGAAATCAGCATAAACAACTTTCTTCACTTTAGAACTTGAAATATTTAGTTCTAAATTTGTTTTTGTCTCTATGGCACTTTCGATTTTGCTGTCCAACATTAGCTTTATCTTTAATTTTGCCACTCTTTCCACCGTATGCTTTGGGGGAGCTATCCGTTGATTTTGAATGTGAGTTATCCATTCTAGTTTTTCAGTGTCGCTAAGTGAGTAAAACCCTTCTGCAAATCCAGGGAATACTGTTTGTCTCATTTTGTTTAACAACGGCATTTTTGGTGATCTTGCTACGACAGTTACTGTAGCTCCAGCCTCAGCTGCGCAAGCGGCATTATCAAGAGCAGACGCTGCAACACCCACTACGACAACATTCTTACCCTTAAAGGAAGAGAAATTAATTTTTGAAGACGAATGAAAAACTCTTTTTGAGGACAGGGTCTTTAGTTCCCTTGGTATTCTTGGCTGAGCTAACCCCTCTCTTCCATTTGCTAACACTATATAACGAGTATAAATTCGATTAGAGCTTTTTTTATAATTAGAGTCTATGGGTTTATCCGTCTTACTTAAATCAACACAATAACAGTTAATGGGATCAAAATTTGTAGTTTTTATAGTGGGCCCAATTTCAATATTCGTGACTTTAGTATTGTATTCGACGTTTGAATTGGTCACTTTCTCAAACCAGCTCAGATAGCTTGCCCAGTTTTCACGCTTTATAAAACCAATATCCTGCCACTTATGTTCACTATTTGTGGCTTCCCACCAGGCTCTATATGTTAAATTTGGAATATTTAGAGTTGGTCCAGTCAAGTGTTTTGGTGATCGCAAATACTCCATTCTAGCAAAGTTTAACCATGGTCCAGCATACCCTATTGGTTGTTGATCAACTTGTCGGATATTTTGAATGCCCTGTGCTCGTAATGCGAATGCAGCTGCTAAACCATTCATACCTCCACCAACTATAAGAACATCGATTAAGGGCTTTTCGTCAGGTCCTAGGGTTGTTGGAACCCAATTTTTAATTGGGTAATTCAATTTAGCAAAGTCATTTATTAATAACTTTTCGTGTTTATCAAGTCTATTTTTATTAACAAGCTCCAAGTGAGTTCTCCAGGTTTCTTTAACGGAAAGAAAGATAATGGCTATTTAAGCTTTGCCATAATTATTTAAATAATCTATGCATTTATATATTTACTTTCTTTTAGTTTAATAAGTAAATATATAAAAGATATATTAGTTAGGATTTTTTTATGTCAGTAGGCCTTTTTGATAAAATTTCGATGGGAAGTTTAACTCTCGAAAATCGTATAAATGTTGCTCCAATGTGTCAGTACACTGCTGTTTCTGGCACAATGAACGATTGGCATTTAGTAAATTTAGGGCAAATTGCTATTGGTGGCCCAGGCCTTATTACAATTGAGGCGACTGCCGTTGAAGCTGCTGGTAGAATAACTCACGGTTGCACTGGTCTTTACTCAGATGAAAATGAAAAAGAAATGAAGAGGGTCATAGATTTCTGTAAGAGTGTAGGCCATAGTAAAGTCGCAATTCAACTTGGACATGCAGGTAGAAAAGCATCTTCTCAACGTCCCTGGGAAGGAGGAAACTCCTTGAACGAAGCAGATAGCTGGTTAACTTATAGCTCCTCATCAAATGCATTTTCTGAAGGGTGGCATACACCAGTAGAGTTAGATGAAGCAGGTTTAAAACGAGTAAAGGATAAGTTTGTTGAGGCAACAAAGAGATCAGTTAAAATGGGAGTAGATGCTGTCGAACTGCATTCTGCACATGGATACCTGCTTCATCAGTTTTTATCTCCTATATGTAATGAAAGAACAGATGCATATGGAGGATCATTTGATAACCGTGTTCGGTATCCACTCGAAATTTTGGAAGCTGTGAAAGACGTTTTGCCAAGTGAAATTCCACTTATAATGAGAGTATCAGCTACAGACTGGGTAGATGGAGGTTGGGATCTTGACCAAACCACTGAATTCAGCAAATTATTAATTGAGAGTGGATGTGATTCTATACACGTGTCTAGTGGGGGGATTTCTACTAAGCAAAAAATCCCTCTTGGGAATGCATATCAAACTAGTTTGGCTGCTCATATTCGAAAAGAAACTGGTGCTCAAGTTATTGCTGTTGGTATGATTACGGAACCAATCCAGGCTGATTCTATAATTAGAACTGGGCAAGCTGATATGGTTGCTCTCGCAAGGGAGTTCCTAAGGGATCCGCGTTGGACTTGGAAAGCAGCAAAAGCCCTCAATGCCACTTCCTCTATACCACCGCAGTATCAGAGAGCTGAACGCTTTTCTTAAGACTTAAAAGTATTTTTAACATTATTGTTGTCTTCTCCTAAATGCCAATAAATTTCTGTTACGGTTCTTATACCTTCGCGCATTAATGGCTTAATAATGTGTTCGTTCGGCGCATGTTGTGAGCAGCCAGCATAGCTTAAGGGTAGCCAAACAATTGGAATTTTTAAATCATATTGAATGACTTCAGTCATATTGGACCCTGCTGAATTTGGAAGGACTCCACATTCTGAATTAGTAGAATTTGCTACTATAGATCGGACCCACTGCGCAAATGGATTATTTGGATCCGTCCTAGTAGCTTCGAAAGAAATACTATTAGACTCTAACGGTTTGCAAATTTCAACTTGTTCAAAATTATTTTTATCTAGATGGTCTCTTAGAATAGGAATGATTTCGTTCAACTTTGTTCCAATAACAAAACGTACTTGGCACGCCGCTATAGCCTTTGGTGGTACAGCATTAACTGGATTAAGTGCATTCCCAGCACTAAAGCTTAAAACCTCAAAAGTATTACTAGCGGTTACTTTTTCAATAATTGTTCGATTTATTGGACCCCAATCTTTATTAATTTTAGGAGAATTTGGTCCGCCATCTCGTGAAATACCTTTAAGGGCGCTTACAACAGATTTTGGAATATTTTTTTGAATAAGAGCATCAATTTTTAATATACCTTTGCTATCTATTATGCTTGCTATCGCGTTTGCTAAGACGATAGCTGGGTTAGTTAACAACCCACCCCAATTTCCTGAGTGATGACCACCTTGCCTTAGGTCACAAATCAAATCAAAATTAATTACACCTCTGTTTCCAAGAGTTATATTGGGACGATTGTACTCAGTTCTAGGGCCATCAGAGGCAAAAAAAACGTCAGCAGAAAATTTCTTTATTTTTTTCTGAACTAATTCACGAAAACCACGCGATCCATTTTCTTCACCCATTTCAATTATAAAACGATGATTGAAACCTAGCTTTCCACGAGTTTTAAGAATGGCCTTAAGTGCCGTGATATGTGCAAGGTGTTGGCCTTTGTTATCTGCTGTTCCACGTCCATATACTTTATCAGCCTCAAAGCTTAATTCCCAAGGATTTCGATTGTTATCCCACTGAGACTCTTGTCCGTGGATAACATCTCCATGGCCATAACCTAAAACAGTAAAAGAGGCATTTTCATTGCGTTCTGCTAACAAAATAGGGCCAAACCCCTTAATCGGATTTTCAAATACTTCTAGTGAGTAACCTAACTCCTCAAATAAAGGGCCGATGGCTTTTGAGACATAATCATATAAGATTGAAGTACGTTCTGGTAGTTGGCTCTCAGTTCTAAAGGAAACCAAGTTAGAAAGTTTTGAAAAGTACCCTTTTGGAGATTCATAGTCGCTTGTAGCTGCGAGTAAAGCATCTTCTAAACTACCTTTGGGCTTAGTCACACGGAAGGTTTCCCAAGATCCCAGTACAGGCCAGCCATAAGACTCAAGGCTTCTCTGCTTAAAGGGAGAATGATATGTTCGTCTGGGGCATGTTGAGAGCACCCTGAATATGAGTGAGGTATCCATATTGCTGGAAGGCCTAAAAGGTCCGTAAAGAGGTCGTTGCAGATTGATCCACCCATCTGTGGAATAATAGCGGGATCAACCCCACAGGTCTTTTTTATAGACTGTCTAACAATTGAAACCCATGGGTTGCTAAGCTCAGTCCTACTTGCCAGGAAACCCCCTTGGTTTTCTTCAGGGGGTTGCTCAATTTTTACGTTAGAAAACCCCATTTCGTCTAAATGACGTCTAAGAGATGGCAGCACTTGATCTAAGTTTGTGCCAGCAATGTACCTAAGTTGACAATGTGCTCGAGAGTTTGGCGCTATTGCATTTATAGGGTTTTGAGGGTTCCCAGCTGTCATGGCTAAAACAGAAAAAGAGTTCCACGCAAAGACATTTTCTGCAGAACTAAATGATGGCTCTCCCCAGTTAGGGTCAGGAGTTGGACCATCTTTTCCAGCATCAAGTTTTATGTTTTTAAGTAACTCCCTGACTTCAGCAGATGGCATTGGAGGTCGCCATTCAGGAATTTTGATTTCCCCTGTTGGAGTTGTTATGCATGATATCGCTTGCGATAGTATAATGCCTGGGTCTGGAAGCGCACCACCCCAGTTTCCTGAATGATGTCCACCTTCGCGTAAGTTACATGAGAGGTCAAAATTTATTGCACCTCTTGCACCCAGAGAAATAGTTGGCCAATCTTGACGCACTCTAGGGCCATCGGAGGCTATAAATACATCAGCAGAAAACGTAGAAAGATTTGATGATATAACTTCTCGCAAACCTTTAGAACCATTTTCTTCAGAAGTTTCGATTATAAATTTTGCATTAAACCCTAAGCTCCCTTTTATTGATAAAAGGGAGCGAAGAGCAGAGATATTAATCCAGTGTTGGCTTTTGTTGTCGGCTGTTCCACGGCCATAAAGTAAATCACCAACTTGGGTTGCCTTCCATGGACCATTCCCTTTTGTCCAAGCATCATCAAACCCTAATATTACATCGCCATGTCCATACCCTAAAACAGTTGGTAAACTTGGATCCTCTAACCGCGTTGCTAACAATATAGGACCAGCATTAGAAATCGGATTTTCATATATTTTGGTTTCAAACCCCATTGATTCAAAGGCGGGCACCATGGAAGAACTTAAATATTTTAAACAGTGCTCAAGCCCTTTCTTAACCTGGCTTTCAGTTGGTATTTCAACTAACTTACTGAGATCTTTTTTAAAGTGACCATTGTCAAAATAACTTAGGGAATGTTCTATTGTTGCTTCTCGTGTCATTTTTTTCCATTTTCATTTAAATTAACAGGAAGTTAGTTAAGTAATTTAATCTGACTTATTTTAATATTGTCGAAATTCTTATTTCTATATCAAAGCTTGCATAAATTTGTTAGATTAATCAATATATTATTAATATATTTAATTAAAGGGATTAGGTGTGGACAAAATTGATAAAAATATTCTTGATGGTTTGAGATCATGGGTTGAATGTGAAAGCCCGACTTCTGACTTTAAAGCAGTTAACCGTATGATGACACTTGCTGAGACTGACTGGAGTAGTATTGGCTTTGATGTCGAACGTATCCCAGGCAGAGATGGCTTTGGAGACCACCTCTCGATAAAATCGAGTTGGGGCTGGGAAAATAGCTTAAGTAACACCGGGATATTAATTCTAACTCACTTGGACACTGTTCATCCGCACGGTAGTTTTGGAGAAGATAGATTTGTTATAGATGGCGATAGAGTGACTGGACCTGGAATTCTTGATATGAAAGGGGGAGCGTATATAGCTTTTCAAGCACTTAAATCAATTGTGAGTAGCACTCAAAAACCGTTGCTTCCTATTCATATATTATGCACATCTGATGAAGAGGTTGGTAGTCCAACTTCAAGATCTTTAATTGAGGATGCTGGGAATTCAGCAAAGTATATACTGGTAACTGAGCCAGCTAGAGATGGTGGAAAAATTGTTATAAGTCGACGTGGTGTTGGCCGTTATAAGATTGTAACTCGAGGATTAGCAGCTCACGCTGGAGTTAATCACAAAGACGGAAGTAGTGCCATTAGGGAAATGGCAAACCAGATTTTAAAAATTGAAAACATGACAGATTATG
>Ga0302134_10000594_pt1 | contig 16085 bp, 12 predicted proteins | sample CB9_SCM_MG_FD_203123 | JGI IMG/M metagenome (GOLD analysis project Ga0302134, IMG submission 203123) | Marine microbial communities from Western Arctic Ocean, Canada - CB9_SCM | ecosystem: Environmental > Aquatic > Marine > Oceanic | place: Canada: Western Arctic Ocean | collected 2017-09-19
TACCAGGATTCGTCGTGCTGACCAGCAAAGGCGGTCGCAATCCTCAGCCGATTGCCACTCGTCAATGGCATAGCGGTTTTTTACCCGGCCGTTATCAGGGTGTGCAGTTTCACTCAGCTGGCTCACCGGTTTATTATGTGCAAAATCCCGCAGGGGTCAGTCAGGACTTGCAAGGTCAAGTTATTGATACCGTCAACAAATTAAATGGGCTGCGTAATCGGGAAGTCAAAAACCCCGATATTTCGACACGTATTAAACAATACGAACTAGCATTTCAAATGCAGGACAGTGTTCCTCAGTTGATGGATATCGCCGATGAATCACAAGCGACTTTAGACCTGTATGGCGTAACAAAAGCCGATGGCAGTTTTGCATATAACTGTTTGCTAGCGCGACGCATGGCCGAACAAGGAGTTCGCTTCATTCAGCTATATCATCGAGGCTGGGATCATCATAATGACTTGGTCAAGTACATGGGTATTTGTGGTGGACTGTGTGATCAAGCCACCGCTGCTTTGATTCAAGATCTTAAGCAACGCGATATGCTAAAAGACACTCTCATCATATGGGGCGGGGAGTTTGGCCGTACGCCGATGGCTCAAACTAACAAAGGTGCGGTTGGCCGTGATCATCATATGCGAGCGTTTAGTATGTTCATGGCGGGCGGTGGCGTGAAAGGTGGAACAACTTACGGAAACACCGACGAGCTAGGGTATGATGCGGTGGAGCACCCAGTGCATGTGAATGATTTACACGCGACGATGCTGCATCTGCTTGGTTTGCAACACGATCGCTTAACCATCCGACATCAAGGGCGAGATTTTCGTCTAACCGATATCGCTGGTGATGTTATTCAGGATATTATTGCTTAGTGCCGGACGGTGATTTTGCGATGAGTTGTGCGCGACATTCGGCAATTAGGTAAAAAGAACCCGCGATGACGATGAGGTCTGCTGAATCGGCTCTTTGCTCGATGTGAGTAATGGCGCTGATAGGATCGGCTTCGGCTTGCAGCGTCCCCGTATCGCTTGATCTGTGTTGCACTGCTGACTGCTTTGCCATTTCTAGTAATGCATCACAGTTGACAGCGCGAGGGTTGTTGTGAAATTGCGTTAATGTGATGGATTTGAATTTGTCGATCAAAATATCTAGCATGTCAGCGACTTGTTTGTCTTCGCTACAGCTGAAAACTAGATGCCAGTTTTGGTCGGCAAAATGTTGCTGAAGGTATTCGGTTAGCTTGGTGATTGAATCTGGATTATGCGCTACATCGAGCAATATGGCCGGTTGGCCAGTAATGTATTCCAAGCGACCCGGGCAATTAGCATGCGCTAGTCCCTCGATAATCGCTTGGTCACCAATTTCAAATCCCTGTTCAATCAGGCAACCTACTATTCCCAACACGACTAACGCATTGTTGATTTGGTGTTGTCCGGGTAATCCGATTTCAAGTATCGGCCATGTCTTGGTCGTGTGGTCGATTATCATAGACACGTCTCGTAGAGTCGCACTCTGGGCAGATTGTGCGGCGATTGAATATTCAATGGCTTGCGTCGCACGAGTGATACGGGCGTCAGTTCGTTGCGCTCGCGATTCAATTATATGTTGTGGCCCAGCGGTACATCCATGCACAAGCGGTACGTTGGGTTTAATGATGCCGGCCTTTTCGGCGGCAATTAGTTCTACGGTATTACCGAGCAGTGAAGTGTGATCGAGGCTGATGTTTGTAATTGCCGTGACTATACTGTGGCAGATGTTGGTGCTATCTAAACGGCCACCGAGTCCAACTTCGATGACGGCAATATCTACTTGTTGCTGTTGAAACCATAAGAAAGCCAAAGCAGTAGTCAATTCAAAGAACGTCGTTTTTAAATCTTTATCCGGTTGAATGTTGGTTTCAACGTCCATCGCCTGTACCGCCGGAACCAGTTGATTCACTAATTTGACAAATTCTGATTCACTACACAATTCCCCATCGATTTGAAAACGTTGCCTTAGGCTTTCGAGATGAGGTGAGGTGAATAGACCAGTTTTGTGTTTAGCAGCAGTGAGGATGGAGGCAGTCATCGCTGCCGTAGAGCCCTTGCCTTTAGTACCAGCGATATGTACGGCGGGGATATCTTGTTGAGGGTTGCCTAAGCGAGCAGCCAGATTTCGCATCCGGTCAAGTTTAAAAGGAACCGTTGGTTGCGCGACCATGGTCCGTTCAAAGTCGAAACGGCGATAGAGAAACGCCTGAGCTTCAGCGAAGGTTGTAATGGCCAAATTGGTATGCATGTTGGTGAACGGTCACAGATGGAAGGGTGAAATTGGGTTTGATGATTGAAGTGTATTCGAAATTGGGCTGAATAATCCGTACGATCGTCAACACCAACGTGTCTCTGTAAAGGTTTCGACTTTGCAGAGCTAGGCAAACCTTATTTATAGCGACCACGCGTCATACTTTAAGACCTGCCCTATACGATTATTGAATTATTTGTAACATTCATACGATGGATATATCGGTAGGTCCCCCTGTAGATCAAAAAGGTGTTTACTACGTATTGGTGGTTGAACATCTGTATAGGTTTGTGCGTACAAAACAGATGCAGCAAACTAATCATCTAGCATTCAACAGCACAAATTACATTACGAACAAATACTGGCTCTCCGATAGTTGTCGCCAGAGCAGCAAAGTTTAATGAAACGCGAAAGAGGATAATCTATGTCAACGTCTGCTGACCAAAAGGGCGAAGTCATTGTTGAAACCCGTAACCTTACAAAGACCTACAAGGACTTCTGGGGTCGTAGTAAAGTGCATGCACTCAAGGCACTCGACTTAAATGTTCGACGTGGTGAAATATTTGGTTTGCTTGGTCCCAATGGTTCGGGTAAGTCGACAACGATCAAACTGTTGTTAGGATTGTTATTTCCTACCAGTGGCGAAGCATTAGTGTTTGGCAAAGATGCTGCGGATGTATCCAAAAATGAACGTATCGGATATTTGCCAGAAGAATCCTATCTGTACAAGTTCTTGAACGCAGAGGAAACGCTTGATTTTTATGGTCGCTTGTTTAATATGTCGGCGGCCCGCCGTAAAAGCCGTATTCGAGATTTGATTAACCTGATCGATCTTGATTGGGCTAAGCGTCGACAGTTGAAGGAATACTCCAAAGGGATGACCCGCCGAATTGGATTAGCTCAAGCGTTGATTAATGACCCAGAGCTAATTGTGCTGGACGAACCGACCACTGGCCTAGATCCCATTGGTACGCGCGACATGAAAGATCTCATTGTGCGATTGCGTGACCAAGGTAAAACGATTCTTATGTGCAGCCACTTACTCGCGGATGTTCAAGATGTCTGTGATCGAATCGCAATCTTGCATCAAGGTGAATTGAAGGAACTCGGTGCCGTTGATAGTTTATTGAGCGTGCAAGATATTACGCAAATCCAGGCCAAGAATCTTACGCCTGATACAGAAGAGGCAATACGCAAGTTGATCGCTGATAATCAAGGCGAATTGATTTCGATGGAAAATCCAACGACAACGTTAGAAGATTTGTTCCTTAGTATTGTACGCGACAGTGAGTCACGCCCAGGTTTTGTCAGTCGTAAAGAAGGCGTAGAGCAGCAAGAGGAAACGGCGACTACAGAGTGAGACATGATGAGCCGCTCGATACAAAAATACATACATACATACAAATTATGGAATTAGCACTCCGACGGTAACGCAGGGTAATTAGTTAAATGGTTGTAGATCAAAGCGAATTTAAATCTTTTGGGATCTGGTTTTTCAGTTACATGGTCGATTTTGCCATGCTAGCATTGTTCATGCTGGTTGGCTGGGCGATTTTGGCATTTGCATTAGCAGCGATTCGTAATAGTCCAGGCCGAGCGGCTAAGATGATTGTGGGAACGATCAAGAGAGCGTTCTTTGTTGATTTTCCGCGCACCTCGATTCGCCGTACTATGGCGATGTCACGTTTGGCAATTCAGGAAGCGATTCGTAATAAAGTACTTATTATCTTTGTTTTATTTATTGCCTTGCTGTTGTTTGCCGGATGGTTTCTTGATGTTGAAAACGATCACCCTGCTCGGCTATATCTGGGATTCGTTTTATCGGCGAGTACTTATCTGTTGTTAGCACTTGGTATATTCCTCAGTGCCTTCAGCTTACCGAATGATATAAAAAATCGTACGATCTACACGATCACGACGAAACCGGTTCGAGCGCATGAAATATTCTTAGGTCGGGTGTTTGGATTTGCAGCCGTCGGTACATTGCTTTTGGTGTTAATGGCATCGGTGAGTTATGGATTTGTTAAACGTGGTTTGGACCACGATCATACGATCGACAAAACGGCGATTGAGTGGGATGAAGCAACGGGGTTAGGCACAGGTAAGACTTCGTTAAACGCTTATCACCGCCACGAATTTACGATCAATCGGAATTTGGAAAATGCAGATGGTTTAATTGGTACGACGGAATTAGCCAAAGGACATTCGCATAACATCTATTTACGTGGTGATGATTACATTGTTGGGTCACCCACAGGCGACCTGCTTGCACGAGTCCCGGTCTATGGTGCATTGAGTTTCTTAGATCGCTATGGGAAGCCGAGTGAAGAAGGTGGATTAAATGTAGGTAAAGAGTGGACCTATCGTTCTTACATCGAAGGCAATACGCTAAATACCGCTATTTGGGAATTTGAGAATCTGACCGAAGACATGTTTGTTACCAGTGGTAGTGAAGGTGTATTGCCGCTGGAATTAAACTTGCGTGTGTTCAGGTCGACCAAAGGGAAAATCGAAAGTCGGATTCACGGCGAGATCTTGTTGGTGAACCCCGAAGATAAGTTGCCTACGGAACAACGCTTCAGTGCTCCCATTCCCTTTGAAGCAGATGAGTTTGTAACCTCGCAAGTCAATATAAAATTCAGTGATATCCACCGTCAAAACCCTAAGACTGGCGCACTAGAAAATATAAACCTGTTTAAACATTTAGTTGATGGCGGAAAATTACAAGTTCACATCCGCTGTAAGGATCGTGCCCAGTTTTTTGGGATGGCTCGAGCTGATGTGTATATCCGAGCTCCTGAAGGGTCGTTTGAAGCCAATCTCATTAAATGCTATTTAGGTATTTGGATGCAGATGTTGCTGGTAATTTTGCTAGGTGTGTTCTTTAGTACATTTTTAAACGGTATTGTGGCGTTGATTTCATCAGTAGCGATTATCGCGATGGGGATGTTCGCCGGCTTTATTGGCGACATTCAAACGGGTGAAGCCCCAGGTGGTGGCCCTATCGAATCGATTGTGCGAAACATTACGCAACAGGGTGCGACCTTGGAATTAGAAATGGGTGATACAGCGATTGAAGTCATCGAATCGCTCGATGGATTCTATCTTAACACCATGGAGAGCTTGGCAAAACTAGCTCCAGATTTTTCAAAGTTCAATATGTCGTCGAAAGTTGCTTATGGGTATGACATCCATAGGGATTTGATATTAAAACAATTGGTTACCACCATGGTTTACTTTTTTGTATTGGTGCTTGCCGGTTACTTTATTCTCACATCGCGGGAGATTGCAGCGTGAATCTAAATTCGACATTTAAACGTAAAGTTGCCTATATCACCGGCATCGTTTTACTGCTATTTCCTTTGTTCTTCCTAGGCCAACCGGCAACGAATGGGCGCAATGGTGGCGGTGATATAGGTGGTAAATTAGCACAGTTGCGAGCTGAAAGTGAGTTGGCACAATCGAATTTAGGTGAGATCAATCCAGTAAGTTCGTCGATGCAGTTGGCAACGTTTGGTCTTCGCCCCGTAGCGGTTATTATCCTTTGGGAAAAAGCAACCAAGTTCCAAAAGATGGAAGACTATGACAACGTAACCGCGACGATTAATCAGATCTCGAAGCTACAACCTAACTTCATTTCCATCTGGAAATTTCAAGCACATAATCTTGCCTATAACATATCTGTTGATTTTGATAATTATCGACATCGATATCAATGGGTTCGTCGCGGGATACAGTTCTTGATGGAGGGTACTCGCTATAACTCTCGCAACGCTAAGCTTGTACAGGAAGTAGCGTTTTATACAGGCTCAAAACTTGGCTACTCGGACGAAAAAATTCAGTTCCGTAGTCTCTTCTCAGAAGATGAAATGTTTCACGGTCAGATGTCTGATGAAGGTATTGATTTAGCTTCAAACCGAGCAATAGGCGCTAACGGAAAACCAGATAACTGGAAGGCAAGTTACCTGTGGTACGAAAAGAGTGAAGATGTTGCAAGTGGGAATGAACATCACGTGCACCGTGACCCGATCCGATTTTACGAGAAAAAACCACAGGCGCTGGTTTATTACGCGATGGCTCTAGAGGACGACGGTTATTTAGATGCGGAAGCACAACAGGCGTTTGCGGCTGCCCATGCGGCGTTAATCAATCTAGGCAATAGAGACTTGTCTACGCAGTTTGGTTTTAACGTGCGATTGAATCAATATGGTGAATTCCAACAGAATTTGAAAGACTTGCGAGAAAAAATGGATGCGTTGGCTCCGGAGTTGCGGCAAGAGTTGAAAGACGCGCGATTTAAGAGGCTAGGCCAACCGCAACAAGATGCTTATAGCATGGAAGTGGGATTGCGTTCGGAGTATCACCATCAGTTAGCGTATGAAGCGAGTCAGGCTATGTTTGTCTCTGAAACAGAGATTGCTGAAGCGATGCCGGCTGCTATTCGCAAACAGGCACGTGGTATTGCAATGGCTGCTGAGGATGCGGCGATGAAAGTAGATGGAATCAACTATATGCGTGAGATGATTAACTATGATTACTGGCTCAAACGTTGCGAAATGGAGCAGATGACATTGGCAATCACGGCACGTAAAACAGTACAACGAGCGGACGATTTGTTTGTCAAAGCGAGATTAGAAGAAGCTCGTAAGTTGTATGAAATCGCTTGGGTAGATTGGCGAGAGATTTTTGACAAATACCCATCGATGATTACGCGCGACACGGGTCAGAATTTGGAACCTTCCATTTCGAATTACATCGAGTTGTTACAGCAATTTGATGAGGAGTTGCCGGAGAACTTTGTGTTGCAGAACTTGGTGGCCACTTTGGAATTTGCGCCCAAAAATTTGCCCACGCCAAATATCCAATTCCCTTCTCCCGCGCAACCAAACCGCATAAAAGGCTCTGTACCCAATACGGATTATTTGGACAAGTAGGAGTGTGAGGTGGACAGTCCGTCTTTAAACCATCAACCACGAATTAGTACGAATGTGGAAAAGGGGGCGTTCCCCGCTATTTGAGCGTTTGTAATGCTTGGTAATGCGATCGAACAGCCTCTAAAAATTTGGCTTGCGGTTTGATAGGTTGGTAAACAGCTCGCATTACCATTTGATATCGCTTGTCAACTTGGTAATTTTCCACGATGAATTGGAAATCCCAGGCGGGATTACCTTGTCCTCCACCAGACGGCGATTGAGTGATGCGGATGTTGTCGCTGCGGCGGAAAATTTGCGCAAAACCCATTCCATTGCTAACGCCATAATACCAAGGGTCACTATAGCGATGATCCGAGTTCCCAAAAACGAGTGATAACGGAAAATCTTCATCGTGTTTCAATTGCCTACGGTCCTGCAGCGAACGATGCGTTGCTTTGAGCCCATGTCCTGACGTGATACCCCGAATTATTGTTGGCGGTGGCAAATTGATGTCCTTGCTGCGGCTGCCAATATTCGGCCATCCCGGAAAATGGATGTCTAGCGATTCAGGTTGGTGAATGTAACTCGCCCAAAACAAACCAATATAACCATTAGAAAAAGTATCTTTGCGGGCAATGCATTCCAACGTCATTTGAATAACGCCTGCTGGTAGCAATTCGTATCGCAAGCAACTTTCTAGTTGAAAGTATGGAGTTGGCGGTTGGTATAAATCGACGCAATACTTGTTGATCAAACGCAATTCCATTGGGGCTCGCCGCGGTTCGAACAAGACGTCTCGTGATTGTGTAGTCCCATCATGAATATGTTCGTAGTTGATACCAGCGTAACTTGGGACAAATAGGTTAGATTGATGCTGGGAGTGGCGTAGTTGTGCAATGCCACTATAACCCGCACGATGGCCGGGTAATTGTTCATCGTCAACGGCTTGATTTGTAACGACAGTCATTTCCACATCCTGCCTCTTAAGGATGGCATAGGCACTTGTGGATTTCGTCCAATCGCCTTTCCCTTGACTTAGCGATGTACGCGGAGGCGGCTCCTTAGCCGAGGTGCCGACAGGCAAACTTATTAATAGAAAAAGAAGAACGGTTGTCGGTTGTTTCAGTGGTTGCTTCATCGGTAGTTCCCACGTCCTTTGGAAAGGGACTATTGTTGACTTAAGAATCCGGCACTGGATTGAAAGTATCGCTGGCGGCGATCTTGGGCTAATGCTTGAGCTTCCGATTGTTGCTGTTGCAAGTCATCTAGGTTTGCTTGGCATTGTCGACACCCGTTGATTTCAAGATGGGTTTTTACGAAAGATTTTTGATCTGGAGACAAGATACCGAGTAGAAAATTCCCCAGCTCTTCTCGGTTAGGACAACTGACATGGTGGTTGTGCCAAATGGCGCCGAGTGAATGGTTTCCAGCACTGGTGTTTGCTCTTAGAGTCGTCAAGCGTTCCAGCAGGGCGGGATCGGTGCGTAATTCGCGTTCAATATCTGTCATCCACCCAGCTTCTAAATCTTCATCGAGATAAGCGTATAATTCCGCATCACTAAACATGCTTGGTATCCTCCATGGAGCCCGGCTCATTAAGCTCGGGGAAAATGTCATTATTGAGCCCTTGCTTTCGCAGCTGTTTCTTTATTTTGTAGATGAACTCAAATTTAGTAGTAGCCACAACTTGTTGGTTAATCTCGAGTTTGTCCGCCACATCCTTATTCTTCATGCCGCGTAAAAACAGCAATTCCAAGATGCTAATTTTGAGCCAGTCCCGTTGAGTTTTATAGGCCTGAATAAGTTGATCGATGATTTTGGCCAGTACGTCCGTTTCAATGCCTTTGCGTTCTTCACTACGGAAAATAGCGGATGGTTTGCGGTCTCCCCCCGCTAATTGCATCGCACCATCGGCAGAGTTATTGGCGTTGATTGGAATCGTTGGACGACGACCCTCTCGTCGTAGATGATCGGCCAATTTAAAAGCACAGATTGTAAATAAGAATCCTTGGATGGGCCGGCTGTCATCGAAATTCGGGATGCTCGTGAGAAAACCGATGAAAGTCTCTTGGACAATATCCTCAATAGGACTGGATTGTGTCAATCGTCGCCTAACGAAAGCGGTCAGCCGACCCTCGTAGGTATCGATGAGGGTCTGCCATGCGTCTTCGCTACCAGCGCGAATTTGTTGGACGAGTAGTTTGTCTGGGGTTGTCATGCGAGCTCTTGGAACAAAAAAACTTCCACTACCAAAATTCTAATCAAGTTATACGTCGCCGTACAAGTAAATTATGCATTAGAAATAGTTGGCGGACAAGAAAACCAGTGCGGAAAGACTAGTGGCCCAAGCGGTGATGTTGAATGAGAGTTGTTTTGTTAGCGACGTTTTCCGTACTATCATAATTTGATTGCCGCGATAGACAAGCAGCGTCACGACAGTTGCACCCGCTACGGCACAGAACTTAATTAATCGCTGTAAAATATGAGAATCGCGCCAGGTCTGCTGCATTTGCAAGTGCTGTTCGGACACATCAACGACAGTAAACAATCGATATTGCGTGATGTCCGAACGTTGACCGTCAATTACGGGCGTATATTCAGCCACGTAGATGCTAGACTTCAACAAGGAACGACGGGGATCCAATTTGATTCCCTGAGAATGGAAAAACTCGATAGCCACGGGGTCTGATGTGATGTCGCAAGCAGCAGTGGTTATTAATTTGGTTGTCTGTTGTTCGAGGTCTTTGATAGCAGTGGTGAATTCGACTTTGGCTGTTGTTTCTATTCGCCGAGCGTAGCGATTATTGATTGGCAATACGAGTAGTGGTTGTTCAACGACTTCGCCTTTTTCCCCCGTAGTGAGATCAAACTCATAGAAAATGGAACCTGCGGGGATAGAACTAGTCGGGTTTGCTGGTTTCTGTCGTTCTGTTATCGCACGACTACCGTCGGCTAAATTTGGCGCAGGTGCAAGTGAAGTGGCAACGAGCACCAAGGCAAAGAGGATCGGTGACGCCACGAGCACCATGTGAACGCGCACCACGTTACTCGGTTTTGTTGACGGTTGGTTGTTATTCATGCTACTATCCTAATCTCGCTATTCTCGTAAACTCTCGCCGCTGAGCGCCACTGATATGTGGTGCACTGAATTGGATTGCGAGTACGGTGGCGGCCATGATGGCAGGCATCCAAGGTTGGGGTGCAACAGGAATCAACCACGCTACAAGTGCGACCATCAGGGCACTAATGATGTCCATCCGAAAAGTGCGCATGGGACTAGCTTGTTTCCACCAACGGCACACGGCAAACAAAATAGCGACGAATACAACATAGTGCTGATAGAGAGGCTCCGGCTGACCACCTAGACGCCAGTCTTTTCCCGCTTGCCATTGCTCTAACACCCACGGAAACCAGGCATCTTCTGTGTGCAGGCTCATGAGATCGAGTTGTAGAAAGTCGGCAAGGCCGAACATAAACAGCCCTAACGCAGCGCCTGCCGGGAACATCATAAATCGCTTCACTGTATTGTTATCGAAATCCGTTTCCCAGCATTTGCTGATGCTCAGCACAGTCCAACTGTTGACTGTAATGACAGACGTAATCCAAGCGTACCATTGCAACAGTTCATTTGAGGAGAATGGCGAAGCGTGAGTAGAAAGTGACAAAATAACAAACCCGAAAGCCAATGCGGCGACCAGCGATTTGACCATCGACGAAGTTAGTTCCGTGAGCAGGTCGCTGCGCGAGCGAAGTGATAAATGTTCGCTCGCGACGTCCTTCCAGTGCCGTATATAAACTGGCGAATGTACTACTGTGGGAGGCACATAAATAGGCGTTGGAATAGCTAGTGAAGAAACAGGCGGTTGTGTGACGGGTACAACGGCATCAGGTGATTCGTGACCGCTGAGATCGATTGGACGGTGATTTGGTTTGGCAATCGTTTCTAGGTCTTCAGGCAACTGTGGCCGTTGAACATGACCAACGTTTTCATAGTTGGGTACAGGAATGTCGCCTAACATATCGACGACATGACGATACCTTTTTGTTTTGTCTTTCCGCAGTGCCTTCTCGATCGCTGTTCTAAATTCCAGCGGTACGCTCGACAGATCGGGCTTAGCGGTCAGTTGTTTCACTAATATTTCCTGATCGGTTTCCCCTGTAAAAGGGACATTGCCAGTCAATAATTCGAACAGCATGATTCCTAGAGCATAGACATCAATTTCACGGCCGTAATTGCCGTCTCCAATTTCCGGCGCCATGTAGTGTAGTGTGCCAATACTGCGAGTATGCCCACCACGTTGACTGCTAGAAATGAACTTGGATAAACCATAATCACCAACTTTGACATTCCCATCACTGATGAATACATTTCCGGGTTTCAAATCGCGGTGGACAATACCTTTGTTGTGTAGATACTCAACGCCACTGGCAATACTATAAAACCAAGCGGCGGCATCAGCGGGACTAAGGCCGGCAGGGTTGTTATCAAGAACATGCCGTAAGCTATTGCCCGCCATATATTCCATGATGATCCAAGTATCATCATCGCTGCCTTCTTTAATATCGAACAGTGACACCAAATTTGGATGGCTGACATTTAAAACAAGATGGTCTCCCCGTTGTTCTCCTGTGGGGCTCGCCGCTTCCGCCCTGCTGATAATCGCATCCACTTGCTTCAAAGCGACTTCTTTTTCACCGTCACTGATAGCGAAGTAGACTTCACCAAAACCACCTTTGCCCAAGCCACGCTTGATCGTATAACCATCAAGTGGTCGATCGCCGCTGGAGTAGGTGAATTTCATGGCTTCAATCCTGCAAGAGTAGTTCGAATTGCTGAGGGTTAACTGATAGGTTAATGGTCACTTATGTGGTTTGTCTAGTTTCTTAGTTGAGTTTCTATAACGCTTCGACTCCGAGTGAAATATATTCGCTTTTTATTTTGGAACCGAGGAAAACAGGCCCTGCGGTTTGTTCGTGTTTTTCATCGATATCGATTGGCTGGTCGGAGCGGCAAGCGATGCCTTGTTCCCTGCGATACAACACAATTTGATGTTCGTCATAGGGATAAACAACATGATCATGATCACGATTGCCAATAATGAGTGAATCGGCCATGAGTAGAATGCCATCGGTACGCGGATGTGTACGGTGCCCTTTCGTGAACTCTAATTTTGCCGTCGCGCTGAGCGGATGGGGTTTGCGAAACAGTAGTTCCACGCTGCCGAACTGAATTTGATCACCATCGTGCAGTGGAGTTTCGGTTGTTGCTTCGCTGCCACTAATCCGAACTGTTGAAATGGGTTCCAGAATATATTGGTCACCAATTCGGCGAATCTTGGCATGGTTACGCGACACATCGGCCAGCAATGGAATATCGACTACCGATCCAGCAATGGCTTGCCCTAAAGTAACAACATCTCGGAGACATACTAAGTAGCCGCCGACGGCGTCGACCCAGAGAATAAATCGCTGAGTGTGAGTGATCGGTTTCATGATGTGATCCTGGGCAACATATTGCACATCTAGTTTTATAGCGGAAATGGTTTGTGATAGTCTGTTTTGCATGGGTTTGTTAATTTACAGAGTTCCTGTTTACTATACTCTTGATTACGACACTTTGGTTTACGTTTGGAAAAGATTAGAGCCGTCAGATTATATTGACATGGAATTCCATACTGCCCGCGCAAGAATGGAGCTCACACAAAGAATGTGTGAGCTCCGATTCAGAAGCGATCAAAACTAGTTTTTAACCACCTGTATTGAAACTTCGTCACCGTTCTCGTCATTTCCAAAGTAGTTCGTGATTTCGTCCAACAGATCTACTTGGGATTCGCTATCCTGAACTGGGATGCGATCAAACGAATGGCTTTCAGAGTTAGCCATGCGTTCTTCGGCACTGAGACGAGAATCGATTTCGTCAATCAATTGAGTCGTCTTAGCGAGTTGGCTGTCATCGAATACGAATTGACTGCTCGATTTAGCAACTTCAATCATACGATTGCGAGCAGCTAAATTATCAATTTGCACGCGCAGTTTACGCTGTACAGCTTGCATGTCTGCCAACTTGTTACGGGCAGTGCGAAGATTACTCATACGTGTTGTGAGTAATCTCTCTAGGTTCTTCAAGGTTGATTCGTCGGTTTTATATTCTTCAAACCGATTTTCCAAATCTCGTTTCACCTCTTGAGCAGTGTAAGTATTCCCGGTGTAGATAAAGTTCTCACTACCAGAGGCCAGATCTGCGTTGAGCCGGATGATGGCTTTTTGATCGGTCGATAACTTTGTCTCAAACTCCTGGATGTGTTCGTCGAGCTTTTCAATTTCGACTTCTTCTCCAGTGATCAATTCCATGTTCTTGCGAACTTCGGGAGTGATTTCCGAGATATGTTGTCGAGCTCGTTCTAGTTCAAAGTTCACAGGAACTGAGCTTTTAACGGAATCGCGAACGCTGGCAACCGAAGTGGTTAGATAGCTGGTTGCGTCGCTACCAAAGAGGAGTGTCAAAAGTATTAATACCGCAGTGGCACCACCTCCAAAATAAAATATTCTCTTCTTCATGACTAGCTGCCCTTTCGTAAGACATTTTGATTGTAGGGCCATTGATTTTGGCCCCGTTGGTGCTTTCCGAAGCATTTTTAAGTTCGAGAACCACAGTGGTTCAAAACGTGGCCGAAAATCGTTTTCTGCCAACCTTTACCTATCTGTTCGCAGAGCGAGCCAAAAAATTGGTGGGCGGCAGGTGAAAACCGGAAAAAATTTAGTTGCAGCGGTATTTCGCTACAAAAATCGGTGCTATTCATTGTTTACGAACATCGTAGTCTGACATTGTTGCTCTATAATCAAACTACAGCAGGAGCGAAGTTGAGGACCGATACGTTCGCCATACGGTTTGGATAATCCCAATGTGTGAGATGGAAACATGAGCCAAAATTCTAGGACAATTCGTGAAAATTTGTTCGTCGCGACCGTTGGCGTATTGATTTTATTGTGCCTGAATTCTTCAGTACTCGTGGGTCAAGACTCCCCTCCATCCGCGGAGCAGGCGAAAATTGTGGAATTGATCCAACAACTGGGGTCGGAGTCGTTCCAAGTTAGGGAACAAGCTCAATCGCAGCTATTGGCAACAGGCCTAGCCGCTCAGGCTGAACTAAGCAAAGCATTGAAAAGTGCTGATTTAGAAATACGATTTCGGGTGCGTCGTATATATGTTCAATTACTGCAGACGGATTTTCAACGACGCCTGACGTTATTTATCAAGGACGTTGATGGCAAGTTGAAACATGATTTGCCCGCGTGGAAAATGTATCGAGAAAAAGTCGGCAGTAGCTTGGAACATCGCGAATTGTTTGCTTCGATAGTTCGAGTCGAGGCGCCGTTTCTGATAGCGATTGAAACAAAAACCGATATTTACTCAACGCTCAGCGCGCGTTTAAAAGACTTGCAACCCTATGGCAGTACGCCGAATAACGGTCCTAAGGTTGCGCGGCTGGAAAGCATTGCTGCTATCCTACTTGCGGCGACTCAATTGGACAGCACACAACTTAATCGTATCATTTCGCCGATGTATAACTTGTTGAATTTCCAAGAAACGAAGAATGGCATCCGCGGTGGCGATAACTCGGGAATTATTAAAGGCATGATAGCAACGTACATCGAACAAAATATTGAGACGGCTAATAGCCAGTTACCGTTGACGTTGGTGCTGGAATATGGATTTGAAGATGTGGGTTTACGAATGGGTCGCAAACTGATTGCTGATTCTAAAATGTCGTCACTAGTACGAGAATATGCGGCAATCTGCTTAGTCCGCTTTGGTACTGTCGCTGAGATCCCCAAGTTATTATCAATGTTGACGGAAAAGAGTGTCATCCATTCATGGAGTACGTCACAAGCCAAAGGGAAGATCATCAAGACTCAAGTTCGCGATGCGATTCTAGCCTTGCTATTACATCAGACGAAGCAAGACGCTACGGATTATGGTTTCCGATTTGTGCAGCCTAATCCCATTACGGTGTTCCGAGTTTATTCGGCGGGGTTCATTGAAGATGCCGAGCGTGAAGCGGCACATGCTCAATGGGAAAAATGGTGGGATAAAAACAAAGAAATGGTTCTTAAGTCATCCGCCGTGGAAGAAAAGTAACACTTGTGCCCAACACAGATTTTCCCGCAAAATTACGAGATGCAGTTGAGTCGATTTACCGGTATTGCATAGATAGATCAGTTCGATTTGTATTGGCAGAAAGCTGTACGTCAGGATTAGCGGCAGCTGTACTTGGTCGCCAAGCGGGCATCTCAACGTATTTTTGCGGTTCGTTGGTTACCTATCGCAGCAAGTCCAAACAGAATTGGGTGGAGGTTGGTCATAGGCTTTTACAAGACGACGGTCCAGTTAGTGAAGTCGTAGCGCAAGCAATGGCGGCAGGTGCGTTGGCGAAAACCGAGGAAGCAGATATAGCGATCTCTATTACGGGACATCTCGGACCAGACGCGCCACCAGCGTTTGATGGATTAGTCATCATTGGTATTTCGACTCGCGATGAAGGTGGAAATGCATCGAGTGCTTCGCATTCTTTTAGGCTTAGTAGCGAGTCCCGAGAGCAGCGGCAACAAGAAGCGACGTTGTTGGTCCTTAAAGTGTTAGCTCAGACACTACAAATATTTAACGGAATCGCGGAAGTGATGTCGGCGAAGAAATCCTGGATCAAGTTAGCGGATGGTGATATTCAGACGGTTTTTCCTGGTTCGTTTGATCCTTGGCACGCGGGTCACGTCGCGATGGCGCAGTATGTGGAAGAAAAATATGGGCATAGACCTTTTTATGAGCTGTCTATTAATAATGTGGACAAGGCGCAAGTGCAACGGCAGGCGGCACGGATCCGCACATTGCCATTC
>Ga0302134_10000598_pt1 | contig 16030 bp, 18 predicted proteins | sample CB9_SCM_MG_FD_203123 | JGI IMG/M metagenome (GOLD analysis project Ga0302134, IMG submission 203123) | Marine microbial communities from Western Arctic Ocean, Canada - CB9_SCM | ecosystem: Environmental > Aquatic > Marine > Oceanic | place: Canada: Western Arctic Ocean | collected 2017-09-19
CTTCGGCCATTGACGCCAAGGCATCCACCACGGGCCCTTACTAACTTGACCCTTCCCTTTGCCTTACAGCAAAGGGACGGTATTTTCTTAGCTCGTTGTTACTCGCTCGATATTCCCTTGTTAACGTACAAAGACGGAATCTGCATTTGCATGCTACCCGCCTTCGGTAGCAAATAACCCAACCCGACTTAGGAGTCCTAAGACCCTTTGTCATCTAACCTTGAAACGAATCCAGAGGCGAGGGGCTGACGTCACAGCCAGAAAAGTATATGAAGGAGAGGCTTACCCTGTCAACCATCACTCTCGGCAAGAAGAGTCTCTCTTCAAGCACTCTATGGCGGGCCACGGGCCCCTACCAGCCTGATTTACGCGCTACTATCGCTCTAATCGGCGGCTTCCTCCTCGCAGTCGACGAAAGCAACATCGCCCAATCCTGCAAATCGCGCCCGCATCACCTGAATCGCCTGGGGGTTCTCGTCTATCAGTATGAATCGACGGCCCAACTCCAGCGCCGCAGCACCCGTGGTGCCACTACCCGCGAACACATCCAAGACTAGGTCACCGCGGTTGGATGATGCGGTGATGATTCGACGCAGAATCGGCAATGGCTTCTGCGTAGCGTAGCCCGTACTCTCACGCCCACCAGGCGGAACGATTGTCTGCCACCACGTGTCCGTGGGCAGTTTCCCCCGCGCTGCTTTCTCGGGCCCTGCCAACCCCGGTGCCATATACGGGACTCGGTCGATATCTTCGCGGTTGAAGGTGAAATGCGCCGGGTTTTTCACATAAAAGAGAATATTGTCGTGCTTCGCCGGCCAACGGTTCTTTGGCCTACCACCGTAGTCGTATGCCCAGATGATTTCGTTTTTAAAGCACTCGCGCCCGAAAATTTGATCCATTAACACTTTGCAGTAGTGCACCTCGCGGTAATCCAGGTGCAAGTAAAAAGACCCTGTCGGTTTGAGCACACGGTACGCTTCCCGCAAGCGTGGCTCCATGAAGCCCAAGTAGTCGTCGAATATGTCCGAGTACCCTGTCGTGGAGCCCAGCTCAGTGGAGTAGCGGCGCCCGCCGAAGCCCGTGCGATCCCCCGTCTCGCTTGAAGTCGTCTTGGTGCGAGTCTTTCGTTGCGCTTTGCCTGTATTGAACGGAGGGTCGATGTACACCAGATCCACTGATGCATCTCCCATTTTTCGAAGGAAGGCGAGGTTGTCGCCGAAATGAACCTGATTCGATGCCATTGTCGTCACATTGTTAGTGTAGTGTCGTCTAGCAGTACGGGCCAGCCACTACATTACGCCCGTCGTTTGCCCTGCTGTTAACAACCAACCATAATCCTCCGCACCATCAGCATCCCTAGCCGTACGGAGTCAAATCATGATCATCGACGTCCACACCCATATCGTCCCGGAGCACTTCCCTCCGCGGCTTGAGCGCGTAGCCGGCGAAAACTGGCCTTTGATGGAGCATGGCCGTACCAAGCCCGGCACGGCGGACGTCATGGTTGCAGGCAAGAATTACAGGACGGTCGACGATCAATGTTGGAGCTCCACTCGCCGGATCTCCGATCTGGCGCAGCAGGGAATCGACCGTCAGGTCATCTCCCCCATGCCTCGCTTGCTCGACTACGCTATCAATGCCGAAGACGGTCGTGACCTCGCGCGTTACCTTAATAAAACGATTGCTGAGTTCGTCCAAAGCTATCCGGAACGGTTCTACGGCTTGGGGTCCGTCCCCATGCAAGATGTTGACCTCGCGGTCGCCGAACTCGCGGGAGTCAAAGACCTTGGGCTTCATGGGGTGGAGATCACCACGCATGTGAACGGCATCAGCCCGGGAGACTCGCGTTTTCTACCCTTCTGGAAGGAGGTTGAGCGACTCAGTTTGTCCGTTTTCGTGCACGGCCAAGACCCCACCTTCAGCCAGCGTCTCGTCGGGCCAGCGTACTTGGAAAACGCAATCGGGTTCCCCATGGAGAACGCCTTAGCCGCCGCGTCGGTTGTAACGGGAGGAATCATGGAGGCATGTCCTAAATTACGAGTGTGCTTCAGCCACGGAGGCGGGCCATTCACTATGGTGCTTCCTCGAATCCAACACCTCTGGCATAACAGTGCATCACTGCAAGAAGCCATAAAGCGCCCACCTGTCGAATACGCGCAGATGCTCTTCTACGACGATATTCTCTTCGACAATCGAGCACTCCGTTACCTCATCGATGTGGTTGGCTCTAGCCAGGTGCTCATCGGTTCCGATTACCCTTTCATGAGCAGGCCTCAACTCCCGAACGATGAATTCGCGTTCCTGGCCTTAAGTGCCGACGATGTCGAAGGAATAGGCTGGCGGAACTGCCTTCGGTTTTTAGGGGTGGAAGCCTCATAGTACTCCAGGTGCATGCAGCGGCCGGAGTCGGCACTCATGCTTAGCCAACCACGCTATTGACCAGCCAGTCGCTCAACCTGAAGCGCGCAAGGCGGGGTAGCGGATAGCATTGGAGAGAGGCCAAGCAGACGCCTTCTCTCTCTCCAGCGCGGTCTAGGCAGGTCGAGGCACGCAAGCCCATAAACGAGAAGCCTTGCCCAGCTAAGCCAGAGGACTATCCGCGGGCAGAGTAAGGGTCGCCTTTGGGTGGGGGCGCGCACGCTACGCAGCAAGCCATTGGTGCCGGTCTTCACCTACCAAATCACCAATGTCCGTCTCTATTTACGTATTTCGCCCCGCGCTGACAATTTTTACAACTATTTTAGGCATCTTTACCAGCGGTCATTACGGTTGCAGGTCCTCCGTTCAGCGCCGCGAAATAACACTACCGTCCAGACGCGAATACCTACCCTGCTAGGCCGGCAACAACGCGGGCTTACGGAAGCAAGCAAACTTGAACTCACGTTCAGCCCAGCGTAAGCTTTAACGGTTGCCGTCACAAAACTACCTCTAGGTTTAGGCAGCACAAGTCACTAACGAGCCCTGCCTGCATGAACTTGTGCAAGCGCAAAACAGGCTCTTAGTAAATGAGGTTGCTCGCATGGCTCGGTTTCTAACGTTCCGCACACCGATTCTGAAGGTAGCGCTCATGGCGCTGCTCCTTGCAGCCCTATCCGCATGCGGGAGCCCTCAGAGTACATTCGACCCCAAATCCGATGTTGCGGACTCAATTCTGACCATCTACATTTTGGTCACTGTTGTGGCTAGCATTGTCGGGTTCGCAGTTCTGGTTGCGATGGTCTGGCTGTTGATTAAATTCCGTGCAAAGCCTGGAGTCGCTGCTCGACAGATACACGGCAACAACAAGCTGGAAGTTGCCTGGACGATTGCTCCTATTTTGGTGCTGTTGGTCATCGGCATTCCCACCATGTTCTGGATTGAAGGCTCAGCGCGGGAGCCTGCGCCCGACGTCCTTGAAGTAGAGGCCATCGGCCACCAGTGGTGGTTCGAGTATCACTACCCGGGTCTCGGGCCTGATGGGACTGATTTAATCACCGCAAATGAATTGATTGTTCCGGTGGGCCGTGATGTTCGCGTAACGCTGCAATCCGATGATGTCATCCACAGTTTCTGGATTCCTCAATTAGTCGGGAAAACCGACATGATTCCTGGCAGAACAAACGTTCTTCATACGTTCAATGTCTACGAAGTCGGTACTTACTACGGCCAATGTGCTGAGTTTTGCGGCGAGGCTCACGCTCTCATGCGGTTCCGGGTCCATGCTAAAACAACCAGCGATTTCAACAGTTGGGTTGCTGCTCATAACGCGGGGCCAGCGACTCCTGAGCCCGGAACGGCAGCCGCTCGCGGAGCATTAGCATTCGCTTCTTGCTCAGGCTGCCACGCGGTTTCTGGAACAGCAGCACAAGGGCGTATAGGTCCAGACCTCTCGCTCTTCGGGGAGCGGACAACTCTCGCAGCTGGCGTCCTCGAAAACAGCGATCAGAATCTCAGAGCATGGATAAGTGATGTTCGCTCGTTCAAGCCCATACCTGAAGGCGCCCGGTTCATGCCCACATTCAACGCCATGTTGGACGAGACCCAGATAGCGGACATTTCAGCATACCTCAGAAGCTTAACAGCGGAGTAATGGGCACAAGCCTGCTGACTACGCAAAGCAGACCACGAAGGAATTAGAAGACATGGCAGCGAACACGAGCATATTGCGACGCCCCCTCGCCCCTACGGGCATCTGGGCCTGGATGACGACCGTCGACCACAAGCGCATTGGTATTCTGTATGGCGTAACTGCGTTTTTCTTCTTTATGCTCGGGGGCATGGAAGCCCTCATTATGCGGGCCCAGCTTGCCTCAGCAGAATCCACATTGGTCTCAGCAGCAACGTTCAACGCTCTATTCACCATGCATGGCACCACCATGGTCTTCATGGTGGTCATGCCATCAGGAGCAGCGTTCTTCAACTTTCTTGTACCTCTCATGATTGGGGCCCGTGACGTGGCATTCCCAAGGCTAAACGCCTTTAGTTATTGGCTGTTCCTATTCGGTGCGATTCTAATGAATTTCAGTTTTTTCATGAATGCATTCCCTGACATGGGATGGTTCGGGTACGCACCGCTAACCAGCAATGAGTTCAGTATCTCCAACTCTACCGACTACTGGGTTCTCGGCCTTCTAGTCATGGGTATCGGTACTACGGCGGCGGGTTTCAATTTCGTGGTGACTATTTTAAATATGCGCGCACCAGGTATGACCCTCATGCGGATGCCAGTGTTCGTTTGGATGACCCTCATCGTTGCGTTCCTGATCATATTCGCATTCCCACCTCTGACCATCGCTCTAACGTTCCTTCTATTCGACCGATTCTTCGACACTAATTTCTTTGTTGATATCGGTGCAGGGTCCGACCCGTTGCTGTGGCAGCATCTTTTCTGGATTTTCGGGCACCCAGAGGTCTATATTTTGATCTTACCGGCGATGGGCATTGTCTCCGACGTGCTTCCCACGTTCACGCGCAAGCCACTCTTCGGTTACACCATGGTCGTCTTCGCCGGTGTTGTCATCGGATTCCTAGGTTTCGGTGTCTGGGTTCACCATATGTTCGTCACCGGACTTGGCCCGTGGGCCAATGCCGCATTCGCTGCGACCACTATGGCGATTGCCGTCCCAACTGGCGTCAAAATTTTCAACTGGCTGGCAACACTCTACGGCGGCTCGATCATCTTCAAGACGCCAATGTTGTTTGCTCTTGGGTTCCTTAGCATGTTCATGCTGGGCGGCCTCAGCGGTGTCATGCATGCTGTGACCGCAGTAGACTCGCAGCAATCTGACACTTATTTTATTGTCGCTCACTTCCATTACGTGCTATTCGGTGGTGCAATTTTCGGCCTAACATCAGGGATTTACTACTGGTTTCCCAAAATTTCGGGAAAGATGTTGAGCGAGCCAATCGGAAAGCTTCACTTTTGGTTAATGTTCATCGGATTCAATCTCACGTTCATGCCCATGCACATTCTTGGTGTGATCGGGATGCCTCGCAGGATTTACACCTACGCAGAAGACATGGGATTCGAACCTCTCAATCAAATCGTCTCAGGTGGTTCTTTAATTATCGCCTTGGCAATTGTTGTTTTCACATTCAATATTGCTCGGTCGGTTCGGCAAGGTGAGCCCGCTGGTGACAATCCATGGGGTGCCCCCACGCTTGAATGGTCCATTCCTTCCCCGCCTCACCATTACAACTTCCCGGTTATCCCCACCGTCCGCAGTCAATACCCGCTGTGGGATGAGAACGCCAACGTGGTCTTGCCTCCCGCACTGCCTGCGCATAACGAGCCCATCATGCCGGATCCGTCCTACTGGCCAATTATGCTGGCATTCGCCATCACCATGGTGGCCGGAGGTCTCATTATCTGGCAAGGACATGCAATCGCCGGTCTAACCGTCATCTCATCTATGGGCCTTCTCGGGATGCGCTCTATCTTCGGATGGGTACTAGAGCCAATGGAGGATGAAGCCCACGTCTCCGCCCACCACTAGGCGATAAGGCAAGTATAAGAATATGCAATACCTACCTGTAGCAGAACATCGAACATCCACGACTATGAATAGCCGGAAGCTCCTTATGTGGGCGTTCCTCGGTTCCGACGTCCTTTTCTTCGGGACGCTAATCGCCACTCACCTCGTCTACCGAGGGCAGAGCGTCAGCGGTCCTACCGAAGGCATCCTGGACATCCCGGTCACGTCACTCAGCACTTTCGTATTGCTCATGAGTAGTTTGGCTATGGTCTTGGCCCTCTCTGGCCTACAACGCGGCAAGATGGGCGAAGCCCGCTTCTGGCTCGCAGCCACAGCACTGCTCGGCAGCGTATTTGTCGGTTTCCAGATGTACGAGTTCGCAGAGTTCGCTAATGAAGGCTTGACGCCGCGAACGAATCTATTCGGCAGCACATTCTTGATAATGACCGGTTTCCACGGCACTCACGTGGTGATTGGTATTTTCTGGCTATGGTCTCTGTTCTTCTCCACCTTCAACGGCAAGATTCACCAGGGCAACTCTCTCGAAGTAGAAATTGCCGGCCTGTACTGGCATTTTGTTGACATCGTCTGGATTGTCATCTTCGGTGTCGTGTACCTGGTGGGCGCCTACGGTGCCGAAGAGCATGTCCATGAGGCCACACACAGCGCAGCAGCTATCTTCGGGTTAGGGTAGGAGCAAGGTACATGGCACACATCGCTGAAACTCACGCAAACCACCCCGGGCCACGGCTCTATATAACCATTGCGGTGATTCTCGCTCTGCTGACAGGCATTGAAGTCGGTGCGTTCTTCCTGGAATTATCGTCCTGGATAGTCGTCTGGATTCTTCTGCTGCTCACCCTTACCAAATTCATGGTGGTTGTTTTCTTCTTTATGCACCTGCGGATGGACGACAATCGCTTCGCGCTCCTGTTCTTCGCACCCATGGTCATCATGGTCGCGCTCGTCATTGCGCTACTCGCGCTATTCCAGAACATCACCCGTTAGCACACCGGGCAACAGCAGCCTGAGCATATACGACAAGGCACGGGTGGCCGAATGACAGCTCTCCATATCGGTATTAGCACGGGGCAGTGGTGGGCCAACTGGTCATTCGAGCCCATTGCCCTAATTGGCATCCCACTAGCCGCATTCCTGTACTACCGTGGCCTCCAGAGCCTTGGGGGACGCCGTCGCTTCCACGGCACCTGGCGCCCTTCCTCTTTCTACGCAGGCCTCTTCGCGCTTGCCGTAGCCCTCCTCAGTCCCTTAGACCACCTCTCCGACGAACTATTCATGGCTCACATGACTCAACACATGCTCCTCATGATGGTTGGCGTTCCCTTGCTCCTTCTCGGTGCGCCAATCATTCCTGTCCTGCGTGGCATCCCCAGGCCCATTCGAAGACGCATCGTTATTCCAACGTTCCAGTCATTGCCGGTCCGGTTCGTACTCCGCACGCTGAGCCGCCCTCTCGTTGCCTGGCCTGTGTTCATTTTCTCGATGTTCGCCTGGCACCTGCCACCGCTCTACGAAGCAGCACTTACGAACGAAGCGCTGCACCTTGCTGAACACGCGGTATTCGCCACGGGGTCTTACTTGTTCTGGTGGAACGTCATTGACCCTCACCCATTACGCCCTAATCTGTCCTATCTCGTGCGAGTCCCGTATATTTTCATCACCGTAGTACCTGCATTCGTCTTGGGAGCCTTCCTCACTTTCGCCGGCGAGCCCTGGTACGAAACGTACGTTGTCACCGCGCCTCTGTACGGGTTCTCGGGAATCGAGGACCAGCAACTCGGGGGCATTATCATGTGGGTTCCCGGGTCGTTCATCATAGGCACTGCCCTTATTTTGGATCTCTACGTCGCTATCAGGCAGGAACAACGCAAGCAGGTCGCAGAGGAAATTACTCGCGATCAGGGCTAAAGCCCTTCGCTCATCTGACCATCACCACCGGTAAAAAAGGCGGCCCCATATGGAGCCGCCTTTTTGAGGTCATAGACCATTTGATACGGCTGCAGGGGTCAATCCCCTGACGAAAGCACAAAGACCCAGAGCAGCGCGGCCACGTAAACCGGAGGGATAACGTAAACCGAATGCCGCACCCAAGCTATCGCTTGGGTCTTGTATGAGCGGAGGATTCCGAACCCTGTGGCCATGAGCAGAATCGCGACGCCAGCGGCCACGAAGTGCTCCGTATCCATGAGATTAAGAAGCGCTTCCTCGTTGCCCAGATCCGCATAGAAAATGACCGACAAGTTGAACGCGCAGGAACCATAGATGTTACCTAGCACGAGGCCGTACGACCGCCTACGGGCCGCAGCAATGGTCACACTAGCCTCCGGGAGCGTCGTCACAATTGAAACCGCAAGGATGCCCATGAAGCCGGCGCCCAGCCCCGTCGACTCGGCGATGCCGTTAGCGCTAGCGGCCAAAAGCGGAGCAGTGCCGATAATCGCCAGCGAAGCCAATCCGAACCACATAAAAGCAGACCTGGCAGCTCTGATGCTGCCTCCGCCTTCAACAGCCTCCCCGTCCATTATTTGGGCGTTGGCTTGGGAACGGCCCGTGTCGTACACGAGCTTCATTCCTCCAAAGTAGCCAATCAACATTACAAGGCCACCGACACTGGTCCACCCGAGCGCATAATCGCCAACGGCTCCAAGCCCGATTGCCAAGATGCCGAGACCGACCGAGACCAGGATTAAAACTTGGGTGTCCTTAGGTTGATCACCGAAGAGATTCCGCACGCCGAAGAGGAGCGCCACGATTGATACCGTGAAGATATTAATCATGTCGGCACCAAACACATTGCCCAGCGCCAACTCTGGTGCATCCTCATACACCACCGCCGAAATGTTCGTCACCAGCTCAGGGAGCGACGTAGCGACGCTAACGAGAATAGTGCCGACCCACAACGCACCCCACCCTGTCTTGTCGGCAATCTCATCGCCGAAACGAGCCAAGAACACACCGGCGATTACCACCACCAGCCCACTAGCTAAAAAAATGGGAACCGACACTGCGAGATTCTCCACCGGTATGCCTCCATTCTGCACATTGCAACCACACAGGGCCTCACCGGCGGCGATTCGCCGCCTGCCCATGAGGCCCATAGCTGCCGAACGCCCGCATTATAGCCGCGCGACGACCCCGAGGCCCTCAAAGCCTTGTCTAAGGCAACTCCAGCCCGCACATGTATATGGGCCTCGGCGTAGGCTGCCCTTTCTCGTTGAGCCAGGCCTTCAATCGGCGTACCATATCACGCGCCCAACCGGTGCCCAACACCGGCGCAAAAGGAGGCCATCATGGCAAGCAATCTCAGTGAACTCGCCGCCACAGCGAACGCGTTAGTGGCACCCGCCAAAGGGATTCTTGCGGCGGACGAGAGTACAGGAACGATAGGAAATCGTCTCAAGTCCATCAGTGTCGAAAACACGGAATCCGCTCGGCGCGCATATCGCGAAATGCTGTTCCGAACGGAAGGCATCTCCAAGTACGTGTCTGGAGTCATTCTGTTCGACGAGACACTGCGACAAGCGGCATCGGACGAGACGCCCATGGTCAAGTTGCTCACGGATCAGGCCATCATACCGGGGATTAAAGTAGACGCGGGTGCGAAGGCTCTTGCGGGTGGCGCACCCGGTGAATTGGTGACAGAAGGCCTCGACGGTCTCCGCGAGCGTCTCGCCGAGTACTATAGGATTGGAGCTCGGTTCGCCAAATGGCGCGCCGTCATCACCATTGGCGACGGCATGCCAACCTCAAGCTGCATCGGCGTGAACGCCCACGCACTGGCCCGCTATGCAGCTTTGTGTCAAGAAGCGAGCCTCGTTCCCATCGTTGAGCCTGAGGTGCTCATGGATGGCGCGCACAGTATTGAGCGCGCTGAGGAGGTAACCCATGCCACCCTTCGTGAAGTCTTCCTCCAGCTAGAATCGCAGAACGTTGAACTTCAAGGCATGCTACTGAAGCCAAATATGGTCCTCTCCGGCTATGGTCAGTCCAGCCGCGCCTCCGCCACTGAAGTGGCGGAACGCACAGTACGCGTCTTCCAGAACGCGGTGCCGGCGTCCATGCCTGGCATCGTATTCCTCTCCGGTGGCCAGAACGATGAGGACGCCATCGTCAACCTGCAAGCCATCGCCGAACGTGGGGTTGCAGTGAAAGCGCCGTGGCAGCTGAGCTACTCGTACGGGCGCGGATTGCAGGCAGCCCCCTTGAAGGCCTGGGGCGGGCAGCCCGAAAACGTAAAACCAGCCCAAGCCTCGTTCCTTGAGCGCTGTAAGCTGACTAGCGCCGCTCGCGAAGGAAGCTACTCCGCGAACTCGGAGTAGCAGACAACCCAAAAGAGCCGCTCGCCTATAGGCGAGCGGCTCTTTTGGGTTGTCTGCTTGAAACCGAGTTCTACCACGCGGCCTAGGAATAGCGAACCTTATCGAGCCTGTCGAAATTGTGCGTTGCATCTATCCAACGAACTGTCCCCGACCGTGACCGCATGACCAACGATTGTGTCACTGCACCATCGGCCACGAATCGAACACCTTTGAGTAATTCGCCTGTGGTCGCACCGGTAGCGGAGAAGAAGACATCCTCTCCTGATACCAGTTCCTCGGTAGGGTAGACGTGGTCGACATCAATCCCGGCGTTGACCGCGTCGCGACGTTCATCCTCCGAACGGGGCCATGGTTTGCACTGAATCTCGCCGCCGATGCAACGAATTGCCGCGGCCGTGAGCACCGCTTCAGGAGATCCACCTATGCCCATGAGTACATCCACTTGAGAAAATGGCAATGACGCTTCGATGCCGCCCGCGATATCGCCATCGGATATCAACTTGACCCGCGCTCCGGTAGCACGGATTTGCGCGAGCAGGTCAGCGTGGCGAGGCCTGTCTAGCACCGTGACCGTGATTTCTCCGATTTTGCGGCCAAGTGCCTTGGCAATTTTGTCCAAGTTGTCTTTGACCGGAGCTTCGATGTCTATCACGCCACGAGCCTCAGGCCCTACACAGATCTTGTCCATGTAGAAAATGCTGGCAGGCACGTGCATCGTACCCCGAGCTGACATCGCAATTGCCGCGATTGCTCCCGGCAAGCCCTTGGAGAGCAGCGTAGTACCATCAATCGGGTCCACAGCGATGTCGACCTTGGGGTCGGACCCATCGCCGATTTTCTCGCCGATGTACAGCATCGGCGCCTCGTCTTTTTCTCCCTCACCAATCACCACGATTCCATCCATACTGATGCCATCTAATGTGTGCCGCATTGCGTCCACCGCAGCCTGGTCAACCAGTTCCTTGTCGCCCAATCCCATGTATCGGGACGCGGAAAGAGCCGCAGATTCGGTCACACGCACCAACTCCATAGCCAGGTTGCGCTCAATCGGTTGAAAAATAGTCCGTTCTGTCATGTGTCCAATCCTCCTCCAGCAAACCGAGAACAATTCTACCAGGCGCAACCCACTATGCGCCTCCGTCATGAAAACCATGCGCAGTTCGTGGTACCTCTAGATGAACTCGATGCTCAGATCCCACAGCCTCATAATCAGCTCCTAATTCCCCTCGCCGTGCACCCAAGGCATGCGTAACTCCCTCGTTCCACAAATAGCGGAGCAGCCATTCAACAGCACCGGATGCAGGTGGTCCCCACGTAAGTGCAATCAAAGAATCATGTCTGAAACGTAAGGTGTACTGCGGGCGCAGCAAGTGCAGCGTGATCTTGGGTTGAAGCAATTGTCCACGCATGAGTTACCCTCAAGTAACCATGAGGATTGCCCACACCACCAGTATCTACATCTCTGTGCCACCGAAAACGCACGGCGGCACGGAGATGATGGTGCATGCCCTCTGCGAAGGTCTCAGCCAGCGCGGGCAAATTGTGCACCTCTACGCCAGCGGCGATTCGCAAATCAGCGGCACCCTGCACAGCGTCATCGACCACGCCACGCTGAACGCCCCCGGCATGACCACCTACATAGACAAGGAACTGGAAGCGCGCAGCGTATTCGAGCTTTACCAGCACGCTTCCGACTACGACATCATTCACTGTCATTGGCCGACCCTCGCTCCCTATTTCGCAGCCGGCAGCGCAACGCCAACCGTGATCACTTACCACTACGTTGATCGCGCGGAACACGAGTACTACCGGACGAATAGCCCCAGCCTCTTCCCGGTATGCGTCAGCCATCGCCAAGCCGAACTCCTAGGCGAGCCTGATCTCCCCGTCATCTACAACGGCCTCGATATGGCCGCAACTCCTTTCGTAGACCGCCCGGACGACTACCTCGTGATCGTCGGCCGCATCATCCCTACCAAAGGCATCGCCGAAGCGATATCCATCGCACACAAAGCAGGCATGCGCCTTCACATCGTCGGCGACACCATTGATTACATTCCCTGGGCGCGTGCGTACTTCGCCGAAAAGATTCTGCCATTCATCGACAACGACCGCGTCACGTACACCGCTGCGATGCCGAACTCAGAAGTCCTTCGTCTCGTTTCGCATGCCAAAGCCTTCCTCTTCCCTCTCCAGGGCGAGGAGCCTTTTGGCATGGCAGTCCTCGAAGCCATGGCCACGGGCACACCCGTCATCGCGATGGCCCGCGGCTCCATGCCCGAGCTCATCGCCGACGGCACCTCTGGCTATCTCGTTGACACCGAAGACGACGCTGTCTCGGCGATTGCAAAGCTCAATTCGCTCGACCGCCGCACGGTTCGCGCCCACGTCGAGGATTGCTTCACTCATCAACGGATGGTGGATAAGTATGCCGCGGTGTATGAAAACGTCCTGAGGGGTAGGTAACCATGGCTAGCCCCCATTTCCCGCTGCCAAGCGACCTGCCTGAACCCATCGACGATGGCGCGTGCAATCACCTTGTTGGTCTCACCATGCCTCACGTCACTCTAAGCTCAACCGTCAATCTCACAGTAGATGTTGGCGCGCTTGGCCGAGGTCGCACCATTATCTACTTCTATCCTATGACGGGGGTACCCAGCGTACCCTTGCCGCACGGCTGGGACCTTACCCCAGGCGCCCGCGGCTGTACCCCGCAAGCCTGTGGATTCCGAGACCACCACGCTGAGCTCTCCCAGCTTGGAGCCACGGTCTTCGGCTGCAGCACGCAGGGCACCGAGTACCAACAGGAGATGACCGCCCGCCTTCACCTGCCTTTCGATGTCCTCAGCGACGCAGACCACCTACTCTGCAACGCCCTCTGCTTGCCTACGTTTGATGTGGTTGGCGACGCAGGCCTCATGCACCTCACCAAGCGCCTTACCCTCATCCTCCGTGATTCCACCATCGAAGCCTGCTTCTACCCTGTCGTCCCCTCCAGCCAAAGCGCCCAAGCCACCATAGAGTGGTTGCGCGCAAACCCGCTGCGGTAGCCATCACTCGTTGAACCTCTTCCCTTCCCGCGCTAGACTCATCCCGTCAATCTCTAGCGCAGTCAGCGCACGTCGATGGGCGGTGCGCCCACTACACCCACCGGAGCATGCAACCGTGACGACGAACGAGGACGATTTCGGACCTATCTGCAAGCTATCGGAAATTAGGCAAGGTGAGGGCAAGCACTTCCGGCCTACTGCTGGACGCTGGCGTAACAAAGCCATGGCCGTTTTCGAAGAAGGCGGTGAATATTTCGTAACCAATTTCATCTGTCCTCACCAAGGCGGCCCGATGAGCGAGGGAAAGCTAGTCGACGGTGTCGTTGAGTGCCCTTGGCATAGCTGGAAATTCAACGTCAAAACTGGTCTCTCAGCCGACAAGGAAGACGGCCACTCAATTGAGGTCTACGAGATCAAGGTCGAGGGCGACACCCTCATGGTTGGCGGCATCAAGCGGTCCACGAAGTAACGTCGTAATCACGCGGCGCGTTAGGAGACCCGTGACCAGCGTTCTCATCTCAAGACGCTTCGACTTCTCCTCCTCCCATCGCTACTACCGCGAAGAGTGGTCCGAGGAGGAAAATAGCCGTGTTTTCGGCTTATGCAGCTTGCCGAACGGCCATGGGCATAATTACACGCTGGAAGTGGCCGTCTGGGGCGTTCCTGATCCAACCACTGGCATGGTGATTAACCTCGTCGACCTCCAAGTAGCGGTTGAACTTGTGCTAGAACAGTTCGATCACAAGCACATGAACCTGGACACTCCCTACTTTGCCGATCGTATTCCCACATCAGAGAACTTTGCGGCTGTGCTCTGGGGCCTCATCGCTAAAGAGCTCGTGGGCGCGACTCTCAACCGATTACGCCTCTACGAGACCGATGATTTGTACGTGGAGTACTTTGGGGAGAACCAATGAGCACACCTGTCGTCTATCTATCCCGCCTCTACACATTCTCAGCATCCCATCGCCTCTACACCAACCGCCTGAGCGTCGAGCAGAACCAAGCCATCTTTGGCAAGTGCGCGAACCCCAACGGGCACGGCCACAATTACACCCTCTCGGTCACTGTACGCGGCACGGTCGATCAGCTAACAGGGTTCGTAGTGCCCCTGGGAGACCTCGACGAGGTCGTGAAGCGCAATGTCTTGGACATCTACGACCACCGCTACCTGAATCTAGACGTCGAGGACTATGTCAATCTCGTACCCACAGGCGAGAACATGGTCAAGCGGATTTGGGAGCGGCTAGAGCTCCCTCTCAGAGGTAAGCTTACCAAGGTCACCCTCGACGAGACCCGCAACAACCGCTTCGAGTACACAGGTCCCGAGAGCACGGGTACACAGGAGAAGTAATGACCAACGCACCCTCTATCCTTGCGGGCCAGACGGCCATCGTCACAGGCGCATCTAGCGGTATAGGCATGGCCATCACCCGCCTGTTGTTTAGTGAAGGCTGTTCCGTAGCCGTTATTGGCCGTAACGCGGGCCGTCTGAAGCCAGCAGTCGAAGGCATCGCCAGCAATCGCTACCTCATCGCAGAGTGTGACGTGCGCGACGACGTTGCAGTGGGTACGATGGTCGCCAGTGTTGAGCAGGCGTGGGGGCACGTAGACATACTCATTAACTCAGCGGGCTTATTCCAAACGGCCCCCTTGTCGGAAACGACCAACGCGCTCTGGGACGACATGTGGCAGACCAACGTGAACGGCACCTTCTACCCCACACGAGCCGTCGTCCCCGGCATGATCGAGCGTGGCAAAGGCACCATTGTCGTCATGTCATCCGTCGCAGCGCACCGAGCTTACTCAGGAAACGCTGCCTACAGCGCCTCAAAATACGCCGTCACGGGGTTCGCACGGGCGCTCAGCAGTGAGGTCCGCCGGAAAGGCGTTCGCGTCGTCAACGTTATGCCTGGCCCTGTAAACACAGCGATTTGGGGCGAAAAGGACACGCCTATGGCCCGCGAGGAGATGCTTACAGCCCAAGAAGTCGCGCAGGCAACCATCAACGCCATGACCGTCTCGAGCACGCAGGTGATTGAGGATGTTCTGTTGCTCCCCCAGAGAGGTTTGTACTTCTAGCGGTCCTCGCGAGCGATAGCAGTTCGCGGTAAAAGCACTTCATTGCGCACTTGAAGGAGTCGCTGGAATCGTCGCAGTGCACTTGTGCTTTGGCTACGCCCACGTGGTCCATGAACGACCAACAGGCTATTCGTTCTTATCGGAGTTAACAGCGTCGACCGTGCAGCAGGTATCCATCGAATCCACTCAATCAGGACTCGACCTGGCGGCCCCACGTGAGCCAGGCGACAAGACCATTATTCTAGGTGCGCTAGATCTCGGCGACCTCATTCCCGAAACACTGGTGATTGTCGCGGGCCGGATACGGAACGCCCTCAACTACGTACCGCCTGAGCGCCTAGTCCTCGCCCCAGACTGCGGCATGAAGTACCTGCCCCATGACATCGCATTGGCCAAGCTTCACGCGCTGGCAAAAGGTACAGCGATTGTGAACCGAGAGATAGGTCTCACCTAGAGTACCTCCCGGACGGCATTGACGATCTCATCGAGGGTCGCAAGTCCTTCTATTTTCGCTGAAACACGGCCGTCGCTATCGACCACGAACACCCACGGCTCCGAGGGCAAATGCCACTCCAGGGCCGCGGCAGATTGAGACAACTGGCCT
>Ga0302134_10000601_pt1 | contig 16003 bp, 15 predicted proteins | sample CB9_SCM_MG_FD_203123 | JGI IMG/M metagenome (GOLD analysis project Ga0302134, IMG submission 203123) | Marine microbial communities from Western Arctic Ocean, Canada - CB9_SCM | ecosystem: Environmental > Aquatic > Marine > Oceanic | place: Canada: Western Arctic Ocean | collected 2017-09-19
TCAAATATACTCGCAAATATATCTTCATATTAACCATTAATTTAATATTATTACCTATTTAATCCCTTCTTTTGGGTAACTGACACTATATTTATAGCCGATCCGTTCCAGACTTATTAGTACAGTCAAATTATATATTTTATTGTATTTCTAGTCTACTAGCCTAAATGCGCAGCTAGTATCCAAGATAGATACACAACTATCACCACAGTGAAAACTAACTACACATCAAAGAAATTTGCCGATTTACCAAAGAAGAGTTAATACGACTATATGGCAGGTATTCTCCGCACCGTCCTATTCGTAGGCAACTTTTAAACGGCGACAGAAGGCCCCTTCGGGCGTCGACTTTAAAAATTCTTGAATAACCTAGTTTCCTCGTTTGTACTACTCAATTAATGACATATCGTCACAAAAACGCATCAGAGCGTCGATAGCAGAGACTTTTACTAATTTGGATACCAATTCACCCTGAAATAGCACTCTAGATGATTATTTGCTGGTAAATTCTCTGTTAATCAGTCATTACTTAAACTAAGTTGTCACCCAACACAATGAGCTATCAACTCATGAGGTTTGCTTACAATATAAGTGGCACAGGTAAGGAGAAAAGGTGACCCTATTAATGGATGGTGGAATGGGTCAAGAGCTTCGCTCCAGAGGTTTAAACCCAGACGCTAAGAATGCGGGGCAAGCGCTTATTGAGTCCCCAAAAGTAGTACGCGAAGTCCACGAAGAATTCATAAATGCTGGCGCAGAGATTATTACCGTCTGGAACTATGCGTTAACAAAACATCGTCTTGGATTCTCAAGTCTGGCTAACAGGATTGAGGAAATGACACATATCGCTGTTGAGATGGCTAACGAAGCTCGAGAACGCACTGGAAATTCCGAAGTCCAAATCGCAGGATGCTTACCTCCTCTACGCGAAAGTTATCAAACAAATGAGCAAGAGTTCAGCTCGATGATTGAGGAATATACTGAAATTGCTAATTACCTAGCCCCAGGAGTAGACTTGTTTTTGTGCGAGACCATGTCAAGCGCAAGGGAAGCCGCAGCAGCAGCGGAGGCGGCGTCTAGATTTGGGAAACCTGTATGGGTATCGTGGACGCTAAGAGACGAAGCTGATGGACTCCTACGAAGTGGTGAGACTCTCGATGATGCCCTAACAGCGATAGATAAGATACCGGTCGAGGCAGTACTTTTAAACTGCTGCGATATTACGGCAGTTGGTAACGCTATGGTCTCCCTCAGAACCAAGACAACGCGTGTGATTGGTGGCTATGCTAATGCATTTACGCCGATTTCGAAGGACTGGAAACGTGACGGCCAACGCTTCAGAGAATTACGAAATCTCACCCCAGAAGATTATGCAGATCAAGTTTTACAGTGGTGTGCCGGTGGAGCCCAAATTATTGGTGGTTGCTGTGGTATCGGTCCAGCACACATTTCTCATATGCGTGAACTTATAGACAAAGGAATGTTTATAGTCAGTTAGCAATCTTGCAGTAGATCTCTTTATTCATTGTTTGAAAAAAGCAACGTCGGAGAGATTCGAACACCCGACCGGCGGATTCGTACAGACCAGTATTTAGCATCAACTACGGGTAGTAGTTCCCTTTGTTTACAACGATCACTGTGTATGGCGTTAAGTGACGTCAATGCCAACTGGCCACAATTTGGATTTACGTTAGGAGAGCGCCACACGTGACGCATGGGAATCCATTGCCCATATAGGCAATGGGGACAGATGGTGCCCTCGGGGCGATTCGAACACCCGACCCGCGGATTAGAAGTCCGCTGCTCTGTCCCCTGAGCTACGAGGGCATGTCTGCCAATTTATTCTAGCCTTGAATGCAGTAAGTTTCTTACTAACAACAAAGCAGTCAATGGATAGAACACTCGGAAGTAAGAGACTAATCTATCTACATCGCAATAAAACAGCAAGGACAGGTACATGAGCGAAAAGAAAGAAGCACAAGAGCAAGATGTGTCACTCGATGTTCTTAGCTGGCATCATGCCCGATATCCGGTCCTAGCCCAACGACAGGAAAACTTAAAAAAGTTTGCCGGCCCGCTTACCAGATTCATTCAAACAGAAACTTCTAGCGCTATCGTCCTTTTTCTCGCTGCAGTTTTTGCTTTACTCTGGGCAAACTCATCTTGGTCTGATCAGTATTTTGACCTCCTGCATGCTCATATACACGTGGATATAGGTTTTTGGGAACTTAATGAATCTGTTCATTTCTGGGTAAACGATATCTTGATGGTGGTCTTTTTCTTCCTAGTTGGACTTGAGATAAAGCGAGAAATCGTTGCTGGCGAGCTAGCTAATCCTAAAGCAGTAATAGTTCCGATAGTTGCAGCGGTAGGCGGAATGGTCGTGCCCGCATTACTCTACTTCTGGTTCAATACCGGAGGTGAGGGTCTTAATGGTTGGGGCATACCGGTTGCAACCGACATTGCGTTTGCTATCGGAGTCTTGACTCTCGCGGGATCACGCATTCCTTTCTCTCTACGAATTATGCTTTTGGCATTGGCAGTAGTCGATGACATTGGAGGCATTCTCATAATCGCGCTGTTCTATACTGAAGAACTAAATCTCCTACCGCTTGCTATGGCAGGAGGCACATTAGTCGTAGCCTATCTTGCTCAGAAAAATGGACTCTGGTACACCCCCTTATATATTGCTTTGGGGATTTTCGGTTGGGTCGCAATGCACGATGCGGGTATCCACCCCACAGTAATAGGCGTCGCGTTCGCGCTCCTCACCCCTTGGCAGTCGTGGTACTCAAGGGAAGGGTTTGAAGAGGGAGCCCAGCAAGCTCTCGGGAAATACAAAGAGTCTGCTGATTCCATAACAACGGCCGAAAAAGAAGACAGTGAACACAGTAGTGAAGTAGGTGCGCTCATTCAGCTACATGAGGAAGCCACGAGGGCGCTTTCGCCACTTGATCGACTTGAACACTCACTGCAGCCAATGGTGGCGTTCGGGATCGTGCCAATATTTGCATTTGTTAACGCAGGCGTCATGTTGAGCAGTGACGTCATCAGTGATGCAATCGTGTCTCCAATAACACTCGGAGTCGGTGTTGGCCTGGTGCTTGGCAAACCAATAGGAATATTGGTGTTCACGTGGCTTGCTGTCCGATTAGGTGCGACACTGCCAACAGGAATGAATTACCTTGCAGTCGTTGGCGTTGGATTACTTGGCGGTATAGGTTTCACCGTATCACTATTAATTGCAGATTTATCGTTCCCCGAATCACAGCAAATATTAGATCAGGCAAAAATAGGAATTATAGTGGCCTCACTACTAGCTGGAGTGTTTGGATTCGTAGTACTGAGAATTGCCTACCGAGAAGGCAAGAACCCCGAGCCCAATGAACATAATGCATTCAATGAAACGGAATAAGAAACTTAATTTAATAACGCTCTATATAAATAAGGAATAACAAATGGACTTTCAACTTAGCGAAACACATACCCTGATAAAAAATAATGCGGCACGCATCGCAAAAGATGTCATAGCGCCAAGAGCCGCCGAAGTTGATCGAGATGCCGAGTATCCTGAGGATTATTTTCAGGCGTTTAGAGACGCTGATTTACTTGGCATCACACTACCTGAGGCTGTAGGCGGAGCTGATGCAGGAACCCTAGCCCTCGCCATCGCAGTTGAAGAAGTTGCAAAATACGACTGCAGCGCGGGTCTAATGCTACTGCTCTCATCCTTGTCCACTCACACAATTAAGTTCTTTGGCACAGAGAGGCAGCAAAAGGAATATATCGGACCAATTGCTACGGGGCAGAAAAAAGGTGCATTCTGTCTAACCGAACCTGATGCTGGCTCAGATGTTGCGAACCTTCAAGCAAGAGCAGTTCGTGATGGCGATGACTACATTATCAACGGGCAAAAAATATATATATCCGGTGGACCGGTGGCCGACCAAGTTGTCGTCTTCGCCAAAACTGACTACCCCGACCCTAAATCCCTAAATGCGTTTGTTGTTGACACGACTATGCCGGGGTTTGAAGTTACCTCAATTGACAGGAAAATGGGCGTCCGTGGTCTACCGACTGGTGTACTGACTTTTGACAATGTTCGAGTCCCGAGAGAGCGATTGGTCGGAGAGACCGAGGGTATGGGCATGAAGGGCCCGTTGGCCACATTAAATTCCCTGAGACCAGTGGTTGGTGCTCGTGGAGTTGGGCTGGCTGAAGGCGCCCTTATGTACGCCCTTAATTACGCACGACAACGGCGAGCGTTTGGTAATACGCTGACTGATCTACAAGCGATTCAAATGAAACTCGCCGAAATGGCTATTGATATTGAGGCCGCACGATTATTGGTATATCAAGGATGTGCACTCGTAGATGATGGTAAATTTGGCCCGGCAGATGGACATATGCTCAGCATCGCAAAAGCATATGCTACAGAAATGGCTAATCGAGTCGCCAGTGAGGCAATTCAAATCCTTGGTGGACAGGGCTACATGGAAGATCACCCGCTAGAACGGCACTACCGAGACGCGAGACAATTAATGATCGTGGAAGGAACGAGTGAAATTCAGCGCATTGTGATTGCAAAAGCGCTAATTGATGGAAATCTAAATTACAACTAGTACAATTATTTTTCTATAGCCCACAGTACCTTTTAATAAGAGTTTTAGTTGCAATCGTGACTCGATCACTTGCATGAGTCATGGCGTGCTCTATGTCATCATCAGTAGCAGATTGCGACACTAATGGCTCAGCGTCTTGAAGAAATTTCGGCATTTCAGTAACTTGCCCAGCTATCGCTATACAGGGGATGTTGGCATTTTTTGCCAGTGCCAGCACATGTGACACAGCTTTACCGTAACTTGTCTGCGAATCTAAGGATCCCTCGCCGGTAATAACTAAATCCATTCCCGACATTTGTGCCTCAAGGTGCACTGCATCACTCACTAGCGACGCACCTGACTCAATAGTCGTTTCCGGCATAGCTGCAATAAGCCCACATGGGAGGCCGCCACCAGCGCCAGTTCCATCTCGCTCAGCGATATTGATATTCAAGTCAACACTAATCTGGTTTGCAAAGATTGCTAACGCCTCTTCAAGAGCCGGGGCTTGCCAATCCCGCATACCTTTTTGCGGCCCAAATATAGAAGTCGCACCAGTCGGCCCGAGCAGTAGATTTAGTACATCAACTGCTATTCGAAGTTGAATTTGATTTAATTTTTCATTCGATGACGGAATGATCTTCTCCAGACGGACCAGATGTAGTGGATGATTAGGTAATTCAACTCCAGCTGGATCCAGGAGTCCCAGACCTAACGCCTGAGCCGCGCCGGCACCACCATCATTTGTGCATGTCCCTCCTACACCCAAAATTATTTCATTAACGCCCTGTTCAACAGCGTCTAAAATGATCTGCCCAACTCCGTAAGACGTAGCTTTCGTCGGATTAAGTTCTTCGAACGGAATGCCAGCAAGAGCAGTAACAGAGGCCTGTTCAATGACAGCAGAACTACCTGTATCGTTCTTAATGATTGCGTATCTCGCCTCCACAGACTCGCCAAATGGCCCCATAACTGTCCGAGTTATAAATCGACCAGCAGCAGATTTTCCAACTATATCCACTGTCCCTGGCCCACCGTCAGCAAGAGGTTGAATGATTAAATGAGCTGTTGGAATGACTGAATTTACACCCTCAGCAATAGCATGTGATACGTCGCGCGCTGTTAAAGAGCCTTTAAATTCTTGTGGGCATATAAGAATACGTTTCGGAATCATCATTATGCTGGAGGTCCTAAATATAATTCAGGCCAAACTAGTCGAATAATAGACCCGATGATTATTGCCGCCACCCAGGCAAAGCCAACAATTCGGACATAGCGAAGAATGCCTTTTAGCCTGCTGGGGTGAAAAAACATAAGATAAAGCAAAAAAAGCCCTAGGATTCCAGTCAATATAAACAACAGGCGCATATCAAATTCCTCACGTATACCGCGACGCTAACGTTGGCTCTACACTAACTCTCTACGAACAAGTGTAGAACTAGAGGTGAAATATGGGTGAATTAGACGGGCGCAAAGCCCTAGTGACTGGCGGTAGCCGCGGAATTGGTCGGGCTATTGTGTACCGATTGGCATCTGAAGGCGCTGACGTCGTTATTAACTATCACAGCAACCAAAAGGCTGCCGAAGAGATAGCATCCGAGGTGATTAAGTTAGGGCGAAAAGCTGAAATTATTATGGCTGACGTATCAGATCAAAGCGAAGCTGAAAGACTTGCGACCGAGTCAATAGCCGCGCTAGGCAATATCGATATTCTGGTAAACAATGCCGGTATTGGAGCAACAGCTGTAGGTCGACCCAATGTGGCAACAGCGACTCCAGATGATTTTTACCGCCTAATGGCTGCCCACGCATTTGCCTCGCACGACCTATGTCGAATGCTTGTTCCACAAATGCGCGAATCAACTCGTGGTGATGTAGTGATGATCTCGTCGATCGCGGCGCAATCATTTGGACCTACTGGCGGCACTTATTCTGCAGCTAAAGCCGCGATGGAAGCCGTGGCATACACTCTAGCAAAAGAAGAACGTGCAAATAATATTCATGTCAATATCGTCGCACCAGGGCTAATTGAAACTGATATGGCAGAGGATATGGTCAAGTTTCAAGGCCGTGTTAAAGACAGTATTAACGAGCTTGCCGATGACTCGCCATTCGGTCGCCTTGGATATCCCGAAGATATTGCCGGTTCAGTCGCCTTTCTATGCTCTGAAAGAGCTTCATACATTACAAACCAGCGAATTACTGTAGCTGGTAGCTAAGGATAATTTTAATGACAAATAATACTGACAATCGTACTGCATTTGTCTCTGGGGGTAGCCGTGGAATTGGCAAGGCAATTGCCCTTGGACTCGCGAAATCCGGGTCAGATGTTGCGATAAATTACACTCGAGATAAAGAAGCGGCGGAAGAAACAATTGCAGAAATTCAAGCTCTCGGAAAAATTGGCAAAGCGTACCAGGGTAACGTTGCCGATTTCGAGGATTGCCAACGAATGGTTAATTCAGCCCTTACTGACCTTGGTGAAATATCAATTCTCGTCAATAATGCGGGCGTAGCAAGCAGGGGATCACTTATTACCGACACAAGCCCCGAAGAAATTCGAAAAGTAGTCGGAGTACATGTATTTGGAACGCATAATCTGTGTCATTTGTTAGTGCCGCAGATGCGTGAGGCTGAACGAGGTGATGTCATAATGATTTCATCAGTTGCTACTGAGTCACTTTCTGGACGAGGTGCTCCCTACAACATGGCCAAATCTGCTCAAGAGGCTATCGCTTTTACTCTCGCTAAGGAAGAAAGAGTGCATGGGATACGAGTGAATATAGTAGGCCCCGGTTTGGTAGAAACTGACATGGGTAAGCGGCTGGTTAAAGCTACACGAGGTGTCGAGGATATCCGCGAGCTAGACGAAGGATCGCCTTTTGCTAGGGTCTGCCAACCCGAAGATATTGCAGATGCTGTCGTGTTTTTCTGCTCAGAAGATGCGGCATACGTTACGGGGCAACGCCTGTATGTAAATGGTGGAAGCTTCTAAACTTTAGTAGTAGGCCGAACTTGGTGCGAATATCTATCGAAGAAAAACCAAATCCGGAAGCCAAAGTCGGCGATCATCATCATGCTGATGGAAGCGAATAAGTGGTTCCCCTAACTCGAGATGTGGCTTGAGAGTAGGCATTCCTTCCCCAAGATCAATAATATCGTCACGATCAATTTGCTCGTCGTCGGCATTAAGTAACTGCTGCAATTGACTCAATTCTCTGATCTCACCTGCCGATATTTTTCCGGTCAATTCAGTTAAACCAGAAATTTCAATAAATCGTGCTTGTACGTCTCCGCCTGCTCGCAGTCCCGCAGCAGCCAAAGCTCCAACTGAACCATTACGTTTTGCACCCACAGCTCTCAAAGTGACATTGGATTCCGTTGAAAAAGTTTGTGCCCAATCAAGTCGCATAATCTCAGTCTGAGTTCGACGACCAAATGCCAAAACATGTGGCATGTCTGAGTGTCTCGAGAGAATTGCAAGGCCTGGGTCAGATCCTTTAGCAGACTTTGCACGAATCATGTCCACCAAAAAATCTTCAAGGTCTAAAATTGAACGCGTCGTATGCAGTTTTATGGCATACGAGATATTCGAACCATCGCTAGAAATCTTGGGTGAAGAAAATAACGGATGTCTAGTAATGCCCTCAACGAGTCCCCAACTAGTATTAGTTAATTCACGTGAGAGTTGGTACATAAAATCGGCTGTGTCTACATCCACTTCTTCCGAATTATCAGATGTGTCGTCTACTCCGATTACAAACCACTCGCTAATATCGTTCGACGTCAACGTTCGCTCCTAATTGAATATCATGAAATATAAAGTGCATATTAGTACCTTCTGAAGTTGTACATCTAGGTTTCGAGAATATTTCGCCAAGAACTCAAATCAAAACCTCCGTCAAAATGTAAAACTTGACCACTAAACATCGGAGCTTCCTCACTTGAAAGCCAAGCGACAACCGCCGCTATATCTTCCGGTGCAACATTTCTTCCAGACGGCACATGAGGTCTGACTCGGTCACTCACCTCATCGCGATAAGAATGCTCACCATCTGATCCTTCGACCCAGCCAGATGAAACGCCACATACTCGAACGCCTGATGATGCTAATTCAACACCAAGATACTTGGTCAATGACTCGAGCGCGGCCTTGCTTGTAGCGACCGCACTATATCCCGGCATATATTTCCATGCGCCCGGTGATAGTAGGTTAATAATTATCCCGCATCCATTTTCTGCCATCGTCGCTCCCACAGTCTGACTGGCAAACCACGGTCCGAATAAATTTACGTCCATCGTTTTATGCAGATGTTGGCTCTTCTGGGTAAGTGCCGATCGAGGCCTCTCAAGACCACGGGCTGCATTATTCACAAGGATATCAATCGGTGACTGACTCTCAGCAAAATTAATCACTTTCATCAAGCTTGCCTCGTCGCCAATATCACCCTGAATAAGTTGGACATCCACTCCCAAAGATTGGCACGATCGAGCACAGTCCTCTGCCGCTTCTTTTGATCTGGAATAATTGACTATTAAATTAACTCCCTCGAGCGCCAGACGCTCTGAAATTGCTCGCCCAATTCCACGCGAACCTCCCAAAATCAGTGCACTTTTTCCTCGAAGTTCCTCATAACGGCCCACCCCAGGCACTCGCGGCGCTTGTTTATTTATATCCGGCATACTGTTAAGTGTAGTTTCATTTTGTTTGAGGTTCACGATAACTTATGTGAACCGCGTGTTGCTTTCCTTGCTTTAATTTATTTACATTGCCAAATATTCCCTCTAACGAACGTTTTATAAATCCGCGCATACCTGCCAAACTGACAACGTACAAAGCACCACCAGGCTTCAAATGAAGGAAAGAATCAGCAAATAACACAGTTGTTAACTCATTCCCAATTTTAGCCGGCAAATTCATCGCAACGACATCAAACAATTGGTCATCAGAGATTTTACTAAGCCCGTTCGATAACAACACATCAGCATTAATGATTTCATTCAACTCAAGATTGTGTTGAGAATATTCGATTGCTACATAGTCTTTATCAACCAGCAAAGTTCGGCCTTCTGGAGCTAATCTGGCAAGTGCGATTCCAATTGGTCCGTAACCACAACCTAAGTCCAAACAATCGTAATCAGAGTTAATATCCAAAGTCTCGATGAGTAGTTCAGTACCCGCATCAATCGCCTTTGGTGAAAACAGTCCGTACGTGGTTCGAAAGCGAAACTGATGATTCTGAAAAGTGCTATCGAAGAAAATATCCTCTTTATACTGTGCAATCCGACCGCTCCACGGATTATCACTTCCCGATACCGACTCAGAATCACTCATAATACTCTAATCATTTTATTAACATCTAAACATTTCGATTAATTCCAAAATTCGCCTAGTGCTCATCGTCTCATTAGCAATAATCTTGCTAAGAATCATTTCACACCTAGATGAATTCTCCTTAAATAGTAACTGCTCTTCTTGCAACTGATTTTTAGTCATTCGCGATATTGAAGAACTAAGTGCAGCTCTGCTTTGGTTCACCCAAACAAGCATTACTCCAATATTACTGACGTGTTCCGGTCTTCGAGAAATTTCACTCGGCCGTACTTCTCGTCCAGCACCGATATCGTTTATCTGTAGTCTGCTGACATCATCCAACGCACCTACATACCAAGCTATCTCACAAATGCTCCAATATTCAAGCCTGTCTCTTGTAACTTCTTCTACGGGAGAAGTATTAAAATATTGATCAGAAGCGGCTTCAAGGGCAATCAATAGATCGGATCGCGATCGAGAAAGTGACTCTAAAGCGTTATCTAGACCGGAAGTATGTGAGGACATCTACCCATAACTTAATACTCGCATCGTAGTGAAGCAATCCTAGATACACAACAAAAGATAGAAAGTTTTTTAACATGCAAAATAACAAGCGTCCACTTGAAGGAGAAATAGCATTAGTCACCGGATCTGCTGGCAATGGGATCGGGCGCGCGACTGCGCTCACGCTTGCTCACCAAGGAGCCGACATAATTGTAAATACCCGACAGTCTATTGATGCTGCGCAAGAAGTGGTTGAGCAAATTATCGAAATGGGCCGAAAAGCGATAGTCTGCAAAGCCGACATCACTAGCGAAAGTGATGTAAAAAAGATGATTCAGCAGGCCGAAAGTAGACTAGGTGCGCCAAGTATCGCTGTAATCGGACCAGGTGGTAAATGGACACCTGCCGCACTAACTGATATACAAATCGACCACTGGGAAAAAAATATAAATAATGAAATCTCGCCGATTCTTCTCTTAGCAAAGGAATTATTACCTGAAATGCGATCACGACAACATGGAAATATTATCGTCATCGGAGGATACGATGCAGATAATTGGCAGGTAGCACCAGAAGAGGGTCCGTATGATTATGCCCTTGGAAAATCTGGAAGGCACTGGCTCGTGAAAACTTTAGGCAGAAAAGAAGCTTCGAACGGAATATCTATTAACGCTATTGCACCTGGACCTGTACATAGAATTCCCAATGATTTAATCATCAATATATTATCTAAGAGTATTGATCCACCCATGGAGAGTATGTATCCCAGCCAAATTGACGTCGCGCAAACTATTGCCTGGATCTGCTCACAGAAACATGTCACCGCGAGCGTTATTAACATGCCCGGACCAAATCCTGGATCCGTAACTTAACTTTAGCCTCGACGAGTAGACCAATCCCACCTATGATTTAAGTAATGTTTTCCCGTCGTCCACACTTGTGTGCGAATCAAAATACCAGCTCAAGGATATAAATGAGTGAAATGAAAACCGGGAGTGTAAACCGGTGAGTCGTGGCGTTAATTGGATTAAGTCTCTTATAAAAAAAGAGACCGATGGAACTTCTCCGTCTAATTCTGCCGATCAATCTCCGCAAAGATCTAGAAAACGACGAACTAACTCAAATTCAGCTAGACAGAACTCGAGCGCAAACGGTAAAGATCAGCAAACACAAGCTCGGGAAAACTCAAAAAACACAGGGAAAATTCAACGAAAAGAAAAGACACAGAATTCAAATATGAAACAATCTAATGCCACTGCTGTGGCAAACAGGCGTGGGAGTGATTCCCGCGCAAATAACAATACTCAAAAATCAGAGCAACCTTCTGACAGACAGCGACGCACTACTGGTGGTTCAAATCGCCGAAGAGTAGTCGAAACGGATCACTACACTAGACGTAGGCGTGAACGGACTTTTGAAGCACCGCTCCCTGAGGACCTCGCCTTCAGGCCAAAAGATGCAGGAGGCGATTCGACGCTACTGCCAGAAATACGACATCGGCCTCGTAGACATAAATCGACTGACCGACTTATTGAGAGCGGTCCGCGAACTCTCGGAGGATGGATTAATCCTTCTGAAGAAAACTCAAGGTCGAAACAGCCAAAAAAATATAGTGACTCCAACCGTCCAAAAACAGACACTAATCGGCGGCAATCAGAACACGCGAACATCTCCTCTGGATCTGCAGAAAAGGTCACAAAACCTTCACTTATGAAGGACACCAGCAAGTCACAAACCGATGAACTTGATACTAATTCACAGCAATCTGAAGACGCAAAGGTGTCCGATAACGCTGCCGAGTCAGTGAAAGAGGTTAAAGAACCTTCACTTATGAAGGACACCAGCAAGTCACAAACCGATGAACTTGATACTAATTCACAGCAATCTGAAGACGCAAAGGTGTCCGATAACGCTGCCGAGTCAGTGAAAGAGGTTAAAGAACCTTCACTTATGAAGGACACCAGCAAGTCACAAACCGATGAATTAAATGGATCAAAGAGTGTAGGTACCCTTCCAGAAGAATTTCGAAAATTAGGTCTCCAAGATTTATCTCTCGAAGTATTCAAAGATATGGGCTTCATCACACCTACTCCTATTCAAGCCGCAACTATTCCTGCTTTGCTAGCAGGAAAAGACGTAGTGGGATTAGCTGAAACAGGTAGTGGAAAAACTATCGCCTTTGCTTCACCAATGATTGAGACTCTTGATCAAAGAAAAAATCAAGTTCAGGGACTTGTGTTGGTTCCAACGCGAGAGCTAGCCCAACAAGTGCTTGACGTGATATCTACGCTTGCAAAGCCATGGAATCTCAAAACAATAGGTTTACTAGGTGGGCATGCCCTTAAAAAAGACTTTCAGGCGTTAGAAGGAAATCCTCACATAGTGGTGGGAACACCTGGTCGAGTGCTCGATCACCTGCAACGGCGAACATTAAGTCTACGAAAAGTTTCGTTCGCCGTATTAGATGAAGCAGATGAAATGCTAGATATAGGTTTTCTTCCTGCGATCAGAAAAATTCTCTCCCAGACACCACGCGCTCGCCAAACAGCTCTCTTCTCAGCAACCATGCCCACAACCATCAAACGACTAATATGGCAATTCATGGAGGATCCAGAAACGCTGGCAATCGATAAAGAGCTCTCAGCACCCGTAAGTATTCAACAGACATACGTAGAAGTTGCTGAACGCGACAAAATAATTGCGTTGAAGGAACTGATTGAACGTGAGCTTAGAGGCAAAAGTTTGGTTTTCTGTCGAACGAGAAGAATGGTCGAGAGGCTCGCCAAAGCATTGTCCGGTGAAGGTATACAAGTAGGCGCGCTACATGGAGATATGGACCAAAGAACTCGAGACCGCGTCGTAAAGCAATTTCGTGAGGGAGCCCTAGATTTACTAGTTGCGACAAATGTGGCAGCGCGGGGAATTGATATTCCTGAAATCACCCATGTTGTTCATTTTGACTTCCCACAAAACATTGAAGAATACACTCATAGAACGGGAAGAACTGGACGCGCAGGAAAATCAGGCAAGTCCATTATTTTTGTGGCGGAGTGGGATTTGGAAGCTTTTTCTTCCTTTCAAGAAGAGCTTGGCAATGAACTCACAAAAGAAAGTCTCACTCTCTATAACTCTAAGTAGCCTCAGATATATTCATCGTCCAGATGCGCATATACTGAAAGACAATATAGAAGTTAACTATAGCGAATGAGGGGTACCTAACATGACACGAAGGCTAAGTATTGGCTTGAATTGGCAGGGTGAATTCGATCTCGACAAGGTAATCGAAGATGCGAAAATAGCTGATGATGCGGGAATCGAGCAACTAAATATTGCAGAAGCTTGGGGACGAGATGCCCTTACGCTCCTCGCGGTAATTGCCCGAGAAACCACTAATATCAAACTTGGTACCGGAATTATTAATAACTTCTCGCGATCCCCGGGCGCAATAGCACAGCATTTTGCCACCCTCGATGAACTCTCTAACGGGCGAATGGTAATTGGGCTTGGTTCTTCAGGACCGCAAGTGATCGAACATTTTCACGGCATTAAATTCGAAAAACCACTCACTCGAATCAAAGAATACACCGAAATTATTAATATAATCATGTCGGGTGAACCTCTTAACTACGATGGAAACATTTATAAGCTCGAGCGTGGATTTACACTCCGCTTCAACCCTGTCCGAAACCATATTCCAATTCATATAGCCTCAGTTACTCCGAAATCAGTTAAGCAAACAGCTGAAATAGCGGACGGTTGGATTCCTATTTTCTTTCCAAAGGAACAGTGGGCGCCTCAATTAACAGAATTTAACAAATATGTCGATAATGCTGGTAGAGCACGAACAGATATCGACGTAAGAAATCCAGGCGGTATAACCGTTACCGATAATCCTGAGAGCGTAAGAATGGGTACGGCGGCTAATGCTGCCTTCTATATCGCGCGAATGGGAGATTTTTATTACGAACACTTTAGTCGAATGGGCTATGCCGACGAAGCGAATGCGGTCAGACGTGCATGGGAAGATGGTGGCTCCTCGGCTGGAGCCGCAGCCATGCCAGAAGAAATAGTCAACAGCCTTGGCGTTGCCGGATCAACTGGTGAATGTATCGACTACATCGAAGAAGCTACCGAAGCTGGCTTTGACCTGCACGGCGTCAGCGTGAACGAAACTGATCCGCACAAACGATTTGAGGCTTTTAAAGAACTCGTTGGCTAATCAGAAAGGATCTCAAATCGTGGATCTCCAGCTTCAAGGAAAAGTCGCGCTCATTACCGGCGGCAGTCGAGGAATAGGCAAAGCTATTGCTGAAAAATTCCTCGATGAGGGAGTACGAGTTGCAATAGCCGCTCGCGACCAAAACCGACTAGCCGATACAGTCACCAAACTAGACGAAAAATATACCGGTCAAATATCTGGATATATTTGCGATACAAGAGACTTATCTTCTATCCAACAAATGGTCAGTGAAATAACTAACCGCTGGGGTGATATCAACATATTAGTCAATAATGCAGCCGAACCAGGAGGGCCGCGACCAGTTTTAAGTGAAATTGACTGGGAAGAGCATTTACTTCCGCAGGTCGACACAAAAGTCATGGGTTACTTACGATGCGCACAAACTGTGGCACCCCTCATGAAAAAATCAACCTGGGGTAGAATCATAAATATTTCAGGAATGCAGGCACGGAACAGTGGAAGTACCGTAGGTAGCATTCGCAATGTAGCTGTGGCAGCATTGACAAAAAACCTAGCTGATGAGCTTGGGCCTTCTGGAATCACAGTTAGCTGTATCCACCCAGGTTTGACTCGAACCGAAGCGACTGAGTCGCGTATACGTGAACAAATGGAGGAAAAGAAGAAGACTCGCGCCGAAATTGAAAATGAGTTATCGAACCAAAACAGTATTCGAAAGTTAGTTGATGCCTCTGATGTAGCCGCGCTTGTTACATTCCTTGCGTCTCCACTTTCTGTTGCAGTGACAGGTGAAGTTATCGCTGCCGGAGGAGGGGTTGGGACCGGAATCTATTATTAGCCAGTTGAGTCTATTCAACTCGTTAATAAGAACCCGGTTCTTCCATTAAAATGTGGCCTAAAACCGACAACCAAGCCAAACTCCTAGACCTTGCCCAAATGATCTCAGCCGAAATCAGTAAAACGGCTGCGGTACATGATAGGGATAATAGTTTTCCTCATTCACATTTTGAACTCATGAGATCCAGTGGTTATCTCAAGTCGGCAGTCCCCAAAACATATGGTGGCCCAGGTTACGGCCTTACAGATCTCACTCTAGCCCAATACGCAATTGCCTCCGGAGATGGTTCCACCGCACTCGGTGTTGGTATGCATCACATGGCAGTTGGAACTGAAGCAATTGCAAAGAAATGGCCTGAACATCTTCGAAAAAAACTGTTCGAGTCAGTGCTTACCGATGGATCACTGCTAAATAACATCGCTTCGGAGCCTGAATTAGGATCGCCGCGCGGAGGTGGTCGCCCAGCAACTACATTGGTTCCTGATGGGAATGGAAAATGGCTACTGAATGGCCGTAAAACTTGGTCGACCCTAGCTCCACAGCTAACT
>Ga0302134_10000607_pt1 | contig 15941 bp, 15 predicted proteins | sample CB9_SCM_MG_FD_203123 | JGI IMG/M metagenome (GOLD analysis project Ga0302134, IMG submission 203123) | Marine microbial communities from Western Arctic Ocean, Canada - CB9_SCM | ecosystem: Environmental > Aquatic > Marine > Oceanic | place: Canada: Western Arctic Ocean | collected 2017-09-19
GGTTTAGGTGTCGCTTTACGCGGCCTTTGTAATGTGTTGGATTACGTAAAGATTGACTACCATTTGCGTGACTTCAACGACATCATTGCCGCCCGTGGATTTTAGTCGATAGAGATTTGTACGTTAGCGAGTAAAGAGATGGCAGATATTCAAACCATTGGCGGTTGCCAGAAGTGTGGCAGCGCGAGTTTGACATGCAAATATAACTTCTTCGGCGAGGGTGAACTGCAAATCCACTCGTGGGAACATAAATGCCTTGATTGCGGACACCGATTAACAACCGCCTATCGCACTGATGATGAAGACATTGTATTTGCCGACGAAGATGTTGACCACTGTCCGTATTGTGGCCGTTCACCGGTTGAAGTGGAGTAAGATACTCTCTGTCCGTTGTGGATGCTAAAATGGTACACTAGGTGCTCATCGAAGTTATTCAATTCCCCCGCTCACCTGCTAACAAAGAACAGAGACCTTTCCCCATGCGTGGCATTCTGACCGCAATACCTTTTGCTTTAATTACCGTTATCTGCTGGGGTTCTTATGGCCCCGTACTGCACCATGGAAAAGCGGGTATGGGTGGAAATGCATGGGCGCAGCTTTTGTGCGTCGGCTTGTCGTATTTTATTATTACGGTGATCGTGCCTGTTTATATTCTCAAGACTAAAGGAGAGCAGGGTGAATGGAATACGGGTGGCGTAAAATGGGGCATTGGGGCAGGGTGTTGCGGCGCGTTAGGTGCCTTGGGAATTATCACTGCCTTAACCAACGGTGGTTCTCCTGTCTATGTCATGCCGATTGTGTTTGGATGTGCACCCGTGGTAAATACGTTTGTTTCCATTTGGATGGGAAAACTGTTTGATAAGATGACCCCGGGGTTCTATCTGGGTATTATTTTGGTGGCGCTCGGAGCGGCAGGTGTTTTTGCCTTTAAACCCAAAGCGGATTTAGCTCCTGCTCCTTCTGCCGATATGGTTGCGCCTCAAAACATAATAACACAAGTGAGCTTTTCTGACGCGGACGGTGATGGATCCAACACAACACAGACTCCAACCAAAGCACCCACGAATATCTTTTTTATCGTGGGGGGCATTTGCTTAACCGTCTTGTGCTGGGGAGCTTACGGATCGTTACTTCACAAGAGCCAGCACCACATGAACGGTAGTCGGTTACGGCCGTTGTTGTGTGTGGGCATAGCTTATTTCGCAATAGCCGTGATGATTCCGATTCTGGTCATGAGCGGCAGTGAACAGGGGTTCCCAGAGGCGACCACATTTGGCGGTTGGTCATTCTCTATGTTGGCCGGTGTATTTGGTGCGGTTGGGGCATTCGGAATTATATTGTCGTTTACCTATGGCGGGAAACCGGTCTTCGTTATGCCATTAGTATTTGGTGGGGCGCCCATCGTGAATACCATTATTTCGATGATGGAAATGGACGCTGTTGGTACAGTGGACCCAATTTTCTATGGCAGTTTAACGACGGTCATTATTGGAGCGATCGTGACACTCGTGAATGCTCCCAAACCGGGTAAACCAGCTGCACCTGTCGATGAACCTGAAGACTCCAATGATTTGGAACAGGTCGAAGCCATCGAATAGGGGGAATGCTATGACCAACGCACACGATCTAATGCTCCAAGTTGACACAAGGCTTAGCCATGTGTGGATGGTTCGTGCTTTTCTAAAACACAGCGACGAAGCTGAGGACGATGATGAATTGCGAGCAGTCCACCGTGGACTCTACGATTATTCTCTGTCGCTTGGTAGTCACTATGCCAATGACGATGCCGAGAGTTATTTAAAGCAGGCCAAAAAGAAGTTCCGTAGGTTACGCGAAGCGAATGCGTTATTTCAGGAGATACAGCCGGAGATCTCTAATCATACGAATTTTAAGATGGCGGCTAGGTCACTCGCAGCGACTGTTAATGATGTTGCTAAGTTATTGGACATCTGACGACAAATTGAGCGGCGAATGGTGGAGAGATTCGTCACTTGGTTACAGTTCTTCGTCTTGCGACCACTCAACAATTACATTTGTGAAAATGCCACCTCTGGCACTGAATTTTGCTGTAAGTTGAATCCACTTAGGATCGAGTACGGCTACGAGATCGTCGAGAATCGAGTTGGAGACGTTTTCGTAAAAGATTCCATCGTTGCGGAAGCTTTGTAGATACATCTTCAGACTTTTCAATTCGATGCATTTCTCGGCGGCAATATAATTGAACGTCAGTTCGCCAAAATCCGGTTGGCCGGTTTTCGGGCATACCGAAGTGAATTCGGGGCAAATAATCTCGATTTCGTAATCACGGTGTGGAAACTCATTTGTAAAAGTTTCGAACAATTCACGTCGTGATTCAGGTGTGTGCGATATAGTCATCAAATTCTACTCCTTCTCGGTTTCCTCTTATTGTGTCATGATGTTTAAAGAAGAGCAAAGGGGGGGTACGCGGAGATATGTGGCAGTGAAAATCGCAGAGATTTATCGATCGATTCAGGGCGAGGGCTCGTTAACGGGTACCGAAAGCGTATTTGTGCGCTCTAGTGGGTGTAATTTACGCTGTTGGTTCTGTGACACACCCTATACGTCTTGGAATCCTATCGGTGAAGATATCTCGGTGAACGAAATCATGTCACGTTTGTCTCAATGGGACTGCCAGCATGTTGTCTTAACTGGCGGAGAACCAATGTTGTTCGCCGAGATGTTGCCGTTGTGTGATCGATTGCGCGCCGAGAATTATCACATCACGATCGAAACCGCCGGCACTCTATATTTACCTCTACATTGTGATTTGATGTCGATCAGTCCCAAGACTGCCAACAGCGCACCGGATATCCACGAACACCCACACTGGCATCAGCGACATCAGCGCACTCGGTTCGCCCCAAATGTGATCCGGCAGTTGTTGGAACATCATCAATGCCAGATCAAATTCGTGATCGATAGTGAAGATGATTTAGATGAAGTTTCCGCCTATCTCAAACAATTCCCAGAGCTTTCCTTGCGGCAAATATATTTAATGCCGCAAGGAACGGAACCAGAAGAATTAGCCGCACGTGAAGACTGGCTAAAACCGTATTGCGAGCAAAAGGGTTACCAGTTTTGCCCACGCCGCCAAATCGAATGGTTCGGATGTGTCCAAGGTACGTAGGACTTTTTTGGTGGGGTGGTAGGGGCCCTACGATTCCGTCTTGAGCGCCTCGGATAACGGATCGGCGTTGGGTCCACAGAATCCCAGATGGCTATGTTTGCGCCAGCCTTCGGCGTATTCGAACTTGCCGGAAATCGTTCCGAGTTGTCGATCTAGATTTTGCATTGTGTTCAGGTATGAATTGAGCCCTTGGCTTTCGTCGAGCCATTGTTTTTGGCTTTGATGTAGCGTTAACATTTCACGCTTGCGCGATTGCAGCGCACTTACATCGATAAAACAAGTGGGAGTGATCAACTCACCTAACGGGCCGTAATGCGAATAGGGTTGCGCGTGATAAACCGTGACAGGTTTTTCAATAGCCGTTGTGGCGGGTGTGGTGGGATAATTAGGCATGCCGCGACAAAACGCAGAGGTTACCGCAAGTCGACATGTTGTAGTATGATCTTCCATGTAATCCGTTGGCGAATGCGTCAGCAGAATATCAGGTGCCACATTGCGGATAATTGCGGTTAGTTTCGCCAAAGTTTGTTGGTCGTAAAACACCTCGAGATCGTTGCACAATGGCTCATGAAATATTGCATCAATAAAGTCCGCGGCGGCTTGTGATTCCGTCAGTCGAATCGCTGCCGTTTCCACGGCATCATGTGTTGTGCTGCCACAACAGCCATTGGCGACGTTCATATAGTGCAGTTCGTAGCCAGCTTGCGCCAATTGCATCAATGTTCCAGACATGAGAAATTCTATGTCGTCCGGATGGGCACAAATTGCAAAAGCAATTTTAGTGTTTATATCGTTCATGTTTTTAATTTCGAGTTATTCGCCACGTAATGATGAGATCAAAGGCGCTTGCAATGTTGCTCGCACAGCAACCAGCCCAGCGACCATTCCAACGATGAGAATAATACCGATCATGATTACAAGATCGCTGCCCGGCGGTGCTGCTTGTGTGAAGAACATGTGTGGCACGACAGCAAAGGCCGCCGCTAAGATGCCTGTAGCAAGGCCACCGAGTAGCAGTACAAGGTTCTCCCACAGCACCATTTTGGCTAATCGTCGTCGACCGAATCCGGCTGCCCGCATCAACGCCAATTCTTTCCGCCGTTCTAATATACTACGTAACTGTACGGTCGCTAAACCAAACGTCCCCAATAATAAACCTAACGCTCCTAAACTCTGAAAAGCACTAATGTAGGTATTCTGTACGGCGAGCAGGCTTTCGAGTAGCGATTGAGTGGACTGCATGTCGAGTCCTTCATCCTTAAAATGAGTTTCCAAAACTTTGTCGGACTGACTGTCCCCGTGGTTTGTCGCAAGAAGAAATCGATAACCGCTGACCTGCGGGAAAACAGTTGTAAAATCTTTTTCGTTTATTAACAAACTGCCCTGTAAAATACTATTTGACAATAAACCGGCAACTTGAAATGTCACGGTACGGTTGTCATACGTCACATCAAATTGTTCCGCTGTGCCTAGATAAAGCTTGAGGCTATACATGGCCGTATTTTTATCGATGACGACTGGAATCGGATCGTCCTGAGTTCCAGTATGCGGCGGCATATCAGAATCTAACAGATGCCAGGGGTTTTGCTGTAATGCGTCTCCGCCGGACTGAGTAGCCCAAGTAAACGGTGTTACTGTCGTCGGGCTGTTTGTGTCGTGGTCATAATGATCGACAAAAGTTTGCGGCACTCCTAAGACTCGTGGTTGTCTGGCTTGATACACATTCGAGCAACTGGCATCGTCGCCATCTCGATATCGCAAACACTGAATGGACTCGTTTTCCAGTTGTGCTGCTCGTTGTTTCCCTAAAACCGAAATCCGTAGATCGTCTTGACCCAGATTTTCGTAAACTGGCATTGAGCTTAATCCCCAATAATCAAACCCACCTTTTCCTGCTACTGAAGGTGTAAGCTTAAAAGAGCCCATCGAGATTAGTAAAAAGGAAGCCATTGCCATCAAACCGATTGTTAACGCGCTACGACTAGGGTTTCGCCCCGCATTACGGGCCGCGAGCCAAGCCAGGGGTTGTGAAATGTTTCGTATAGATTTCGAATTCCAGCCTCCACGCAAGTACTGCCGAATCAACAGCAACAGTGCTGATAATACGCTGAAGCCACCACCAACAAACGCACCAGCCTGTCCCTCGCTACCCATGCGATCGCCCAAACCTGGCATGGCGGCAACAACGGCAAGAAGAATTCCTGCCGCCAGCAAGATGAACGCAATCCATTTGGAACGTGTTTGATTTGTTGGATTTGATGAAATCGGAGGTTCCGTATTTCCCCCCAATAATCGGGAAGCAGTTACTTTCTTAGTGGCGCGGATAGCCCAAGCGATGGTGGCAACAGACATGATGACGCCCAGCGAATACCCAACTACTAAACTACGCGGCGAAATATGAAATTCGAGAAACGAGGTAACAATGGCATCGACCCACCAAGTGCTGAGACCAGCTAACATGATTTTCCCGTAGCCAATGCCTAATCCACACCCCAGAAGCGCTCCGATACTCGCGACGATTACTGCTTCACCTACCCATAGCTGGGTGGTTTGTTTGCGACTGAGTCCCAAAGCTAGCAATAATCCGATTTGGCTGGCGCGCTGCTGAATCCCCAATCGAAACAACACAACAATCAGCATCAGTGCTGCGGCAATGACAAACAAGCTGAGTCCGAGGAACAATCCATCAAAGGGGGTTGAGCCACTGGACGCAGCCAATCCATTTCGTTTGACGGCCACAAATTGCATGTCCAAATTATTCCCTTTGTTAGCGTTATGAGCTGCTTGTTGCAATAACGCTACTAGAGAATCGGTTCGATTGTCGTCTGCAAAGCGAACGCTGGTAACATTCCCAAAACGGCTGCCCCACAGTCGTTGGCCGACGGCTAGATTGACGAAAGCTTTTGGAGTTGTGCGATGGTTGTTCCAATAGTTGTCATCTTGTCCGCGAATCCGATGTACAAGTGGGAATGGTAAATCCCAATCATTGATCGACGCTTGGTCGGTCACCCCGGGTACGTCGGGTGTTAACGCTGGATCTGTTATGAGGGTAGGCGCGTTCTCGAACAAAGCGGCCTTGCGCCGCGTGTAGGGTCGTCGGGGCGCGGTCAGTGGTAAGATATCGAGAACTTCGAGGTCAATGAAATATTCCTCTCGTTCACCGTGTGTCGTTTCGGGGTCAAAATAATCGACCCGTAGCCAATCCCCTTTTTTGATTTGTAAATCGTTGGCGAGCCAATCGGAAATGACAACTTGCTGATCGCTGATGACTATTGGTTTTCCGTTTGCATTGAGTAATGGCCCAAGTGCCTCATTGGAATCTACAGCGGTAATGAGTGAATAGGGTGCGATGCTACCGTATCGTTGCACAGCGCGTTTTTTGTTGACTGGTCCACCCGCGGGCTGCGGTGTCTGATCGGGCGGGACTTTCATCATGGCGTTGGCAAGATATGTCAGTACGGTTTGCGATTGATTTCCAATCACTTGTTCAACCATGGCGACGGTGGGGTCATCGAGCATCATTCGTTGACTGGAAAGACTATGATATCGAGCGACGGTCGTCATTTCTGATTGTGGGTCACTCTGGTTCGGATTAAACTCCAAAACAACCTCGTTCAGGAGCAACCCATAATCTTCGAGTGTTGGTTTCAGGGCGGATTGCAGCGATTCACTAACAGCCCGATTGGGCGGGTTATCAATTTTCCCGGATGCAACCAGGATGGTGTTTACTTTGTCTTGTTGTCCCAGTTCTTTTTGCAATCCTGCGAGATTAACGAACGCGTTTCGAGAGGATTGCTGAGAAGGTGACAGTGAAAATCTACCAAAGCCAGTTGCGGGAATAATCGCCGATACGAATAGTCTCGGTACGCTGCGAATCCGATCTTCTTTGTTGCCTAGAGAACTGTCAGCACTGACTTGTTTATTGTCTGGCAGTCGCAAGGTGACAAGATCACCTACGTTAACCTGCAGCTCGTCCGCCAATGTTTGATTGAGGACAATTTGATCATTCAGTGGATGAATGGAATCTTCTCGCTCGGTTAAATCAAGCCGCCAAAATTCTTCACGCACGCCCAGCACCAAAACATTCCCCGCTACTCGCGAAACAGTGTCCGCCTGATTTTCGGACTCGTTGGATTGCAAGGTCCCCTGTGGAAACAAGATAGCCGGTGAGGCTGTTCGGTAGTGTTGTTTAAAATCAGGTTCAGTTTGTAGTTCCGCAACGAGCTGTTCACGAAAAAAGTGTTGGGTGATAAGGAGCTCGTCGATTTGTCCGAGTCGTCCCAGTGTAAGATCTTTTAGGCTACCGCGCATGCTATCGCCAATGAGCAAGGCACCAGTGAGGACGGCTGTGGCTGCAGCAACTCCTAACGCCACGGCGCAATTTATACGCCAGTGGTGAATTAAGCTGCGACGAATGAATTGCCATTGAACCATAGTATTAAGTAATCTCTTAAATGTTGTTGGGAATTACTGCGTCAGCGCAGTTAATTGACCTGCTGATAATTCCAGCTGCTGGTCGAGTTTTTGCGATAGCTCCTGACTATGCGTAACGACGATTAGAATCATTTGTTCTTGGCGTTGGATATCTAACAGGAGTTCGCCAATTTGTTGCGCATTTTTATGATCGAGGTTACCGGTTGGTTCATCAGCAAGCAGCAGCAGCGGTTTTTGAATTAGCGCGCGAGCCACGGCGACTCGCTCTCGTTCACCACCGGATAATTCCGCCGGACGATGATGGCTGCGATCCGTTAGACCGACGCGTTCGGTAAGCTCTTCTGCTCGTTTGATATCAGCCGCGGTTGGTTTCCCGCTAGCGAGCGTTGGGACCAAGATATTTTCAAAGACGCTTAACTGGGGCAGTAAATGATGTTCTTGGAATATGAAGCCAATGTTTTTGTTGCGGAAATCGGCAAGAGTTTGTTCGTCCATGGCGAAGGGGTCCTCCCCGCCGATCAGGACCGATCCGCTGCTGGGAGTGTCTAGAGTACCGAGTATATGCAATAGCGTGCTTTTGCCGGAGCCACTGGGGCCGACAATGGCAACGTTTTCCCCAGCTGAGAGCTCGAGGTTCAGCTCGTATAAGATTCTCAGAGGCTCACCGCGAGTGGGATATTGTTTGGATAGATTGTTAGCAACTAGGGTAGTCATATTGAGATGTCATTTAGCGTGATAATGTTGCGGATAATTTCAAGGTGAAAAAAGATGGAGTTGTGAATTTATGGGTTTGTTAACAGTGCAATGGTACCGAGCCCGTAGAATGTATATTCGACGTCGCAGACTTCGTCCCAAGCGGCGCCCAAAAAACCACCGCTTGTTTGTTCTAAGCTACTAGCATACCGCATTAATCGTTGCTTATCGATTTCCGAATCGCCATTGAGATCTTGAAGCGTCAAAAAACCGGTAAAGGAGCTTAAAATATCGGCAATTGGAATGCGTGAGTTGGCTCGCAACCCGCCTTCATCATTTTGCATTTCTGCGAGGAATTCTACGGTTTGCGTGATGACTGTTTCCGGTAACGCAGCTAGGATTTTGAGGGCTCCGATCGCCGCCGCTGTGGGATTTGTACCACCACGCTTTTGCACTTGAATTTCTCGGAAGCCGCCTTCATCACTTTGTTGAGACATGATGAATTCAATGAGATGTTCCGGGTTGTTCAACGGTCGTTCAATCAACTCCCGACAGAGTAAAACTAAAAACGAGTTGTATGTGCTGCTGCTACCGCCCTCGGCTGTGCGCGCGTACCCTCCGTCTTTGCGGCGCAACGTTTCAAAATAATCAGAACATTGATCACGCCAATCAGGATGAGCTTTTTCATAGATATCGATGCCGGCAGCGTTGTCTAACAACGTGGCAGCGTAGATGAGTGAAGCGAGGTCGATGATCGATTGCTCGGTGGTGAGCTGCGAGATCAAATATTGAGAAACTCGTAAGGCGGGCTCACCGAACAGTTCGCCAGTCATCGCAAGTGTTCGAAGGGCAAATGCGGTGTAATATAAATCGCTGCCACCTTCCCGCCCGGAAAATCCACCATCGCTTTGCTGGCAACTCCAAATCCAATCGGTGTGACGTTGCCGCGTTTTATCAGCAACATGCCCAAGTGAAGATGCGAGGCGAATCGTTAGTTCCTGTAGATACGCTGGCATGATATTGGATACGTGGCGGGCTGGTGGAGTTGATAGTTGTTACTCGTTTGTCGAGTGCTGCAGATAAGATTCGAGTTGAGTGCGAAGCTCTGCTGGAATTTCTTGCCCTGTGGGAGCTTGGCCAGAGGCGATTTTACAATAGACGGTTGTGATACTGCCGCTAGCCACTAGTTTACCGGCAACGCTAAACGCGTGTTGATAAATGACACTACTGGTGCCTAGTCGGCTAATGAAAGTTTCTATTTCAAGTTCATCTTCAAATCGAACGGGGCCTGTATATTGTGCGGTTGCGGCAACCCGAGGCCAACTCCAAGAGTGGTCTTCATTAGTAACGACGACACTAGTTCCGAGGCTACGCAATAGTTCATGTTCGGCCTCTTCCATATAAGTGAAGTAAGTCGAAAAGTGCATTAAGCCCGCTGCATCGGTGTCACGAAATTCGACACGTTTGATAGTTTTGAATGTCTCAGCCATGGGTGTATTATAGTTCGGAAGCAGTGCAGCGGGGTGATGTTCTGGTACAAAAAAACGCACGATCATTTGAGGGATCGTGCGTTTGATTTGTTTTTTGGTGGCTTGATTTGCCGACTCGGATCATACGTCTTCGTAGGGAAGCAAAGCCATGAATCGAGCTCGTTTAACAGCTTGTGTCACGGCGTGTTGACTGGCTGCTGTACAACCAGTTTTGCGACGGCCAACGATACGACCGTGTCGATTGATTAGATTTTTGAGCAGTTCGACGTCCTTGTAATCAACAAACATTGGACGGGGACGTACGCCATCTACAAAAATTGGATCTTTTTTGCGTGATCGTGATCGAACTTTACTACGCTTACGCGCCTGGTTACCTGGAAAACCTGCCATTAATTCATACTCCTGAACGAGCCAGCTATCTGGCTACTTATTTTACGCTCGTCGCCTCCCCAGGACTCGGTTCCAGTCCCTTGGACTAACCTACACGTGTAGGTAAATGGAGGAGGGAAACCGTCAATTCTAGGTTACGATCAGTTGCCCACAAGGGCAAATGGAAGAAAACGACCACGAATTATCATAAACACGTGAAATCAGGAATCACTCTTCTGCGGGGAAGAACTTTTGGAGGGTTTCTTTACTCGGGAGGGGCGTCATTAGCGAGACAACAATCATCGCGATTGTGGTCAACGTAATCATGGTGGCAACTGGCATTACACCAAAAACAGTGTAATTGGCGTTCGCTGCGTAATTGGCATCGGCAAACATGTAGATCCATGATCCAGCGGCCGCCAAAATCGCCGCATAAGCACCAAATTTGGTTAGTCGCTTCCAATACAGACTTGCCAAAATCAACGGGAACAAGCTTGAGAAACCGCTGAAACACCAGACGCCAAGCGTAAATACTCGCCGCGGTTCAAATAATGAGAACAGATACGTGAGCGCTACGATTAGTACAATAAACACTCGGGCAATCGTGATCAATTGTTTGTCAGTAAAACGATCCTTGCCCGCGTAATGTGAAACGATGTCCGTCGTAAACATAGTACCCACGCATAAAAATTGACTATCGAGTGAGGACATGATTGCCGCGAGGATTCCCGCGGTTAACAACCCGGCCATTAGTGGGCCGGTTAGTGCTTTTACTGCCGCCGGTAATACCGCATTAGGAGGGAAATGCGCAGCGATTATAGGGGCTCCAGAAAGGGGGTCTGTCGCACTGGTCATCCAGACACCTAATAGTACGCATGGTACCCAGACGATCATGATAAAGATCGGATGGGCAACCACGGCTAGCTTGAAACTATCGGCACTTTTAGCTGTCAGCCAATGTTGGAATAAGTGGGGAAACATACCGACAGAAAGTGGGACAAAGAAATAAGTCAAGAATTTCCAAGGGTCCATGCCATGTGGTGGATCGGGCGCCCAGTTTGTTGCACGGAAAACGCCTTTGGCTTTTTTGCGGGTCCATTTAGTGCCTTTGCCACTGACCGCCTTTTCAGTGGGATGACCAACAAATTTAGCAAAAATCGCTAAGCCTTCACGGTCAGTTCCTGGTAATCGCGGAAAAGTCATAATATCGTGATGCGTCATTATGCTTGAATTTGAAATTCGTTCATCCACTGCACCTTTGTCGTTGGGCATTTCATAGCGGTTGTCTTGTATTAACAACGCCAAATTCTGATCTAGAATCGAGAGGTTACTCAGCAAGCCAGCTTTCTTTGCAAAGATAGCTGGTCCACGTGTCTCCTTCAAATAACCAGCAGGGCCAGCAATTGGAAAGGCTGCAATGGCATCTTCCTCATCAGTGGGATCAAGTTCTAGGCCTTTGTGTTCTTTGGCATACTCGTATTGAGCAAACACGATCCACTTTTTGTATTTGTCTTCATAGTTGTCGATATCTGCTGGATCGACCGACCGCATCATTTTTGATGGGTGCTTGGCAAGAACTTTATTGGTTGACTCTTCGAGGCCACCAAGTTTATCGGAGATGATGACAAACGTGATCAATCCAAGAATCATAAATACAATAGTCTGAGCAGTATTTGCAATGGCGGTTCCTCGCATTCCTCCGAAGAAGACGTAGGTTAAGACGACCAGACAAATGACGAGCGAAGCCAGCCAAGGCGGTACACCGTAGTCATATTCGGCAAAGGCATCGGTGAATGCGCCTTCGGTGATGCTGTTGATAACTGTTCCCGAAGCCATCACGCCAATGAGCAAGTAGGGAATGATCAGACCAACAAGGATTGGGAATAGCAGGATCCCGATGCGATCACTTTCGAGTCGATCGCGAAAGAATTGAATTTGAGTGGTGTAGCCATGTTTCTTGCCGAGACTCCACAACTTAACGCCCAAGACGAAGAAGCAGAGTGAGTGGATGATTCCGCTGGAGGATGCGAGCAATCCGTAGACGCCAGCACCTTCCTTGAAGGACTCGCCGGTTGAACCCACGAGCGCAAAGGCGGTCATGGTTGTGCCGAACAAGGACATTAGTAGCATGAAAGGTCCAATGCTGTGACTCGCGAGCATATAGTCCTTGCTCGTGCCACGGAACAGTTTGCTAGAGAAGAAACCGAGTCCTAGCAATAATGCTAAATAGATGGAGATTATGATTAGCTGTGTCATATTTATGCTTCCTCCGAATGCATATCGGATGTCGGTTCGTCGTCTTCAAACGTGGGCCAAGCAATGCGAGTTGCTAGATACCAAACTAGACTGGCACCGATTGAAATCCCTGCTTGCCACGCCAAAGCAACGGGCATGAAGCCAAAGACCGGCTCTTTATTATCCCAGTTCCAGATATCGTGATGCAGAACGATCAGCAGGCAAACGAGCCCGATAATGATGCATTTACCACAACGTTTATTCATAGGAGTTTTTCTCATTGAAAAAATTTTGGAATCAACAAAGCCGAACAACTAGTTTAACGTAATCGACCACACCTAGGGGTGCAGGCGGCGAGTTTTTATATATCAACACGTATTACACGAATGGATTGTTTTGAAATTATTCGTGTTTGCCTGTAATTGCTGCTTGGATGGCGGGGTCCATGTCGTCGAAAATGCGTCCGGCTCCGTCGTGAAAAATGCGGCCGATTAGCAGGTCGGTTAGGGCGCCCGTATATTGCGGGTGCATTTTCAAAAATTGCCCAAAGCTAAATGGATGCACGTAGTAAGCATCTACTAGCTTGCGAATCCACTGTGTTCCCTCGCCATACTCAGGGATCCAACTCCCCAACTGTTTGCCGGACATGTCATCGACTTGTAATCCTGCTACGATTGCGTCGCTCGCGAGGAGTCCCGACTTCATCGCAAAATAAACACCGGAACTATAAATGGGGTCTATAAAACCAAAGGCGTCGCCGACGAGAACCCATCCAGGGCCACTTTGTTTACTCGTCGTGTAAGAAAATTCGCGTGCAACTCGATATTTTTCAGTTGCCGTTGACTTATCCAATCTTCGCTGCATCGCCGAACATAGCTGTAACTCCTCAGCAAAAATTTCTTCTGGTTTCCCGCGGCCTGCTAGCATATATTCGCGATCTCCGACCACTCCAATGCTCGTAATGTTATTACGCAATGGGATAAACCAAAACCAAGAATCTTTTTTCTCAGTGTGCAAGATAATTGTTGCCCCACCGTGAGGTCCTGCCTCCCGCTCAGCATTTTCAAAATAGGACCAAATCGCGATCTTACGCAAATCAGGATCGTCTTGTTTAAGATCCATTTTGTTTGCCAATAGGGCACTCAATCCAGTTGCATCCACGACGACTTTACAGGCGATGGAGAGCGTTTCACCGGCGCTTGTTTGCAGTGTTACTCCGTTTGCTTGGTCACCATCAAAAAGCACATCCAGCACTCGGGTTTCATCTCGACAATCAGCGCCATGCTCGGCAGCATTGTCGTACAACATCTTGTCAAACTCCGCTCGCTCAACTTGCCACGTCGTCGAGTTTTCCCGGGGATCATGTTTGTCAAAGAAAAATGGGTTGGACTCTCGGCCACTGTGACTAACAAACTGCACACTTTTTTTTCGGATAAAATTGCTTTCCCGCATTTTATCGAGCATGCCGAGTCGTTCAAAACACCAGAACGCCTCAGGCATAAGCGACTCACCTACATGGAATCGTGGTAGTTTTTCGCGTTCAATCAACAGTGTCTCATATCCTGCTTGAGCGACCATTGCCGCAGTAGCACATCCTCCCGGTCCAGCGCCGATGACGATGCAATCGTATTCGTCTTTAAAAGCAGGTGGTGTCATGTTGTTTAAAATGAGATAGGGAGGGGTGGTTAATTGAGTGTCGGTGTCTTAAGACGTAGGCGTGACAACCTCGAGCAGTTCGATGGCAGGTTCACCATTACAATAGATCCACGCCGTACGACCATAAACGACCGTGCCCTGTGTCACGCGGAATAGCTCCGCTAGATCCTGGCCTGCTTGGATTTTCCACAACTGCGACAATTCGACCCGCCGCAGTACATTGTGATTAATCAAGATTCTACCAAGTGGTGTTTCTTCCGCCATGATTTCTTGTTGTACATGGGTTGCGAGGAACTCAAAATTTAAGCGAACAATGCCGAACTGGACGACCGTACGGTCGGTTTGTTTTGTTAGTAAAATTTTGCGACTGCAAGCTTGCCCATCGAACAATGTCTCTAGCACCTGAACATCGACTTCACAATCGTGGTGGTCCTCTACCGTTACCGTCATGTGGTGCTGGTGGTCCAGCAATTTTCGCGCCGCTGCAGGCATCTCAGCGGCAGGGGTCGCTGCAATCGCGCCAAACTCAGCAGCGTCTTGGTAGAAAAGGCTAAGTAGAGTTTCAAGATCCGGAGCTGGGATTTTCTGGGTCACAATAGATAGGGTTAGATTTAAATGTTTGTGGGTGGGATAGTAGGTAGGCAGGCGAGCGATTCATGGTTGCTGTTAGCGTTAGTCGTTGATGGTATCGGCTGTCGCGGCTTCTTGTTTGGTTGCTGCAGTACTGACAATCGGTATGTTCGTAACTTGTGGTTCTGGAATTTCGGGCCGGTCTAGAATTGAATCGATGAGGAAATACATCAAGCGACGGAGGTCCTCGGGTTGGATGTCATCGGCTACTGCTTCGGCGCGAGCTTGGTGTTTGTCGATCAAGCGGTCCGCTAGTTCAAACACGCCAGATTTCTCGTATAAACTCTTGATTCGTTGAACTCGCTCGGCGGGTGAATGTGATCCGTCAGCGGTTAGTTCAAGTAGTTCAGTTTGATCCGTTTCACTTAGCGCTTCTAACGCCAGAGCGTGTAGCAGGGTCGGTCGGCCACCAAGTGCATCTCCACCCGCTTCCATTTTATTGAAGTCATCGCCTTGCCAGTCCGACAGGTCATTGAGGATTTGAAAAGCGACACCTAAGTTCCGTGCAAACTGTTTAACGGGTTGTCGATAGTCATCGATGGGCTGTGCCATGCGGATGCCTGACAACATCGCGGCTTCAAATGCTGGTGATGTTTTTAGAGCGTATATTCTCAAAGCATCGATAGGTTTGAGGCGTTTATCTAGGGCATCTCGCCATAATAATTCCGCGCCTTGCCCTTCGGATAAGCGTGTATGTGCTTCTGCTAAAACATCTAAAATATCAGCTGTTACCTCTGCTCCGAGTGTTCGTGATTCGGTACTGACGAAGCGATACCCCATGCCAATTAAATAGTCGCCGATATTAATAGCGGTCGGTGTTCCATAGCGATTATGAATCGTTTGTTCACCATAGCGAAATGGATCGTCGTCTTCGATATCATCATGGACAAGTGATGCTTTGTGAAATGTTTCGATCGACATTGCTGTACGTTTAACCGAATTTGTCCAACCGGCGATTGTTTTGTCGCCGTCACGTTGTGTGGCTCGTCCACCTGTCAGAGCATCGTAGGTTGCTAGAGTGATAAAAGGACGCGAGTGTTTACCGCCTTTGCTCAGGAAATCATAGGCGACGGCTTCGGTCGCACCGATGGGATCCATGGCTACTAAGTCCGCGGCACTGGAGTGTTCGCCGATGCGAATCGATCCGCGGATACGGGGGATGAGTTCTTCAAGCGTATCGGGCTCGAACAACGCCGCCGATGCTCGCATCAAATGCATATAGGTACACGTCTGTGGTGTGGCATTGTTATATTCCAAGCGGATCATCTCATCGACCCATTGTTCAT
>Ga0302134_10000618_pt1 | contig 15829 bp, 11 predicted proteins | sample CB9_SCM_MG_FD_203123 | JGI IMG/M metagenome (GOLD analysis project Ga0302134, IMG submission 203123) | Marine microbial communities from Western Arctic Ocean, Canada - CB9_SCM | ecosystem: Environmental > Aquatic > Marine > Oceanic | place: Canada: Western Arctic Ocean | collected 2017-09-19
GCTGGTAGTTGTTCCACAGCGATTCGGCTGCAATCTCATCGCCAGCTTGGAAGAAGTCCCAAGTTTTTCTTACGATGTCGCAGAGTGCGATGCCTTGCATCGTGCCTTTGGCTCCACGGCGCATTTCTTCAATGAAGAAGACTCCGTTGGCACCGCCGAACATCGAAAGTTTTTCACCTGCGAGTTCTGCAGTTTCTGAGAATCGATTTGGGGTAGGAAGGGTTTCGATCTTTGCGTAACAGAGGTTTTCGTTAGCCTGCGACAGATCGGCGAGCAGAGCGGGTGACATTCCTGCGCCGGTCATGTCTTGCATATAGATCGGAATCTCGGTGCTTTCGGCGATATCTACGAAGTGCTGACGAACCAGCGAAGTCGGAATGCCAGCGATGGCTGGTGGGGCGATCATGACTGCGTCAGCCCCGAGAACTTTCGCTGCACGGGTGTAGTGGATCGTTTGAACGGTGGATGGTGCTCCTGTGTTCATTACTACTTTGACTCGGCCGTTCGCTTGATCGACAACTGCTCTAAGGGCTTCGTCTCGCTCGTGGTCATCGAGCTTGTTCACTTCAGAACCGTAGGCGATGCCTAGACCGTGGACTCCGCCACGAATGGCGTATTCAACTTCGGCTCTTAGGTCTTCAAAGATGATTTGCCCTGCCTCGTTGAAAGGCATTTGCAGAATAGGAAATACTCCGCTGAAGCTGCGATCTGGCATAAGTTCACCCCTGGTCTATTGGCCGACGTGCCGGGATGCCCGGCGTAGCTGTGTCCGGTGAGCGCCACCAATCGAGATGATTAGTCGCTCACCGAACCCATAAGCTATCAGGGTTGTGCCTTACGTTGCACTGCGGTCGACGTAGATCGTCTTCGATTGCGTGAAGAATTCGATCGCTGCCTTGCCTTGTTCTCTGTTTCCAGTTGAGCTCGACTTCATGCCACCAAACGGCACTTGTGGCTCGAGGCCAGCAGTTTCGCCGTTGATCTTGACGATTCCAGCTTCGATTCGGTCAGCGAAGTCGAGAACCGAGTTCAAGTCTTTGGTGAATATTCCTGCGCTCAGGCCGTACTCTACTGAGTTTGCAATATTGAGTGCGTCTTCTGCGTTTGCTGCTGGGAGAATCGATAGCACTGGGCCAAAGATTTCTTCGCAAGCAACGTAGGCATCGGCCGCAACGTTATTGATAACTGTTGGCTCGACGAAAGTTCCCTTGTCGTAGGCTCCACCAGTTGGGATGCCGCCACCTGCGAGGATCTTGCCGCCATCGGCTACTCCGCGAGCGATCATCGAAGTGATGTTGTCTTTCGATGCTTGGTCGATGACTGGAACGATGATCGATTCAGGGTCGGCACCAGCGCCAATTTTCAGTGCGTTGGTTTTCTCAACAACGAGGTTGGTGAACTCTTCCATGATGTTGCCAACAACGATGGCGCGGGACGTTGCTGTGCACTTCTGGCCTGAGTACTTCATGGCTCCTGAAACCGTGATTTCAGCTGCCTGTTCAAGATCGGCGTCAGGAAGAACGATAACTGGGTTTTTGCCACCCATTTCCAGCTGGTAGCGTTTGCCACGTTTTGCTGATTCGGCTGCAATGTTCATACCGATTCGGGTTGAACCTGTGAACGAAATGGCGGCTACCTTCGAGTTGGTGATTAGTTCGTTGCCGACTTGCGATCCTGAGCCAGTTACGAGGTTGAAAACGCCAGCTGGAAGATCGACTGCTTCCCACATTCGTGCGATTAGGGTCGCTACGTGCGGTGTCGCAGATGCCGGTTTGAGAACAACAGTGTTGCCGTATACGAGTGCGGGTGCCATCTTCCAGATCGGGATAGCGATTGGGAAGTTCCACGGTGTGATTAGGCTGACTACACCGAGTGGCATTCGGTTTGTGTAGAGCAGGATGTTTGGGTTTACCGATGGCACTACTGCACCGACGGGGTTTGCACCCTCGACTCCGTAGTACTGGAGTAGGGCGATAGCTCGGCCTACTTCACCACGAGATTCGAGGATCGCTTTTCCGGATTCTCGAGTTACAGCCTGTGCGTATTTTTCGAGATTGGCTTCGAGGTACGATGCTGCCTTCATGAGGTAGCCACCGCGGGCTAGTGAAGACGTTCGGCGCCAGCTTTCTTTGACATCGGAAGCTGCTGAGATCGCAATATCGACATCGCTAGAGTTGGATGCTTGGAATTCACCAATTACATCCGATAAATCAGCCGGATTGGTGCTCGTTGAAACTGCACCAGTCGAGGCGTCAGTCCAGGCTCCATTTACATAGTTTTGGTACCGCTCAGCCATCACATTTCCTTCCGTATAAAGAGAATTCGGATTTCCTGCCACATACATTACGCTAAGCAGGCGGCGCTATCGTAGAAAATGTGTGAGTAATGACCGGGTTGAGAGCGGATGAAGGTTTTAGAATTTGGTGCGGACGCGCAAAGTGGCCTTCCGTAGAAGACCACTTTGAATTGCAAAGAGCGAGAGAAGTTCTTTGACTAATTCCACGAGTTATCTCTGTGAGATATTTCGTGTTTCGTACCTATTAATTATCCAGCCAGCCGGTCGAGTTTGGTCTGGGCTTTTTGCGCACGTTGTCGGGTGACTGAAGTGATTGCCCACTGAACTCTAAGTTCGACTTCACCATGAGCCCATGGCTTGTTGATGTAGTCGAGAGCGCCGAGAGTCTGAGCTGTTTCGAGATCGCTGGGATGACCCTTAGCTGTGACCATTATCACCGGAATATTTTTAGTCCGTGGATCCTGCTTTAATTGGGCTAATGCCTTGAACCCATCGATACGCGCCATGGCGACATCGAGCAGGATCATATCTGGCTCATATGACAACGTTGCAGCGAGTACTTCATCGCCGTCGGTTGCTTTCGACACGGTGTATCAGGCTGCTTTGAGCGTTCGGCTCAGGAGCAGTCGGATATCCGAACTGTCGTCTACTACTAGTATCTTGTTCATTTCTAGTTCCTCTCGCACTTTGTGAAGTTGAACGACTGTCGACTTCACTCATTCACACAAATAATTAAGCCGATTCGCCGATGTCTTCCCAGGCTGTATCTGGGTAGAGTCTCGAGTGTTGGGCTAGGATCGACACTTCGGCATTCTCATCGATATCTACTTCTGGTTTTGAAGTAATACCCGGAATTTTGAATGCGACTGTGGTTCCTTGGTTTTCAATACTGTTCAGCCAGAGTTCTCCACCGTGTAGTTCTGCAATTGATCGTGCAATAACTAGGCCAAGACCTGTACCACCGGCTTCGCGAGCAACACGGTTGTCGGCTCGGAAGAACGCTGTAAACAGCTGCTTTTGATCGTCTTCGGAAATCCCGATTCCTTCGTCTTCGACGATTACGTTTAGATTGTTGTTTTCGACCGAAACGCTCAGTCTGATTTGAGCATTTTCGGAGGAGTACTTGTGAGCGTTGCTCAGTAGATTGGTGATGAGCTGAGCGATTCGGTTTCGATCGGCTTCTATCCACACATCTTCTTCACTAACGGAAGACGTAAGTTGCTGTGACTTGTCTTCGAGAATGGGTCCAAAGCTTTTGTCCAGTTCCTCGAACAAACCGTTGACGTGGAACGTTGTTGGTTCAATTCGAAGCTTGCCTGCGTCCATTCGAGAAATATCCAGCACATCGTTGATTAGGATTCCGAGTCGACTGGAGTTTTTACGCATGATGTTCAGTGATTCAACCTGTTCAGCGGTGAACTGATCGGCGTCGTCTGTCAAAAGATCAATGAATCCGGAAACGATGGTTAGAGGCGTTTTCAATTCGTGAGATACAGTTGAAAGGAATCGAGTCTTCCCCGCGTTTGCATCCTGAAGTTCACGGTTCTGAGTGTCGAGCTGTTCGCGCAATGCCCGTTCCATTTCAAACATTTGAGCATTTTTGAGCGTGGGAGCGATTTGGCGGGCTATTCCTTCAAGGAAGTCGACGTGAGCTCGGGTGTAGGCATTAACTTTTTTGCTGCGGAAGCTCAGGTAACCCATAGGATCGGTGAGATCGCCGAGTGCTACCTGAATCCAAGAGTTGAGTCCTGATTTGGATAGCTCTGAATCGCTATATGCACTGCCTTCTCCAACGTTTTGGACGATGGCTCGTCGTGCTCGGAGCTCACGAGTTTCGTCAGCAGTAGGCTTGAGAATTCTAGAGCCTTCTTCTTTTCCTTCAAGTTCAATGCCTCTTACATAGGAGACATCGAGGTAATCAGTTTCGGAGATACCAATAGTTGCGATAAATCGGTCGAATGGCACGATAGATTCGAGTTCGTCGGCGACGATGGCGAAAATCTTTCTCATTTGAGTTTCGCTGCTGGCTGCACGACCGATTACGGCGACGACTCGACGTTCTTCGAGAGTGCGTGTGAGATCAGCGGTTAGTCGTGCGTTTTGAATTGCAGGTGCAATTTGGTTGGCAACACGCTGTAGTAGGTCGGCTTCATCCTCACTAAGGACTGCGTCTGCAGGTGCACTGACAACTAGCATTCCCAGAAGATTACTTTGTTCGCCGAGCGGTACTTGCATCCAGATGCGATCTTCGGATTCTTGAGCGTTGCCCTTGCTTAGTCCGAGCGGATCACGTCCGCGTCCTGATAGAACACCTGAACCGGCCTGTGTGTCGTTGAGTTTTATGGTGTCGCCAACGTTGAGTCCAAGTAGGTCTGGAGTTGACCAGCAGACCACTTTTGCATCGTTGCTAGGGTTTGTTTCTGAAGATTCACTAAGGATGGTTCCCAAGTGATCGAATTTCATTAGGTTTGATAGTGCCCCGCTGACGACCAGCAGGATTGAGTCGAGATCGGTTTCGTGCGTTGCGGCTCGTCCGATTTCGGCAAGAGCGGTACGTTCCATCACTCGGTGTTGCGATTCCTGATAGTGAATTGCGTTACTGATGCTTGGTGATATTTGAGCGACGACTTGACGCATGATGTCGACGTGGTGAGGGTCGTATGCGTTTCGTTCTCGGCTGCGGATTGTGATTGTGCCGTCGATTGCGGAGATCGGGACGGTCAACTGAGAGTGAAGCCCGTAGTCTCGGGGATTCACTAGACCGCCTGGGTTGCCGACTACTGAAATTACAACGCTGCCAATTTCGTCTTCAGGAGCTTTCATTCCTGCGACAAATTCAAGCTGCATTCGTCCGTCTCGACGTGCTGTAGTTATCGTCAGGCGGTCGTAGTCGATCAGCGTTGTGAGGTCGTTGCTGAATCTGGCGAAAATACGGTTCAGATCGAGGCCCCAGTTGGCGCCGATTCCGATTGCCGAAATTGTTCGACGTTCGTCTTCCGCCATGTTGAGAACGCTCATCGCTTTTGTAGCGACTCGGGATTGACCCCAGCCGAACCACAAGGTTCCAACAAGAACGCTCGCCATTACTGCGAAGACTTCAACAAGCGGGAGCCATGAGGCAGCGGTGTCTTTGTATCCGCCAAATCCGAACTGAATTGCGAATACGGCAACAATAATCAATATTGCTGGTGCATAGGCGATCATACGGAGACGATCAGCACCATCAGTATTGGTAATTGAACGCATCCTGCCTAGAAGGCCGACCCGTTCTTCGTTCAACTGTGTAGAACTTCGTAAGTTATTCGCCACTTGACCCGTGATGACGGAACACGATGAATTTATTGCGATGCAAAGTTGCACCGCATTCATAAATCATCTGCGCCACACAAGAAGTATTACTGACCGGCCAAGCGTTCTCGTCCGCACTCCCGCGTAACTCAGTAGGTGCAATCCCCAATAGGTGAACGCGTTTGAACGGGCATGGTCAGTAAGTAGCTGTACTTACTTGGCAGAACGGGTGCGTTCGATGAACGACTCTGCCGATTGCTTGAGCCACATCTGCCACGGAACACCCACGCACTTGACTCCCATTGCTAGGAATTTGTCGATATTAGAGTCGTTCGCAAGTGTTCCAGCGATTCCGCCGCCTTCGATTACGATCTTGATGGCGCGTTCTAGTGCTGCCTGAACATCAGGGTGATCTGTGTCGCCAGTGTGACCCATCGATGCTGCCATATCGGAAGGAGCAACGTAGAAGATGTCGATGCCTTTGACTTTGGTCAGTTCTGGAAGATTGTCGATAGCCTCGAAGTCTTCGATCAGGGCAATGCACTGCACTTCTTCGTCTGACTTTCGGAAGTAGTCATCGACGCCATATGCGCGCCTGCCACCTGCAACGCCACGGATTCCGTTAGGCGGGTACTTGCAGGCGTTCGCAGCCATTTCAGCATCGGCAACGGTAATAACGTGCGGGATCATCACGGCGCTTGCGCCTTGATCGAGAGTCCGAAGAATTTGAGCTTCGTCGAGCTTGTTTACTCTGACTACGCTCGACATTCCCCATAGTTCGCAGGCACGAGTGATATCGGCTAGTTCTCCCCACGATACGCCGCCGTGTTCGAAGTCGACGAATGCAGCATCGAAGCCGATGTGGCCAAGGAAATCGCACATTTCAGAATTGTTGGGGCCGTTGGCAATTACGCCCACGCCGCCTTCTTCAATGGTTTTCTTTAGCTGGTTCGTGCTGTATTCGCGTTCTCGTGCCAATTGGTGGCTCCTTGGAAAATATACTCGAAACGAATTTTCGTCATTCGACAAAACGAGTGTGAACGCCGATGGCGTGAAGTGTCGATGAAACTTACACTGATTTGAGCGCTATTTGTGCAAAGACGGGGTGCAGCCTCGTTCTTTTCAGCGATCCAAGATAATTCAGGTCAAAAATGTCACGATTTTCTCGAGCGAAAAAAGTTCATGCTCATACGGTTGAAGGACGGCGCGCCGTTCTGGAAGCTCTGCGTGCAGGTAGTGACATCAGGCAGCTGATTATGGCTGACGGTATTGAGCTAGGTCCCCAGTTGCAAGAAATTGTGATGCTGGCAGGCGAGGCGGATATCGAAGTTCTAGCTGTTTCTCGAAAAGAACTCGAAGCGCAGTCTCAGACTAAGAAGAGTCAGGGTGTGATTGCTGTCGTTCCTGATCCTCTATATCACGATCCTGAAGATCTGATGCTGGGTGCGGAGACTGGAGACAAAGCTCCGTTACTGGTAATGCTGGACGGCATTCAGGATCCACACAATTTGGGAGCCATCGCTCGAACAGCCAACGCTGCTGGTGCGCACGGAATCATCATCCCTGAACGCCGAGCTGTTGGAATTACCGCTGGAGCAGTAAGAGCGTCTGCGGGTGCACTTGAGCACATCAAGGTTTCGAAAGTTACTAATCTCAATCGAACTATCGAAAAGTTGAAAGAACTCGGAATGATGGTGATCGGCTTGGACGCCGATGGTGATGTTGAATACACCGAAGCTGATTTCAGCGGGCCTGTCGTTATCGTTGTCGGTGCTGAAGGCGAGGGACTTTCACGATTGGTGCGCGAGAACTGCGACCAGATCGCATCTATCCCAATGGTTGGTGAGCTTTCATCACTGAATGCTTCAGTGAGCGCTGGACTCGTTTTGTACGAAGCGTTCAGGCAGCGTCGATAGCCATTGCCGGTGGTTGGCTAGATCGTTGAAATGTCGTTGAGGACATTCACGAGCGGCTGGCCTTTTGCGATCCGATCGATGTTGGCTGCAACTGTTGCGGCGCGTCGATCTCTAGTGCCGACGGTTGCTCCCGAGTGATGTGGGGTCATGATGACGTTATCGAGTTCCCAAAAAGGGTATTTCGATGGTCTAGGGGAGTCGGTTTCGGTAACCGGGTATTCGTACCACGTATCGATCGCTGCACCAGCAATTGAGTTGCTTGCGAGAGCGTTGTACAAGGCTTGTTCATCAACGATATGGCCGCGAGCTGGATTGATTATATAGGCATCTTCACGCATTAGCCCGATTTCGTGTTCACCAATTAATCCACGGGTGGCGTCGATTAGTGGTGTTGCGACAAGCACAAAATCGGATTCGCTCAGAACGCGGTCCATAGCTTCAGTACCGGAACCATATTCAACGTTGTCGGCTTTTGCCTCTTCGCCGGTCTCGGCTCGCCGACCCGCGGCGATTACCTTCATGTCGTAAGCGTTCGCGAGGCGAGCCACTCGTTTACCGATAGCGCCGTAGCCGATGATGCCGAACGTTCTGCCGTACAACTCTCGATAAGAGCCGTAACGAGACGGCCAATTGGTCCAATTCCCGTTTCGGAATGATCGTTCGCTGGCTAGTAGTTCGTGATCCATAGCGACTGCGACAGCCATTACCCATTCGGCTATAGGCGCTTCGTGGTGATAGGCGTTTGCGATCACTACGCCACTTGGTACTGCTGAAGGATCGATTCGATCGTATCCGGCTGCTGCGATAAGAATTGCTTTCAGCGAATTGGCAGCCTTTCCCATTTCGGTGTTGAAATCAGTTCCGATGTATATGTCGGCATCGACCAGAACAGCTGGATCTGGCTTTCCATCGATGTATGGCGTTTCGATCCAATCAACGGCGACGCTTACCGGCCACCAATCTCTAGCAGAAGTATCTTCTGGAACGGGGGGAATCACTACTCGTAATGGTCGTGGCGAAACTATCGTCAAGGTGCTCTCCCTTGGTGGGTGATTTGGGTTTTTTCCCATTTGAGTAGGAAAGCAAGCCGCCGAGAGATTATCACGGTTGAACCGGTCTCTCTCACCAACGTACTTGACGCAGGTCTATAATTTTTCGCTTGCTCCGCAATTCCCTTATCGAAGATTGAGAACGAACGCTCCAATTGACAACAGAATCAGTTTCGCCGTCCGCGGGTCCATCAAATAATTATCACTGGAAAGTGTTTTGGACTGTCGGAATCGCACTCTTCGCGATGGTTCTCGATTTTTCGATCGTTTTCCTCGCCCTCTCTTCCATAGCTGAGGAATTTGGCGTAACGCTGAGAGCAGTTACATGGGTGGCGATATCTACATCGCTAGTTACCAGCGCAATCATGCTGCCGTTGGGGCGCGTTTCGGATATTACCGGACGTAAAAAGTTTCACATTGCCGGAATGTTTTTTTTCGTTTCAGGTGCGGTGTTAGCGTTCTTCGCACAAAGTCTTGAATCGTTGATCGCAGCTCGGGTGGTAATGGCAATCGGCGCTTCGATGGGGCAAGCCGTGGTGTTTGCGATTATCGTCGGCACGTTCCCAGACAAAGAGCGTGGAAAAGCGCTTGGAATGATTACGACGATGGTGGCAATTGGTGCCGCAGCAGGTCCGATTATTGCTGGCCCGATTATTCAAGCATTCGAATGGCGTGCAGTGTTCCTTGTGACGATGATCCCCACGTCGGCGGGGATCATCGCAGCGTTTGTTGTTTTGGATGACTCTCGCATTGGTTCCGTGATGGGGAAGGTCAGAGCTAAGTACGATTGGCCTGGAGCGGTATTTTCAGCTTCAGCTTTAACGTTGATTATTCTCAGCATTTCCAATCCGTTCGCGTTCGACTGGATTTCGTTCCAGATCATTGGTGGATTCTCTCTCAGCATTGCTCTGTTCGCAGCGTTGGTGTGGTGGGAGCTGCGGGTTGAGTCGCCAATGATCAATTTGCACTTCTTTGAGAACTCAACGTTTGCGTGGTCGACTTCGACTCGTTTTCTGGCGTTCTTGGGTGGATCGGCGATGTTCTTCTTGATGCCGATTTTCGTCCAAAGTTTTATGGGTTATGACCAGCGTTCTGCTGGAATGATCATGTTCGTCGGGGCGCTGGGCATGGGGATATCGTCGCAATTATCGGGCCGCTTCTCTGATAAATATGGATTCAGAGTGTTCACGATAGTCGGCATAAGCCTGAACTTGGTTATGAACCTTTTGATGGCGGTGTTTGTTGCCGACACTCCTCTTTGGTTAGTGATGCCTGTGTTGTTCGTGAACGGTGCAGCGACCGGAATGTGGATGGCTCCGAATATGAGTGCTACGTTATCGACCGTTGGGCGTGGTGATTACGGATCGATGAGCGCATTCTTGAATCTTGTACGAAACGTAGGCAGCGTTATCGGACAGGCTCTAGCCACTGCGATAATTGCTGGGGTCATGCTCAGCCGGGGTGCTGAGGTGGAGTTGAGCGAACTGGCTGATGCTGCAAATCCCGCTGTTACTGAGGCATTCTTATCAGGATGGCGAATGACTTTCTGGGTACTATCTGGATTCGTTGCATTGGCTCTGTTTGCTGCGGTTAGAACCCGCGTATATAAACCTGAAAATAACGACTGAGTAGCGTGAAGCACGTTTTACTCAGCGATCGATAAAGAACCGACAAGTTCGAATAGTCCGATGAATGGACACATAGGAGATAACAAATGGGACAGCTCGACGGAAAAGTTGCAATCGTTACCGGTGGTGGCTCAGGAATTGGTAAGGGCATTGCGAGAGCGTTTGCCGATGAGGGCTGCTCGGTGGTTATCGCCGCTCGAAATGCAGAACGTCTTGATGCAGCAGCCGCTGAACTTTCAAGCAATGGTGCGACGGTTATCGCTATTCAAACCGATATCACTAGCGAAGAGCAGGTAATTAGCTTGTTCGCCAAAACTATGGAACAGTTCGGCAGGCTCGATGTTCTGGTCAATAACTCCGGTGCGTTCGATGGTGGTCCGGTTGAAGAGTTGACGATGGAGCAGTGGCAGAAAGTGATCGATGTGAATGTCACCGGGCCGTTCTTAGGTTCCCGTGAAGCATTCAAGATTATGAAGAAGCAGGGCGGCGGACGAATTATCAACATCGGCAGTATCGCGGCTCAGAAGCCTCGACACAGCTCTTCCCCCTACACAACCAGTAAGCACGCTGTTTGGGGACTAACGCAGTCGTTAGCGCTTGAAGGTCGAGATCACAACATTGCTGTGAGTGCGTTGCACCCCGGAAATGTGATGGTCGAACGTCGTGGTGATGGCAAATCGGCAACAGGTCGAGACGAGGGTCCTGAGCCGCTGATTTCGACTGAAGATATGGGACGTACTGCGCTTCTCATGGCAACTCTTCCAGAGGGTTCAAACATGCTGGAAGCCATTGTGCTTCCGCTTGGTCAGGCTTACCTCGGTCGAGGCTAACCCGACCGAACACGTTCCTAACTCACACCTTTCGTAACGAAACCGTTGCGGAGGGGTTGGTAGACTCGCTTGAAATTCACGGTTTAAAGTGAATCTTGTTTCGGAGAACTTTGAGATGCGAAAAATTCTCGCAGTATTGCTGGCTGGCCTATTCTTTATCCTGTTTTTCGTTGCTACAACAGCGAATCAGATTGTCGATACCGCTTCAGATCCCGGTGTAATCACTGGGATGCTGGATGATTCTGATGCGTATGACTACGTTTACGACAATATCGTCGGAAACTTGGTTCATGACGTAGTGAGCAAGGGAATTGAGATCGATTCCGGGCTGGATGAAACTTCGGAGCAGACGGTTCTCAACTTCGATGACCCGGATTCCGCTGCCGTTGCGATTACTAATCTAATCGAAACACTTATACCTCGAGAATATGTTCAGGAAAAACTCGAGGAAAGCTTGGCCGGCGCTGCCCCTTACGCAAGAGGCGAGACTGATGAGTTTACTATCGACCTTGAAGTTCAGGAACGTGTGAGAACGGTTCCTGCAGCGGCACGTCAGGTTGTGGCAGATCTTGATCTTACCGAGCGAGTGATCGAGGATCTTCTAATTCCTCAGCTCGATCAGTTCACTGATCAGATATCAGGCCAAGCACTCGGAATCGAACTAACAAGCAGCGAAGTTGAAAACGCAGCGCGAGAAGTTTTTGAACCTGAATGGCTTGAAGCTCAGTTGTTCGGTGCTATCGACGAGATCACGCCGTTTTTCGCTGGTGACACCGATTCATTCAACGTGGTGCTGAAGTTCGATGATCGTGCCGTGGTTATCGGCAGAATTCTCAAGGACAAGCTGGTTAGCGAAAGTACGCTGTACAACCTTGTATTCTCACAGGTTGTGGATCCGTTGATTCAGCAGACTGTTGAGCAATCAACCTCTGTCGGATTTGGTATTGCACTTACCGAGGCTGAAGTTGTCGAAACGTTCGAGCTGATCGCTCCGCGTGCATGGGTTGAAGAGCAGGGCGAGGGCGTTATTGATGCTTTGCTCGACTACCTCGTAGGCAAGTCGGAATCACTTGAATACACAGTCGATCTTAGTGACCGTAAAACTGCGGCGACAGAAACTTTGCAGGTTCTCGCCCGAGAGAAGTTAGGGAGTACGCTTGGCGATATTCCTACATGTTCTTCACCACTCGATGCTCTAGGTGCTTCACAGGATTTGGCTTCAAAACAACTTCCTCGTTGTATTGTTGGCGGTCAGTCGTCAATCGATTTAGCGCTGGCAACGTTCGGTCCAATAATGGATCAGCAGGTGGCATCATTCGTAGAGGCGCAAGTTCCGAATGAAGTGGCTTATTCTCAGGCTCAGTTGGCAGCACACGCTGGCGGTGGAATGGACACGATCGAGGATTTACGAAGTCGTATTTCCGAAGGAGTGAACTTCACCGACAGGGATCTTATTAATGCGATGTCAGACGGCTCGCGTCAGTCGCAGGCTGATGCCGAAGAGGCTCTTCGCATACTAGCTAATGGTGTGCTGATTACCGAAGAAAACATCACCGACAATCTCGATCCTGCCTCATTGCAACAGTTCGACAGAATCCGTGATTTAGCGGGCACTGCGTTCGGAATCCGTTGGCTTTTGTGGGTATTTGTTTTGATCCCACTGTTTGTAATCGCCTTTATTGGTGGTCACGGTTGGGTAGGCAGATTGAAGTGGGCAGGTGGAGTCGCTGCTGTTAGTGCTCTGATCGTCTACGGCGGAATTGCCGTGGCGTGGTCGTTCAACGATATTGCTCAGGATTACGTGCCTGACTACGGTGCCGAAGTGAGCAACGAATTCAGGGCGGATTACCCGAGGTTGAGTGCTGAGCTGGAAAGCGATGAACTAAGCAACCGATTCGAGCGAGCAATGGATTCTTGGCAACAGAGTTGGCGAAACCAGACTTTGCCGTGGATTATCGGTGGAGCAGTGGTTTTCGCAGCTGGTTTTGCTCTTTCAACGCTCGGTGCCAAAAAAGGCACACCGATGGGCGGTGGTACTGCTTACACAGGTTCAGCGCCGACTACAGCTAACGCGCGTTCTGTACCCAAAGAGTGGGGAGATGATCCGGAAGAGGATCGGCAGGATACGAAGATAGAAGTCGACAAATCTGAGACGTTGGACGAAGAGAAAAAATCCGAAGGTGGGGCGACGGTTTAGTCGCTCCGGCCGGGTTGTTTCGTTGGGCTAAATGGCGTCAGATTCGATTGTATCGACAATCGTGTCGACGAGTTTTGCGATTAGATTCACATCGACAGTGTCGGCTATGTCAGTTGGCTGGTGATAGTGCGGGTTTCTGAAGTTCGCTGTATCGTTAATCATCACGGCTGGAACGTTAGCTGCCCAGAACGGCGCGTGGTCGCTCCTGCGGAGATTGCGGACAAGAGGCATCCACCATGGAACTTCTAATGGAAGAATCGGCAGTTCGATATTTGACTTGCCAGCGCTATGTTCCAATCGTCGTGAAATGTGACGTCCGTCAGACTTCGAAAGAAGCAGTAGCGAGTTCGCTTCGAAATTCTGGCGTCGTAATGCTTTGTAAGCACGCTGGAATAGAAATCTGAACGATCCTGGTAATCGCTGTTTGATTTCTGTGGAGCTAAATCCGATGCTTTCCAGAATTATTGCCGATGACGGGTGCTGAGTTTCTGGCAAGTTTGAGATGTAAGAAGTGGAGCCATGTAGCCCTTCAATCGGTGGCTGCATTTCTTCTGCATCGAACGCAATGAATGTGACTTTGCGGTTGCTATCCGATTCAACTAGGACCCTAGCGCATTCGAGCATTGCAGCAACTCCGCTTGCATTGTCATCTGCTCCAGGAGATCCGGGCACGGTGTCGTAGTGCGCACCAATCAAGATAGAACTCATCGTCGACAGTGGGTTCAGCGTTCCGATAATGTTGGTGCCAGTACGAGGAGGCGTTTGATTTGGAATCTCTAACTGCTGCCGGTCTAGCGAAAGACCTAGATTTTTGAATTTACTTGCGATCCGATTTGCGGCGCGGGCGTGATCAGCAGAATTCTCGCTGGTGTTGCGAGGTCCAGTGCTGAGATATTCGATTATTTCTCGTATGTGCGATTCCGATATCACTGAAACTACCTCTGACCGTGATCGTTCGAGGGGTGAAGTTGCACGCCTTGAAGCTCTCCAAGCGTATACTCCGTCCGCCAGCATATGAAGTAAGCCGTCTTGCAGGGAACAATTTCCTAAGTCGGTCATGAATTTGGAGTTGTGATGTACATCTTGATGGTGCGACTGAAGGTCAAAGCAGACCGAGTAGAAGATTTTATTGAAGCATCGATTGGCGATGCTAAGGGTTCAGTACTAAATGAGCCTGGTTGCCGTCGATTCGACATTGTTCAGGCCGCTGACGATCCTACATCGTTCGCGTTCACTGAGGTTTACAACGACGAAGCGGCGTTTGCGGCTCACGGTGAAATGGCTCACTTCAAGGTTTGGCAGGAAGCTGTCGGCGATATGTTCGATGGTGAAGTTGGCGTTTCGTTCTGTAAGCCAGTGTTCCCTAGTGGTGACGGCAACTGGGATTCTTACCGATCGCACATCGTTGATGATCCGTACTTTGCCTCAAGCTTGCACGTGATTCACGCACCTAAATTCGTAAAAGAAGATCAGGTGGAAGCATTCATCGAGTCGGTCTCTCGAGACGGTGTAGGTTCGACGCACGAAGAACAGGGTTGCCTTCGATTCGACGTTTACCAGAATGTGAACGATCCAACCGAGCTTTACCTCTATGAGGTTTACGCTAACCCGGATGCTTTCGAGTACCACAAGGGCACTCCTCACATTAAGCAGTGGGTTGAGGACGTGAAGGACATGTACGACACCAGCCGTGATGGCGGTGCTCGTGTTGGCCGAAACGTATGGCCGCCTGACAACTGGGCATGGAGCTCGGGCAAGCCAACCTGGTAAACCGGGTTCGGCTAGTTTGGAATATTGAGTTAAATAAGAAGCGGCGGGACATATGACCCGGCGCTTCTCTTTGTTTCTTCAGAAACCGCTGTTGTTACGCAGCGATGTTGTACTGAGCGTCATCCTGTTTCTCGGCTGAGCCGGAGATAGATGTCACTTGGGCAGCTGCGCCTGAAGTAGTGAAGACAGCTACTGAATCCTTCAGTGATACTGCAAGGTCTTTGAGCATTGTTGACGATGCAACAACTTCTTCAACCTGCGCACTGAGTTCTTCTGTGCTTGCCGATGCTTCTTCAGCCGATGCTGAGCTTTCCTCGGTAGTAGCTGCAACGTTGTCCATTGCCTCTTGTACCTTGGCTGAGCTTTCGCCCATTTCAGCGGCGCTATCAGCGTTGCGGTTTGCAACTTCTTCAACCGATTCGACAGTCGAAACCATCTGGTCGCTTGAGCTCTTTATGTCCTGAGCTGAGGTAGCCATCGCCTCGATCTGGTTTGAAACAACTCCAACCGAGTCGATGATTGTTTCGAGAGCTTCACCAGCCTGTTTGGCTAGGTCAGATCCCTGTTCAACTTCTTCTGCACCAGCTTCGGTGGCCTTGATTGACTGTTCAACGCCCTTCTGGACGCCTTCGATCAATCCTACGATTTCACTGGTTGCACCAGTTACTCGTTCGGCGAGTTGTCGAACTTCATCGGCAACAACAGCGAATCCACGTCCCTGTTCACCGGCTCGTGCTGCCTCAATGGCTGCGTTGAGCGCAAGCAGGTTGGTCTGTGCTGCAATGTCGTCAATAACTGCGACGATCTTGCCAATTTCAGCGGACTGTTCGCCCAAACCTGATACCTGGTCGCTGA
>Ga0302134_10000624_pt1 | contig 15794 bp, 8 predicted proteins | sample CB9_SCM_MG_FD_203123 | JGI IMG/M metagenome (GOLD analysis project Ga0302134, IMG submission 203123) | Marine microbial communities from Western Arctic Ocean, Canada - CB9_SCM | ecosystem: Environmental > Aquatic > Marine > Oceanic | place: Canada: Western Arctic Ocean | collected 2017-09-19
CGCTTACCTTTCTCAAGGAGAACAAAGACAAACCATTTTTCCTCTACTACGCCACCTGGCTAGTTCACTCACCCATTCACACGCGGAGTAAGGCACTGCTGGATAAATACTGTAAAAAACTCAAGGTTGACCCTACGACGTTGAAGCCGGATGGCTGGGACGGTAAAGGCCAGACAAATCCATTCTACTGCGCAATGGTTGAAGAACTGGATTACTACGTTGGCAAGGTTTTTAACTACTTGGACAACACCGATGATCCTCGCTGGCCTGGACATAAACTGAGCGAAAACACCTACCTGATTTTTACATCCGACAACGGAGGTATGGAAGGTCACCCAGGAGAGATCTACACTGATAACTACCCGCTTGATCGTGGTAAAATATCCGTCATGGAAGGTGGCACCCGCGTGCCTCTCATTATCACGGGTCCAGGGATTCCGAAAGGGGCTCAATCGGATGTGATGGTCAATGGTCTAGATTTCTACCCAACGATCCTCTCTCTCGTAGGAGCACAAAAACCTAAACAGAAGAATCTCGATGGATGTGATCTAACGAAATTGTTGAAGTCGCCTCGTGATGCATCTCTTGTCCGTAAACCAGATGGCTCAGTCAGAGATTCCATGGTCTGGCATTTCCCGAATAGTGCAGCGCTCGAAAGCTGTATCCGTATCGGCGACTACAAACTTGTCAGGAATTATTCACACATCAATGACCCTCGCACGCCGGAACTCGAACTTTTCCGACTTTATAAAACGGCCGACGGCAAACAAAGCCGTGTGGATATCGAGGAATCAAAAAATCTAGTAACGGCGATGCCTGAGAAGGCCAATGAGATGAACGCCAAACTGGGTGAGGTTCTTACTGAGATGAAAGCCAGTTACCCGTATTATAATCCTCATTACAAGAGGCCGCTTCCTCATAAGGAGAAGGTGTGCACCGTTACCTCGCATCATCTTAATGGACGCCAGGTCGAAGTCAGTTATAAGGAAAAAGGAGCCAAAGTCGTCAAAGTAAACCTCCTCTATACCCTGAATGGTGGCGATCGCTATGAAGAGTGGTTCCGCAATCCAGCTAAGATCATTACTGGTAATAAAGCGACTGTCACTCTGCCCGTAGGCACCACGCATTACATCATGAATTTAATCGACGGAAATAACTTCCTCCGCAGCTATCCCGATCTTCCGGGTATGAGCACCCTGAGTAAAACTAAGGCCAAGTATTCGGCACATGCTCTGAGTGCAAAGCCGCGGGTTAAAGCGGGAGCAACTCAAAAAACTGGAACTCAATAAAATTGTTGTCACCAGTGAATCCGCTGGCGGACGGGTTTTTTAATGTAAATGAGCGCTATAACTCGAAGCGGAATCCGCGTATAACTATTCAACCGCACCCCAATCTTAAATTATGAATCCATCCCATCTTAAACCTCTCTTATCACTACTAGCAACTTTCCTTGTTACCTCATCAACCTTTGCTGCCGCTCCCAACGTGATCATCGTCATCACCGATGATCAAGGATATGGCGATTTATCCTTCACGGGTAACACGGCGATCAAGACACCTAACATCGATCAACTTCGAGCTGAGGGAACATTGCTTGATAACTTTCATGTCGATCCCACTTGCGCACCTACACGATCGGCTCTGATGACTGGACGGTATTCAAACCGAGTCGGCGTTTGGCACACGGTGCAGGGTCGGAGTATGTTACGTAAACGTGAAGTTACCATGGCGGATGTGTTCAGTAAAAATGGCTACGCCACCGGAATCTTCGGCAAGTGGCATCTGGGCGATTGTTATCCTTACCGACCCGAAGATCGCGGCTTTAAACACACCGTTTACCATGGCGCCGGCGGGGTAGGGCAGGCACCCGACTACTGGGGTAACGACTATTTCGACGATACCTACATCGTCAATGGAAAGCTTCAACAGTTCACTGGATACTGCACCGATATCTGGTTCGACGAAGGCATAAAGTTCATCAAGGCCAACAAGGGTAAGCCGTTTTTTGCTTACATCACGACCAACGCCCCACACGGTCCTTTGAACTGCCCTGAGAAATATTCCAAACCGTATGAAGGCAACCCCAAGGTCTCCAATGCGAAGTTCTATGGCATGATCACCAACATCGATGACAACATGGCAAAGCTCACCGCGATGCTGAAACGTGAAGGCTTGGCCGATAATACCATCCTCGTTTTCATGACCGATAACGGGACTGCTGGAGGTGTTAAAGGAAATCGCGGTTACGACGGTAACATGCGTGGTAAAAAAAACTCCGAGTATGAAGGAGGTCACCGTGTGCCATTCATTATCCGCTGGCCTGGAGGAAAGATCGAAGCCGGGAAATCCATCAAACAACTGACGGCACATATCGATATCTTACCCACCATGATTGATCTCTGTGATCTTAAGGCTCCCGAGATTGCATTCGATGGCACCAGCCTGAGTAATTTGATCTATTCAGATGAAAAAGTTTGGCCGAACCGCTCACTTGTCGTGGAAAGCCAGCGGGTGGTTGATCCAATTAAATGGCGTAAATCCGCAGTCATGACCGATCGCTGGAGGTTGGTAAATGGCAAAGAGCTTTTTGAGCTAAAAGGCGATGCTAAGCAGACTAACGATGTAGCCGCCCAGCACCCTGAAGTGGTGAAGCGCCTTCGCGCAGATTATGACAAATTTTGGGATGACGTTTCTCGTGAGCACAATCTAACGAGCTATATGGTGATCGGCTCGGATCACTCACCTGTCGTTTCTCTATCCTCTCATGACTGGTTGCTCGCTAAACTTCCTCCGTGGAATCAATCGCATGTAAAAGGCGGTAAGGTTGCGGTGCCATCGCACTGGGCGATTGAAGTTGAACGTGATGGCGATTATGAAATTTCACTCCGTCGCTGGCCAGTTGAAGCCGATAAAGGCATCAACGATGGAACCTATGGAAAGGCATACAGCTATAAAAAAGCGCAGCTACGTATTGGGGGAGTCGATCAGACCATGGACATCCCATCTGGTGCCAAAGAAGTGACCTTTAAGGTGACGCTAAAAAAAGGGATCACCAAGCTCGCTCCTTTGTTTATTGACGGTGATTTCAAAGCCACGCCTTACTACGCCTACGTGACACACAAGGCAAAGCCAGGCTGGCAAACACCCCAAGGAATGGGAGCTCCTATTTACGATCCAAGTTATGGCCGTAATGCCAAAGGCGAAAAGAATAAGTCCGCAAACTAATTAAGTTTATTATTTGATGATGAGAGAAATTTTCAACTCCAAGAACGTGAGTGGATCACGGGTGTTTGTAGCATTATTGATTCTGACAGCAGTCGATTGTGTATCGGCTGTAACTTCTGGTGGTGTCGACTCAAAACCTAACATTATTTTCATTCTGACCGATGACCAAGGTTACGGAGATTTAGGTCGTCATGGTCACCCCCATCTTAAGACGCCGAATACGGATAGGCTTTATGATGAGAGCGTGCGTTTTGATCATTTCTATGTCAGCCCGTCCTGCTCACCCACCCGGGCAGCGTTGATGACAGGGATGCATGAGTTCCGCAGTGGAGTGACACATACTCTGCAGCCGCGTGAACATCTGCATAAGGAGGCTATTATTTTACCCCAATTGCTCAAAACTGCTGGTTATAGAACTGGATTCATCGGCAAATGGCACCTTGGTGGAGGCGCTGGTTACACACCGAAAAATCGTGGTTTTGACTGGTCGTCTACCAATCAAGGTGGACCACGAGTGCATGTGGATCCTGTTATGGTCCGCAATGGCAAACGTGCAGATCGGAAAGGGTATCGGGAGGATTTATTCTTTGATGAAGCCATGGCGTTCATCGATGAAAGCAAGGGCAGCCCATTTTTTTGCTATCTGGCTACGTATTCTCCCCACACTCCACTAGCTGCTCCCGAAAAGTTTATAAAGCCATATCTGGCGAAAGGTCTTAGCGAAAAACACGCTGCTTATTTGGCCATGATTGCCAATATCGACTACAATGTCGGTAGATTACTGGATTTCCTAAAAGATCGAAAATTGGAGGATAATACCATCCTCATCTTTATGAACGATAATGGCGTGACGGAGGGACTCGATGTTTACAATGCCAAGATGCGAGGTTGTAAATGCACTATCTGGGAGGGTGGATCACGTGCGATGTCATTCTGGCGCTGGCCTAAACACTGGAAGCCATACCAAGTAGATCACCTAACGGCGCATATCGATGTTCTTCCAACTTTGTGTGATCTGGCAGGCGTTGATTTACCTCGGGCTCTACAGGCCAAACTGGATGGTTTTAGTATGCGACCGTTGTTGGAGGCTGTGGATTCTGTGGATTGGCATAAAAACCGTATGCTATTTCATCATGTTGCCCGTTGGCCGAGTGGCTTGGCTGCGTCTCATAAATATGCCATGTGTGGAGTCAGGCAAGGCGACTACTTGTTGCTGCGTAGTAACGCATGTGATGATCCTGAATGCCTGAAGTATTCTAGCCAATGCACCACCATGAATCGTGTTGGAGCGGGTTCAAATAAGGCGGTTTATACAGAGAATAATGCGGCATTTCACTGGGGCGTAAGCCCCAAGGGGAAATGGATTTTGATTAATACGAAGAATGATCCAAGCTGTAAAAAAGATTTGGCTAAAATTAAGCCAGAACTCGTGGCGAGCCTTGCTAAGGCCTACAACCAATGGTGGAGCGAAACTTATCCAGAGATGATAGAGGCGGGTGGAGATAAAGGAGAGCCTATCAAACTGCCGAAGCGTATGAAAAAAAAGCAATCGATTCAACGTCTGAATAATAATTAATCAGATGAGTGTGAATTTCCCTCTTAAAATGAAGATGAGCCTCCTTGGTTTCCTGACTCTGTTACTAGTTAGTGGCGTGTTGCAAGCTGATGGCTTTGCGAAGCAGTGCATAGAAGTAGAGGCTCTGGCAAAGCTGACTAAGGCACCCGCCATGCAAGATGCAAAAGGTGTCGAGTCTAGCAAAAATCTCAAAGCCATTTACTTCGATGCTCTCGATTGGAAAGGCAAGCCAACCAAGGTATTTGCCTGGCTTGGGCTTCCTGCAAACGTTAAGAAAGGCGAGGAAGTTCCCGCCATGGTTTTAGTGCATGGTGGTGGTGGCACAGCGTTTAAAGTTTGGGTTCAGAAGTGGAACGAAAAAGGCTACGCTGCCATTAGTATTGCCGTGGAGGGACAGACTGATCGTAAAGCTTCCAAGGGGACTCCAGCCATACCGACGGGCTGGAGTAAGCACCAGTGGCCTGGTCCAGTTCGTCAAGGCATCTACAGTGATTCAAAGAGTAGCGTGCCACTGAAAGAGCAATGGATGTATCATGCCGTCGCAGATACCATTCTCGCAAACTCGCTCATTCGGTCGCTTCCGCAAGTTGACCCTAACAAAGTTGGCCTCATGGGTATTTCTTGGGGTGGGGTGATCACCAGCACGGTCATAGGTATTGATCCACGTTTTGCTTTCGCAATCCCCACTTATGGTTGTGGAGACCTGTCCACTGCTGGGAACCAATATGGTCGGTCTCTTGGTAAGAACGAGACTTACAAACAAGTATGGGATCCGATGTTACGATTGAGTAAATCCACGATGCCGACGCAGTGGTTTTCCTGGCCAGAAGATAAGCATTTTCCAATGAATCATTTTGCAGCCTGCTATAATCAAGTCAAAGGGCCACACATGGTGACACTCATTCCAAAGATGAGGCATGGTCACGGACCACCGTGGAATAAACCCGACAGCTATGCTTTTGCTGATAGCGTTGTCAAAGAGGGCGAAATGTGGTGCCGCCAAACAGGTTGTTCTCAGAAGGGTGATCTGTTTAGCGTGACATTCACTTCGTCCAAGCAGCTGATTAAAGCCGTCTTGGTTTCAACCACAGATACCGGGGCGACCGGATCCCGCAAATGGATTGAAAGCCCTGTCAGTATAATCACCAGGGGGCAAGACTGCATAGCCTCTGCCACCTTGCCGAAAGGCAGCACGGCATGGTTTATCAATGTCGTGAGCAAAGAGGGCTTGATCGTGAGCTCTGATTTTGAGAAGAAGAAGTAAGGTCATAAGGTAACGACTTGGTTGAGATGGGATCCACCCACTTTCACAAGGGCATAAACTCATTGCTAAACACTGGTTGTAGAGAGGATGTGCGCGTAAATGAACTGTTGGACAATGCATCAATAGATGATGACTAAGCCTTATACTTACTAATTTTTGGCCATGAATCAGGTTTCGAGCTATCCTACAAAATGAGGATAGGCATATCTTTCCCTTTTGGCATAATTAACTGGCTAGAGTAAGGGGTTATTTTCAAGTAACGCCCAATTTCGTGAATTCTTCGCATTTCCGGCTAAAAACGCATAAATACTCGTATTTTGTTATGTATATTGAGGATAGACCAGATCTTAAAGTAGTTTACTCTGTGGATACGACCCGAGAAGCGGTCGTCTTAAAATTCGAACTATATGTTTCGCAACTACCAGGATAGTTCATTCACACGCACCAAGCATCGCTCCGGTTTTGCTCTGGTGGCGACGATTAGCGTGATGGTGTTACTGATCATGGTTGCGCTCGCCATGTTGAGCCTAGCCACGATCGAGCTGAGAAGTTCAAAGCAAGAGGAGGCCTTTGTGAAAGCCCAAGCTAACGCTCGCATGGCTCTTATGCTGGCCATTGGAGAACTGCAGAAAGCGACGGGCCCGGACCAGAGGGTCACTGCGGCGGCTAGTATAAATGATTCTAATATTGCACAACCGCACCTTCTAGGTGTCTGGCATTCATTTAAACAACCAAACGCGAACACGGCCGCGATCTCATACACATCTCAAAAAAGCGGCGGTTTTATTCAATGGCTCAGTTCCACCACGACGGCGAATAAGACGAGTGAAACTTATCCTACCCAAGCGTCTACTGACCCAGTAACTTTGGTAGGCAATGGGACGCTACCGGATCCCGATGCTAACGATCCATTGAGCCAATATGTGCAAGCCAGCATGGTAGACGTGTCCAGTGCAGGTAGCAATGGATCAGGGAGATATGCCTGGCATATTTTTGATGAATCTCAAAAAGCTAATCTTACACTCGGAAGAAAATCACCAAGTACCGACGCGGAGCGTGTTGCCGCGCTGAGCTCTCCCGGAATACCTGGGTTTCATGCCCTAGCAGATACGAATGGATCATATACTCCGGTGGGCACAATAACGACTGATGAGCAAAAGAAGATATTATCATTAGGTAGCTCCGCCCTCATAGGAAGTGGCGCCAAGTTTGACCCCAAAACGGGTAGTGCCTTTCGTTTCCTGAGCGCCGACTCCAAAAGCCTTCTCGTTGATGTGGCTAACGGCGGATACCAGAAAGATCTTTCTCTGCTATTTGAAAACGTAAACTTGCCTACAGAGTATGCGAATCGCTACATCTATAGTGATAATAACACTCCTATCGCCGCAGCCCCTAGCCGATTTTCAGGAGCTGAGCCGATGCCAAGTCCAGACCCTAAATGGTCACTACTCCATTCACATTATAGCCTCTACAAACAGGTAAGTGCAGATGGCGGAGGCTACGGAATTGCGGCGAGTGATGTAGCACGAGACACCAGCACGCGATACTTTGATGAGCAGCAACTGTTGCCTGTTGTGTCGAATGCCCAGTTTATTTTTTCTTTGACTACTGCTGCGGCCAATCACAAGCCGCCTAATGTAGGTTTTTTACACCTATTCATTGATCCAGTGATTACATTGTGGAACCCTTACAATGTCGAGTTACGTTTTCCTAAGATGGAAATGGAGTTTTATAGATTCCCCTTGGATATTAATTTTATGATTAATGGTGTAAGTCGAGCCAAGGGGGATGGATATGTTAATATAGCTAACATGTTTAATGCTGGCAATGGTGGGGGATGGGGGAATCAGGATGATAAGCCATACCGAGCTAGAATACATCCTCTTAGTGGTGATGAAATCGTAATGAAACCGGGCGAGTATAAAATTTTTTCTCCCACAACATTTCAAAGGCATCATCAGCACTGGCAATATTCCAGGGGGGTCATATTAAAAGAAGGCTGGCTTCCAGGAGGAGAGGGGGGGGGCGTAGGCACAAGATTTCTGATGGCAACTGACGATGGCAGTTGGTCAGGGACTACTGGCGGAGCATGGATACAGCTTAAAGCCACTGATGTTGTTACTTTGTCCGTTAGGGCTAGAAAAGTTAGCCGTGCGGATACAGGTTTTGAAGAGACGAATGATGAGGAGATTGCAGCCTATTTAAAAGTCTTTCAGGGGGATGGAGGCACTCATTCGTTGGGGGATAATATAGAAGAAGAATTAGATCTAGAGAGGACGCAGGTGGGGGCCGTCGAATTAGGTCTATCAGCGGCGACATTAGCTGTAAATCTTCCTAATATAGGGCCGTCAGAAATGCCAACATACACGCCTATTCATGTGACGACTCATAGCAAGGCTTATCTGGGGAAAGTGCCATTTCTTAATGCCTCCCTGCGCCTCAAAACCGAGTTGGACTCTAATATTATCACGAGCAAACCAAATTCTTCCCTGTGGCTGCACAATGGGATGACAAATCCGTATTTCACAACAGGGATTACAGGTGATCAGGACGAACCCGAAAAAACACACCAGTATGAACTTACTTGGACTGGAATGACCTCGTGGAAAGATATACCTGGGGTGGAATATAACCCTACGAACAACAGAGGCTATGGTGCTGCAGGTGTGACTTCAGCAAGTGGAGTTAATTACGCACCGTTTGCTCAGATCCCGCTGATGCCAACAAATTCCCTGGCCCAGTTTTCCCACGCACCACTTAATACTGGAGGTCAGGCACCCCTAACAACGCAGATCGTAGCCAACTCATTTAATACTCCTCTGATCCCGTTGTCGAAAAAATCAAACGGGGGCACGCTGGGAACACATCTCGACCATTCCTACATGGCGAATAATACCCTCTTCGATGGTTATTTTCTTTCCACGGCTGCCGCGGAAGAAGGCCCACTCTTTGGAAGCTCTTCACGCAGCCTCGATAATGTCATCAGTGAGTTTTTCGAAGGTGATAGAAAACTATTAAATACTAACTTCGAACCGGCAACAAGTGTCGTGCCTACAATCACTGCTGCAGATTACGCTACTTTCGCCCAGCATCTCTACAACAGAGGTTCCTTTAACGTTAACTCGACCTCAGTCGAGGCATGGGCTCTTTTCCTTGCTAGTGGAACGAACGAATCACTCCCAATTCTCAACATGCTGACTGCTAGCACCACCTTTGCTAGTGCTGCGGATTCAACCGATACGGCAGTGTCACGGTTTGCTCCGCTTATCGGTGATAAGGTCGCTGGGGACAACGACGACCAAAGTCGCTGGGCTGGGCACCGTAGGTTAACCCCCACTCAAATCATGACGCTTGCCAGAAATGTCGTCGACGAAGTCAAAAAACGTGGACCATTTCAATCGGTTTCTGAGTTTGTAAATCGCCAACTCGTTAGCGGCACCGACACCGCAAATTCAGGAGCGCTCCAAACGGCCATCGAAAATTCAGCTATCAATACAAATTTTGGATTGCCTGCTCCTAAAAATAACACCGAGCTGACTTCAGGAAATGGTACAGCAAGCACATCCGACGGTGCCGCAACTCAGATCACACAAGCGGATCTGCTCAGGCGACTAGCGCCATCGCTCTCCGTGCGGGGAGATACCTTCCGTATCCGATCTTATGGAGAGGCAACCCATGCAGGATCTACAGTTAGAGTATGGTGTGAAGCTGTTGTTCAACGGCAACATAACTTCGTGGACGATAGACAAATCTCCACGACTGAAGATGCATCATTCAATACAATAAACCAGACATTCGGTCGCCGCTTTGAAATTATTTCATTTCGCTGGCTGTCACCTGATGAAGTCTGATACAAATCCTCCGGTATGAAGCACATTCTCTTAGCACTCAGCTTGCTGATTTCCCTAACCGTTAACATCATTGCTCAGCAGGGTGAAGCGCAATCCATTGAGGTCTCGCTCTATGCTTTTGAATATGCCAAAGAGCATCAAACAATCTATCTCGCGACATCTAAAAAGGAACCATACGCGGTCGCTCTTTCCAAAGCGAATATCCTGGGACCTTTTAAAACACTCGTAGAAGGTGGCTCAAAAGTCACCCTCAGGAAAGAGGCGAAAAATAAAGAGGGCGCAACCATTTACCCCGCCATCGCCCACGTCAAAATACCAGCCAATATCAGAGAGCCTCTCCTCATCCTTTTTCCTACATCAGGGAATCAGGTCTATAAAGCCATCGTTGTCGATCGTAGTCTGAGTAATTTTCCTAAAGGCAGCTACAAACTCATCAACGTTTCTCCCAGTGCAATCCGGGGGCTCGTTGGAAAGACAAAAATCATCGCACCAGCAAGAAAAATTACTCCCTTTAATCCATCCAGTAATCGTGAGGAACTTCTGGGCGTGCATTTTCAGTATAGACGCTCCAACGATTGGAAAACCTTTGGCCGGACTCGCTGGGTGAATGAAAAAGAAAAACGGTCTCTGCTCTGCGCCTACTTGGATCCTGAAACTAAGCGCATGAAAATCCGTGGGATCACCGTGAAGCCTCTCCCGCCTCGTAAAAAGCCTAAGCAAGCAGGGCTCTAGCAAGAGGCCTCATATTTAGCCGCGATCTATTGGTGGTATCATCAAAAATGAGAATAGGCAGAGAGTTGCATTGTTATCTATAATATCCCCAGATTACCTTTATTATTTCATGAAACCTCTATTGCTTTTATTGTTGTTAGGAACCTTCGCCTATTCAAAAACTAAACCCAATATCTTATTCATCTTTGCCGATGATTGGGGATGGGGGGATCTTAGTTGTCATGGTCACCCGTATGTAAAAACACCGAACATCGATAAGTTGGCGGCCGCAGGCACAGACTTTCACAAATTCACCGTCGCAAGCGGTGTCTGTTCACCAAGTCGGACAGCAGTGATGACTGGACACTTTCCCGCTCGATATAAAATCGATGGTCACTTTGCGTGGGTTCCGAGTAATGCCAAGCGTGGCATGCCCGACTGGTTAAGCCCCGATGCTCCTTTGATGCCTCGTATGCTCCAGAAAGCAGGTTACGCAACCGCGCACTTTGGGAAATGGCACTTATCTAACAATATGATCCCTGACTCACCGCTGCCCAGTCAGTATGGTTATGATGAATACGGTGCATACAACTGCGCGGGCGAGCAAATGCCCGTGCATGAGGATGCTAAAAATGCCATTTCGTTCATCAAGAAGAGTCATAAGGCGGGGAAGCCCTTTTTTATCAATCTGTGGATTCACGAGCCACATACACCTTTCCACACGGTTCCGAAGTATCGCTGGCGTTTCAAAGATCTTGATGTTGCAGATAACATTTACGCATCTGTGCTGTCTCATGCCGACGACCGGATTGGTGAGGTCTTGGCTAGCTTGGATCGATTGAAAATCAGTGATAACACGCTGGTTGTTTTCACTTCAGATAATGGCCCTGCTAGAGCGGCGGGACCGGTGCAATTGAGCTTGATGCACGACACTGCCACTGGAGCTGGATTCGGTATTGGTGGTGCCAAGGGCGTCACTGGTGGACGAAAAGGATACAAGGGAGCTCTTTTTGAAGGTGGCATTGGGGTACCTTTCATTGCTCGGTGGCCTGGAAAAATCGCTGCCGGAAAAGTGGATGGTTCATCCTTGATTTCAGCGGTAGATCTGCTGCCGACGTTTTGTGAGATTGCAGGCGCGGAGTTACCATCGGATTATAAACCTGACGGCTTAAGCCAGGTAGAAACACTGAGAGGAAAGACCAAAACAAAGCGTGAGAAGCCATTGTTCTGGAAAATGGATGCTTCGTGGCCAGCGCAAAAATCCCGTCAGAATCATTGGGTGGCCTACGCGGTGGTCGATCAAAATTGGAAAATGGTGACCAACCATAACTCGAGTCACATCGAGCTCTACAATATTTCCGGAGATCCTTTCGAGAAAACAGATCTCAAGGAGGCACAATCTGCTGTCGTTGCTCGTATGAGTAAACAACTGACCGCTTGGAAAGCTACGCTGCCCGATGGTCCAGATAAGAGCTGCTTTTCAAAAGAACGAAGCCAATAAACAGCCGGCAGGACACAGCGACAGCCATTGCGAATAATCACATTCTATTCGTCTATGAGAGGTGCATATGGTAACAAGTAGTTGATGTTTCTCCGCCCCACACGCCTTCTTTGCCTAGTGATCTTTCAACTAGGTGTTACGCTTGGTGTGGTTGATGCTGGAGAGACAGCGGTTGAGGATAAAAGCTGGTCCATTGGAGATTTGGAAAAAAGACTGGTTGAAATCGATACAGAGCTCGAGCAGTTAGCGAGCCTGAGTTTGCGCAGTGGCGTCGGAGCTATAGGGTATCGATCACGTGCTTATGATGAGTGTGATCGACAGGAATGGATTAAAATCGATCTGATTAATGAACAGACGATCGATCAGGTCATCCTCGTGCCTTCCATTTGGCGTGATACCAAGACTGGATTCCGAGCTGATGGGTTTCCGGTGGAATTTCGGATCATCGCAGGAACAGCCCAAGACACCGAAGGTACTGTGGTTGCTACCTATGGGAAAAAAGATCAGTTGCTGCCGCGTATTGCGCCGCTGGTGATCCCCTGCAAAGGTGTTTCCGCATCATGGATACGAGTCGAGGCTACTGAGCTCTCGCCGCGTGCATGGGATGGTAAATATATTCTCCAGCTGTTTGAAATCCTCGTGTTTCATAACGAAGAAAATGTAGCTTTACGGAAACACGTGACAACCTCATCCCCCTATCAAAACGAAGGTGAGGCTCGTGACCGGCGATATTTAGTGGATGGTTTTGTTCCCTACCTGATGGACGCCGCGCATGGGGAGCAGAGTGTGGCCTTTGTGAGTCAAGTTGGTGCTGGCGAGCAACCCGTACTGATCATGGATCTTGGTGAGAGCCTTCCGTTAAACCGAATTCACCTCCATGCCACAGATATTAGTGATACGGTTCCCCAGTCGGTATCGAATGATTTTGGCATGCCCAGATGGTTAATCGTTGAGGGATCGACCGAACCTGACTTTTCGGATGTGTTTGGATTGATCGAATTTCGCATGAACTCAGTCTATGACACGGGCCCCATTGTCATGCGTAATTTTCAAGAAACGAAATGCCGGTATGTTCGATTAACTGCATTAGAGCCGTTCTTTAATTCAACCGATGGTGGAACAGGTACACAGATTGGATTTGCCGAAATTGAGGTTTTTGCCAACGGGAAAAACGTTGCCGTAGGAATCAACGTTCACGGTGAGTTTGATGTGGGTAGCCCCGGCCGATCGTATCGGGCGTTAACAGACGGTCTGAATTTGTATGGTGATATCCTGCCCATTCGAGGTTGGCTGGGCGAACTTGCGAAACGTCATGAACTTGAAGTTGAACGGCCCCGGATCGTTGCCGCGCTGGATCAACGTTATACGAAACAGAAAACCAACCTCAATCGAATGGGGTGGTTAGCAGCATTATTGGCGGCGGGTATCATCTTTACCATATTGATTCAGCGTTTGATTCGGATGCGGCAGGTGTCTCACATCCGTCTTCGCTTAGCAGCGGATCTTCATGACGAACTGGGAGCCAATATACACACCATTGGTCTCCTTAGTGACCTCGCGGCTGAAACCACTAATGATCCAGAAGAGCTGGCGACTCTTCATCGGAGGATCAGATCTGAAACCGAACGCTCGGGAATGGCTGTCCGGAATTGTACGAACATGCTGGAGGCTGTCGGACTCTATACGGATTTGAAGGAGGATATGCTCCGTACTTCACGCCGGATCATGGCGAAACTGGATCATGATATTGAAATTACGGGTGAAAATCATCTGAATCGACTCAAGTCCCGTGCGCGGGTCGATTTGTTTTTATTCTACAAGGAGTGCCTGATCAACATCAGTCGTCATGCTGGTGGTGATCGATTTAAGACCCGTCTAACCGCTGGAAAACAACAAGTGCTGTTGACTATTAGTGACAACGGGCGTGGACTCGATGAGGCGGAAGACGATATCCCTAAGTCATTGAAGCGTCGTGCTAAGTTACTGCGGGCTCATGTAAGTGTTGAGTCTCCTGCGAGTGGAGGTACGTGTATTAAACTTGTTTTACCCACTCGCATGTGGGGGTATAAACCCAATAAGAATCATGAGTGATAAAGTGAAAATCATGATGGTGGAAGACCATCCAGAATACCGGGAAATCGTTGAGATGGCGATATTTCGTCAAGACGATATGGAGTTGGTCAGCCAGTTCGGAACAACTGAGCGGGCGTTACGTAGCTTGCCCGATATCCGACATGGCTCAATGCCTGATGTGATTCTTCTTGATCTGAACCTGCCTGGCATGAGTGGGCTCGAATCAATTCCTTACTTCGGTAAGGAGGTGCCGAACACAAAAATTATCGTGCTCACTCAGTCGGATAAAGAAGAGGACGTTCTTAAAGCAATCATGCTGGGTGCTTCAGGCTACCTTCTTAAGTCGTGCACTGTTAGGCAGCTTATTGATGGCATCAATACAGTAGTGAGCGGTGGTGCATCTCTCGACTCCAAAGTGGCTAAGTTTGTCCTTAACACCTTGAAGGCCAGGCTGCCTCAGCAAGAATTGGAGCACATGCTCACAGAGCGTGAACTCGAAACCTTAAGCCTCCTAGCAGAGGGTTTGGTGAAAAAAGAAATTGCCGAGAAACTAGGTATCAGCGTCAGCACCGTTGTTACCCACGTGTGTAATATCTACGTGAAACTTAATGTCAAAAACGCACCCTCGGCCATTGCCAAGGCTTTTCGTTTAGGCCTCTTATCCTTGGGCGATTCTGACTAATTCTTAGTGTGACCCTCTACAGCAAAAAGGTACCCAAGACCGCAGAAACTAAAAACTGCAAAGTAGTCTCCGTTAAAGATCTTGGTGAAAGCATCTGGCAGGTTAATGTCACTGGCCGCATATGGGGTAAAGCACAGTCAATTCAGTTATAGATCCAGTAAACACTGGAATGGCAAAGGATTGGACAGTTTCAGATCTCGGTGGCCGATGTATTATCAAAACGGATGATACTCAGGATGTGATGGCAGGATAATCATGACATATCCTATAAATTGAGGATATAAAATGGTGAAAGAGGAGCGTATCCATCACGCAAACAATACCATAAGTCAGCCATTTCAGCCATACCTCCTAAGAATAAGGGATAGTCGAAAATCTGGGTTGTGTTAATCTTCCCATTCCTTCCCATGAAATCTATTTGTAAGACTCTTCTTTTAGCCACCGCTATTTTATCGCCCATCCTATCGCCCATCCTATCGCCAATCACTCACGCGGCCGAGCAGGAGACGTTGCCTGCTCTCATAGAGGGGAGAGCCCCACAGGACTACGAGCAGCTCTGGAAAGGCTTCGATCCGCAGAAGGAACCTTTGGACGTCGAAGTTCTCAAAGAGTGGGAGCAGGACGGTGTAGTTCTTAAAGTCATTCGCTATCGCATCGGCATCTTTAAAGGAAAGAAATCCATGATGGCAGCCATCTATGGATACCCGAAAGGTGCAAAAAACATCCCCGGCCTCGTTCAAATTCATGGCGGCGGACAGTATGCCCACTACAAAGCCGTACTGAGCAATGCGAAGCGCGGCTATGCCACTATCAGCATCGCATGGGCAGGGCGTATGGATGCACCCGATTATAAAGTGAACCCCGGCGTCGTGAAGCTCTACTGGGAAAATAAAACAGACGATCCCAAATAT
>Ga0302134_10000626_pt1 | contig 15774 bp, 8 predicted proteins | sample CB9_SCM_MG_FD_203123 | JGI IMG/M metagenome (GOLD analysis project Ga0302134, IMG submission 203123) | Marine microbial communities from Western Arctic Ocean, Canada - CB9_SCM | ecosystem: Environmental > Aquatic > Marine > Oceanic | place: Canada: Western Arctic Ocean | collected 2017-09-19
GTGCTCGTCTCAATGGCGTGCAAGGACGGCACGCTCAAGGCTGGCTGCTTCAACTGCACCAAGTCCTTCTTGCCCATCGAGCGGTTCGCGCCCATGGAGTCCAACAACAACGGCCGCAATCGCCCCGCTTTCTTTGAGGCGCTGGTTGACTACGACGCGGCGTGGGCCGAGCCCGATCTGGAGGCGGCGCGCGAGGCGCGCGCTCGGGTCGAGGAGTACCGCATCGACAGATGCCCACCGTGCGAGGAGAATGCCCGCAAGCTCTCGCCGGATCAGCAAGCGTGCAAGGACGAGTGGGTGCGCATGCGCAAGGAGGCGTGCGCCGCTCAGGACGGCTGCCGGTACCCCCAGTGCGTCGAGCGCGGCGAGCAGGCGTGGTGCGTACTCGAGGGCGATCACGTGCACACCAAGAGCTGCGAGGACGAGGACCTGCGCAAGACGGAAAAGCTGAGCAGGTACATGTGGTGGCCGTCCCACGGCGGCGTGACGGCGATGCGCGCCGAGGTCGCCAAAGGGCTAAATTGGCCCTGCCGCTTCTGCCACAGGCTCGAGCCGTCGGGCGACGCGGCCAACAAGTGCAAGGACCCGGCGACGATGCCCGACGGCAAGCGCCGGGGCACCGACGAGGAGATCAAGCAGTACAAGCGCAAGTGGAAGGCCACGGTCAAGTACCCGAAGCAACAGTTCGTCGACAAGCACAAGCGCAATGTCCTCAAGTGCTGCGAGCTCTGTGCCCGCCCCGTCCTCAAAGGCCAGGAGCACGCGTTCATAATGGACCATCGCAGCCCTGCCACCAAGATGATCGGTAAGGACACGCTCGCCGGCGAGAAAGGCGGCGTCGCCGGGCTGGTGAACTACGCCGCCAATGCCGCGACGCTCGACAAGATCCAGGGCGTCCTCGAGGCCGAGATGGCCAAGTGCCGCCTCCTCTGCGCCAACTGCGATCACCGCCAGACGTGGGGCTACCCGATGCGCGAGTAGAGAGCATGGTCCGCTATCCCGAAGTGCATAAATGTGTCAAGTGCGTGTTAAAGAGGTAACAAATTTCAAATGCCGCTCACGTTCTCAGGGGTCGCGCACCCACCTCCAAAAAAGACTCGGGGTAATATCGCGGATCTCAGTCGTGCTGAGATTAGTTGTACAAACATGGGAAAGAATGGCGGCACCGACTTGTTGCTCGAGCACGACCACGGCGCCCGGGTTGGGACTGTCCACGCGAGCTGGGTATCCATTAAATCTTGAACACTACTTCTTTACACTCCGTTTGTGAACGCTCTGTCCTCTCACGCTTGCAGGAAGGTCGGAATGGCGAACTGCGCGTTCTAGGCGTAGTCAACAACCCCGAGGTTGAAGCGGCGGTCCGAAGCGGAAGCATGCGCGGGCTGAGCTTGGGTACCGGGATTATACAAGATATGGGAGGCAATGCTCTGCTTCGCACTCAGGATGAGGTTCGCTTACTCACAGTCAAGCGTGATGGCCCATCTCCTTGTACATACCGTCCAAAACTCACACTTCACATACCATTGGTCACAGCTTTCTCTGTGCGAGCAGCCTCGGCGTGATGGGTGCTTTGTGGACAGCATCGACGGTGCATCGGTTCGAGCCGTCGCTTGCTTTTCAGAGAAGTCGTCAAATCGTGAGTGTCACCGCTAACCCGTGACCCATAAGGTCCCCCCATGTCTCCACTACCAGAGACACACCAGTCGATCCACATCTGCCATGTCTGAGGAGGCCGCTGTCGTTGACACAGGAATCTCCGCCGAAACGCACCAGAAGGTGTCCGGCGAGCTTGCCGAGGCGCAGCGACAGATCGCTCTGCTCAAGGCCAAAAATGACATTTACGACGGCCAGAAGCGCGAGGCTTTGTCGGGCATGAAGGAGGAAGTCAGCACGTTCATCAACGACATAGCCGGTTCCGAAGAGTTTGCCGCGTTCAAACACGAGCTCGCTCCGATGTCGCGATGGTGTGGCGCCATGGAGCAGGGCGACGCCCTCGACACCAACCTCTCGATCGGCCGCCTGGTCTCGTGCGCCTCGGCCAAGTTTAAAAGAACTCGAGAGGAGGCCAGCCAGCTCGGCGAGAAGAGCACTCTTCTGGCGAACACCATGAAGGAGCTGGAGGAGATCCGTGCCGACCGCGACGGCAAAGCTTCGCGGATCTCAGAGCTCGAAGGCCTGGTCGACGAGCGCACCTCGGCCGCAACCAAATTACAGGAAGAGCTCGCCAAGGCGGGCCTCATGAAGGACAAGATCGACTTCTCCCAGCGCTCCGCTCGCGAGAACACCGGCGCGGCCGCCGAGTCCGCCGGCTCCACCAGTGCCCCGCGCGCAAACGTTCAGGACGCGCTCATGGCGTTCATGTCCGCCGGCCCGTCGAACGGCGGCCTCAAGATCGGCCAGTCGGGAACGCAACACCACTTCCTCGGCCAGGTGGGTGGCGTCGACCAGTTTTCGGCTGCCGTCGGCGGCTCGGGGCGCTACTAGATAACAGAATACCCCAAATCCGTTCAGCGTCGTCCCCGCCCCTCCGACTGGACGGTGTGTCTCTCTAAGACCACGACAAGAAGTACCGGACAGAGAACGAGAGCAAAAGAGAGAGAGAGAGGGGGGGGGGGAGAATGAGCTGGACAAGAAAGGGGGGATGGGCTGATGCATGTAAGCCAAAGGCAACCAGCCCTCGCGCGGCAGTGGCAGCAATTTCACAGTTGCGCCACACCGGGAATAGAGAAGGTTTCACATAAATCTAAATGATTGTAACAACACTCTACTTGAGAGGACACCGGTGGTCGAGCACCGCCTCGTGCACGATGTGCGCGGCGGCAATCCTCTGCAGCCAGTTTCCAAATAAGAAAAGATGCTGTTAGCATGGGCACTTCGCCATGCAACTAGGGCTAGCGTTTTCTCGCCGCTATACACAGCTATTGATCCGTTGGAGCGTCACGGCAAAGGTGGAAATGCTACGATGACGACCGTTGCCGCCGAAGCATCACCACCTATGGACTTCTTCGCCGAGGCGGAGCTCGCCATGGAGATGACCTGGTACGAGGAGCAAGAGATCGATTCCGACGAGGAGGACCAGTGGGGAAACAACGTGGTGGCGTTGCGGCACAGGGAAGCAATGGATCGCGTCGTGCGGTTGCCAGACGGTGACTTTCATTACTGTGACTGTCATTGCCCCTTCTCCCATCCCGACAGGGACGGCAACCGCGTGTGTGAATACACGGGCATCGTGGTCGGCACAGTTACGGTCGAGCGCACCGACAACTCGACGGGGCGGTCGACGTGGTCGAGCGACCCGGACGTAAACTCTGGTGGGCCCATGGGCGGCGCGTGGCGAAAGAAGCGGGACATGCACAAGGCCTCGTCGACGGCGTTCAACGAGGCGCGCACGCTGGACGACACGGAGATGCCAAAGGCGATCGAGGTGCCGCGGGCGGTGCGCTCGGCATGCAAACGGGGTGCGCTCTGCGTCGACGAGGTGGCGCCGGCCGACACATGTCCCAAACGCGCTCGCGTCTCCAAGAGGAACGTTACGTCGCTCGGCACGCGGACCATGCTGATTGACGAGGCCCTGTCCACCTTCTCCAAACTGCTGGGTAAGCCACAGTCGCCCGCCACGCCGAAGCTCCACACGATCGACCCACGGCTGCTCGACAAGAGGCTGTTGTTCCACGCGGCGCTCAAGAAGTATCTGAAGGAGACACTGGCCAGTGGCAACGTCCCCTTTCTGGACGACATCTCAAACATCGAGCTCGCCGTTACCAAGGTGGTCGGAGAGGAGAAGGAAAAGAATCGCATTGCACTGGCGTCTGAGGGCCGCGTGCATTCCGTCCACTTTAGGGCGGCGGCCGCCCGGCTCGCCGTGGCACTCTGGAGCGGAGCTTGCTCCACGCCGTACCTGGCCAAGGCCCGTAGAGGCGCCGATAGCTTCAGGCCGTTTTGCGCAGGGGTTTACTACGGCTTCAAACGCGGCATCTCACTCGCCGATGGCACGGTGCTAGTGCCCAAGTTATCAGAGTTCACCGATGCTATGCCCACACCGCGCGAGATCGCATCGGATCCAGCGTCCAAGAGTCTACATGCATCATCACACAGGGGCCTATGCACGGTGCACCGAGCTATCGCCTCCATCGATCCCCAACAGGCAACCCGCGTGTTCGCCCAGGCGGTCAGTGCGGCCAAGGCCTTCTGACTCCAGCTCTGCCATCGCAGTTCACCTCATTTTTTGCTTAGTTCCTAGGCCGTGACTGTCCCACGTGTTCGTCTGCATGAGCATGAGCATGATATTAAGAATCTTGTATCATCTTTTCACTCGCGCATCGGGTAGCCGTGGGTCTGGCGGTGGTCGCAGTTGGCGCAGAGGAGGCGGCACTTGGCCATCTCGGCGACGAGGATGTCCTGGATCTTGTCGAGCGTCGCGGCCTTGGTGTGGTTGCCCACCAGCCCGGAAACGCCGCCGCTCTCGCCGGCGAGCGTGTCCTTGCCCTTCATCTTGGTGGTCGGGTCGAGGTGGTCGAAGGTGAACGCGTGCTCCTGGCCCGGGAGGACGGGGCGATTGCAGAGCTCGCAGCACTTGAGGACGTTGCGCTTGTGCTTGTCGACGAACTGTTGCTTCGGGTAGCGGATCATGGCACTCCGCTTGCGGTTGTACAACGCTCTTTCCTCCTCGGTTCCGCTGTACTTGCCGTCGCGCATCGTCGCCGGGTCCTTGTACTTGTTGGCCGCGTTGCCAGTCGGCTCGAGCATGTGACAGAAGCGGCACGGCCAGTTTAGCCCTTTGGCGGCCTCGGCACGCATCGCCGGCACGCCGCCGTTACACGACCACCGCATGTATTGGCTCAGCCCTTCCGTCTTGCGCAGCTCCTCGTCCTCACATGCCTTGGTGTGCACGTGATCGCCCTCGAGGACGCACCACGCCTGCTCGCCGCGCTCGACGCACCCGGGGTACCGGCAGCCGTCCTGACGCGCGCACGCCTCCTTGCGCATGCGCACCCACTCGTCCTTGCACGCCTGCTCCGCCGGCGACAGCTTGTTGTTTGCCTCGGCACACGGCGGGCATCTGTCGATGCGGTACTCCTCAACGCGAGCGCGCGCCTCGCGCGCCGCCTCCAGATCGGGCAATGCCCATGCGGCGTCGTAGTCAACCAGCGCCTCAAAGAAAGCGGGGCGATTGCGGCCATTCATGTTGCACTCGGTGGGCGCGAACCGCTCGATGGGCAAGAAGGACTTGGTGCAGTTGAAGCAATCACCTTTGAGTGTGCCGTCCTTGCACGCCATTGAGACGAGCACGGAGCGCGTCTTGCCGTTGTACGGCACGTGCTTACGGTGGCGGCGCTCGTCGTTGGGGAAGAGGTTCTTGGGCCCAGTGTCCTCGGGCGGAGGCTCGGTGGGGCCCACCTTAAGAGAAAAGTAGTTGTTGATGGTCACGTGGACCGTGGCGGGCGGCGGCGGCGCTGTGGCCTTGCGCTTGGACATGTGACACGGACAAGAGGACCCTGGCGGGGGCGACACTTTATAGATACAATTACCGCTTCAGAGTCAAGATCAGATCTCCGAGCCTCTCCAGCTGCTTCCCCAGGTGCAAGCAGCCGCGTACGTAGGATGCCATGCTGGTGTGAAATGCGTTTTTTCGAGCCGTGTGCAGAGCCATCGGATCGCGCGTGAACAGCACCACGCCCAGCCCGATGGCACCTCTTTTGCCGACGTCGGTGAGCAGACTGTCGCCGAGCGTCACCGACCACGCCTTTGCAAAGACGGCGGGGCCATTAAACAGCCTCATGCGCTGGTCCACGGCCTCGATCGTATCGCACGTCTGCGATACGAGCGCCGCAACGCGCTCCGCTGACTCCTGTGTCGCCAATGCGCGTGGTGGCCACACTCGAAATCCGTCCTGTAAGAAGGCCGTAGGATCTGGGGCGTTGCATTCGCTTGGGATCTCGCCCGCTGGGGCCTCCGTCTCGGTGATAATATCGCCTAGCGTCTGAATGGGATTCCACGTCGACTCTAGGTCGGCACGCATGGTGCCGCCGGGGCCGACGCGCAGTCCGTCGCCAGCTGCCAGTGTGGCCGTCGGCAGCGTCGGACGAGATTCGGCACCCAACACGTCGCACACGGCGGTGCGCTGAGAGTTGAACGTGTACGAGTTGGCATTCACGTCCGGCCATCGATCGCACACGGGCATCACCTCTCGCAGGGGCGCGTGTGCCGCGGGGTGATCTAAGGCCACGCGGTCGGCTGGATTCACGCGCAGCCTGGCGACCGTTCCACGGGGGTCGTTCGCCACCTCGATGTCCAATCCGGCGTCCGCCATCACACGGTGGTCGATCAGAAGCCCTCGCAGGTTGCGCCGAAGCCGTTCCTTGTCGTATGCAGTATCGTCATCTCGTATGTATTTCGCGGATTTACCGAAGACCCGCTCGGCATCGCTCAATGACATTGCCTGCCTGTACTTAAGAGGCTGGTATGCCTGTGTTATACCGTCCGCTAACGCTAGCGGGCACAACCGTAATGAGGGACTCCCTTGCCCTCAAGGAACCCGTCGACCAACCTATGCCATGTCGATCCACCTGAGCCCGGCGCGCCTCATAGCGGTGGTAACAACGCTGATGATGTTGTACTCGGCGGCGCGCGTAGGCGTCTTGTTCTTCGAGGCGCTGTCCGTCGTACGCACCGAGCGGGCGGAGGACTACGAGCTTCTCGAGCTATGCCAACGGGGCGACGCCCGTGGCTCGAGCAAGATGCGCGAGGCGTGCCTCAAGGCACGCGCGGACCTGGCGTCTCCCATATTTTTCAAGGCCGTAGTGTACGCCGTGAGCACAGCCTTCAAAGACTTTTCGGACACGGTAGGCTCGCCGTTCAAACTGTTCGTCTGTGTGCTCTTCGTCGTAAGCTCGATCATGCTGCCCATATTGCCGTGGTGTCGTACACTATTTGGGCAGTCGACCCACCACGACTATGCGCCTATGGATGGTATACACTACATTTCTTACACCGAGCCTCCGAGGGCGCACCGCCCTCGGAGGAGCTTCCGTACCAGAATGGGTGGGGCACTCAAACGTCTCAAACTTCGTACGGGGCCGTCGATCGAGGAGATAGACATGCACGACCAGGACGCCGAGCTCGCCGCAACAGGTGACGAGGTGCGAACGGTTCACTCGTTCGACGGGTTCACATCCAACAAGCCAATAAATGGTTGGATGAACATGGACTTACTGGGTGGTTGCCCAGACAGCCCAGGGCGGACTGCCCATACCAAAGCGGATTGAATCCACGGGGACACACCGGAGAGTCAAAGGGGACGCACCGGTGAATCCACGGGGACTCTCCGGAGACTCCACGAGGGATTCCCATGGACTCCACGAGGGGTCCCCGGTGACTCCACGAGGATAAGTGAATGGCCTTAACTTTGCCGATAAATAAGGCGCTCAACCTATAGCACAAAGTTTACATGGTAACCGGATACATACCAAATTAGCACTTTGGGTGCTTTGTTAGTGAGCGTGCTCTTTGTAATCCTGACAGTGTCCCGCTCCTCTACACTACACCGATCTGTACGTTTCCGGACAGTTCTGCATATAGTCGTTCAGACCCGGCCAGGGTCCTCCCGTCACTATGTCCATGTCACAGCTAGGATGGAACATCGGCGACTCACCGACCGCGCCTGTGGCAGAGGGCGCCGGCTTTCTGTCCGTGCCACTTCAAGCGATGGCATCGCCCAACGGACCGACTGCTCGCCCATGGGGAACGCCCCCTACAACGTCCAGTGCACAGGCTCGAGAGAAGGCGAACAAGCGCGCACTGCTCGAACGCGGGTCGCTGGACTCGTTGGTGTCGGACGTCATCTTCAGCAAATTTGGCAAGTTGATCCCGAAAGAAGTCTTGCTCAAGGAGGCCAAGCCGCTTCAGATGGTCATGCCGACGGCCGATTTGGACTTGCTGCACAAGTACATGGAGGTGCGCACCGAGCTCGTGCACCGTGCGACGCCGGAGACCGATCTACTGGGATTTGAGTTTGAGGATGAAGCGTACGGCACCCGTCATAGCTTGGAGGCGAAGTTCCTCGATCTCGATGCCGCTGCCGAGACCGCTCGCGGCCTTACCCAGTCTATCCTATCTCAGCTGGAAAGCGCGGACGTGTTCAAGCGCCACATGGCTGAAGATGTGTGGTCGCCAACATCGCATCGATCGTTCCCCAACGTGACGCCCACCTCCAGCTTTGTGAACGGCTTTGCCGACGCCAAGACGCGCATCGGGGCGGTGGTTAATGCCGAGCCAGACGTCGGACTTGCCGCCTTCGTGCCACCCACAGCCACTCCCATGGCCAATATGGCCATTATGACTGCCGAGTGGCGCGAAACACTCCGAACGAGCCTCGTCGCGCGTGTGTGCGCAGTGTCCAAGCTGCACACTGGCCATCGGGAGTGGCGCGCGTCGGTCGACCGTATCTACGCCGAGCGCAAGAGGGCCGGCGCCGCAACGCAGCAGTCATTGCTTCAGCAAGGCATGGCAGAGTGTACACAGTCGCCTCTGCTCAACCATCTGACGATGGTCGACCAGTGGATGCCCATCGCCGACGAGCTGGGCGCGTGGGACGCTTCGAAGCTCATGATCGCACTCCGGTCGACCGCTCCGTGGCGCACCGACGCCTACGAGCCCATCTTGGCGTACATAGCCACGCGGTTCCCACGCCTGCACATCTTTACACTCCCCGGCGAATTTCCACACAAGTCCCTTTCGGGTGGCGCCGAAGGCCACCTCTACGCCAACAAGCAGGTTAAGTTGGGCATTGCGCTCGTCTCGTCGACCCTGCGCAAGAACGTTCGCGCCTCTTGGGGACCTACCACCAAGCTCGTGGAGGCCGCCCTCGACAACGGCGAGGACCTTGACCCGGCAAAGAACCCCCGCGCCAACAAAAAGCTGGTGAACCATCACAAGCGTCTTCTGGCCAAGGAGGACCTCGGCTACGACCCCAACGAGGCGAGCGTGTTGCTGCGTGACGCCGACTTGGTGCCCACCCACCACCAGAAGCGGCGCGTCAAGAACGCCGGCTGGATGGCGAAGGAATCCGTGCTGAGCGACAACCACCAGCTGAGGTCGGTGGACATTGGCACGGTGTGGGACGTGTCGGGAACGGTAAAGCGGTCGTCGCCTAACATCACCGTCGAGCTGGTGTACGAGACGACAGGGGAGCGTGTGGTCCCGTCTCACAGACACGGCGGACTGGAGCCCGAGCGCTGGCTTGCGAACACGATGCGCGACACCGGAGCGATCGAGTTGCCCACCAAAGGCAGCATTAATGCAGCGAATTCGTGGGACATCCCCGATCCTCGTAACCGCTCGGTCTACGGGTCGCTGGCCAAGTTCTGGCCCAAGTGTCTGACCTCCGACCACGATAGCTCACGCTTCCAGATCAAGGTGTCGACGCAGTTCCGAATGAGTCCCACGGCGTCGATAGTCACGCTCGAAACCAAGAGCGCGCCGTTTGTATTATTGGCGACCAAATACTCCATGACCGCGGTGGTGGGCCGCAAGCGCACTGCCCCCTAATCCACGTCGAGTCCATACACACACACACACACACACGGTCATGCAGGCCCAAGCCTACGCCCACGTCCATTCTATACAGGCCATGTACAGTGCACATTTGTCCATTTGTGTATGTACGTGTGCGTGTGTTGCTCTCGCGTCGCCCGTTCCTCATCGGTTGTCACCCTTGCGTGCCAGCCCATTGCCCCATGTTAATATAGTTTACTTGCGGTACCACGGCAGCGCGTTGTTCCATCGCTCTCCGCCCCCAAGTCCCGACAGACGAGCAAGGCGCTTGGCCAGCTCAGCCTGGCGTTTATCCTCGAGCACGAGTGCGGCCTCGATCCGCGCGCCTTTTGGGTCCGGCGACGACCCGCCTCCGCCGTCCATGTCGGCGTCGCCGTGAGCGTCGGCGTCGGCGTCGTCGTCGACTCCCGCTGTTTCACTATCGCGTCCACGCTTGCTCGACGCAGCAGGTTTGTCATCATCGGAGTCGGACGAGTCTTGGAATAGGTCATCATAGGCGCCTTGGGGAACGTAGGCCGGCTCCTCCGGCGCTGGTCTTTTGCCCTCCGCCGCCTCCCTTTCGGCAATCCGCCTTTCCCCGTCTGCACGGACCACGCTGTACTTACGCGTGTACGTGAGTGCGTAGTCCCATGGATCGCGCAATATGGTGTTGTCGAACTGCTCGTCGAGGTCGTTTTCGTACTCGTCGCCCTCGTTCGTGTAGCCGTACCTTGGCCTGGCCCTTCCCTTGGCGGGCCCTTCCTGGACGAAGATGATGGGACCGCCCGGGTAAGACTCCCGCTTGGGCTCCCACCGCTCCGGGTCCCTCCCGGCCTCCCATTCGTTGGTCTCCTGGTCGTCTTGCATGGCCGTAGGAGATGCCTCCTCGCCGAGCTCTCTGTCCTCCTCTTCCCGAAGCCGCTCGTCCTCCTCCTTCTGCGCAAGCGTAATCACCTCCCTGGCTGCCTCGTCGATATCGCGTTTGAAGTCGAGCACACCCCCCACCAACGCGGCGCCCTCCAAATTCGCCGTGTCCTGCTGCTCGATCATTATCCGGCGTGCGAGCGCGTCCCAGCTGCTCTTGTACAACCTTGATTCGCTGTTATAAAAAGAGCTCGCTTTGAAGTCATCGCGGTCTCGCATCTGCTTCGACACGTACCTCGAGTTGGCCATGCCGTCGGTGGTGCCCTCCTCAAGCCACTTCTTCACCGACTTTTCTGGAATGTGCGCGCCCTGAAGGACGAGGGAATCCTTGGCCCACCGGCGCGCCTTCGTGCTGTGCCGGATCAGCGCGCCCTCCTTTCTCCAAGCGTCCTCCAGATCGGCGCGCGTGTCGTTGCCCGTCTCCATCCACGCCTTGTAGGCGGCGCGTGTGATCCCCAGCTTGCGCCACCGGTCCGCCTCGAACGGGATGCCGCGTGCTCTCAGCATGGCGACGCGGTTTCGCGTCTCCGGAGGGTCTAGATTGGCAGTCTTGTCCTTCTGGCGCGCCGCGTTGAACTCCTTCAAATAAACCTCGAGATGGCCTTCGAACCACTCTTTGCCTCTCGTCGGGTTACCCCACTCCAGTTTGCGCCGGTAATCGGGGAGCGCCGCCTCGAGCGAACCCTCGGTCGCCGGCTCGACAAAGTTGGGATCCCACCACCCGAGGTCGCCTGGCAACGGATCGGCCATCAGGCCGTTGAGGTAGTCTTCCTGGTTCTGGAAGGCGACTATTCCTCCCTCGGTCGGGTTGCCGTCGCTGTCGTAGCCGACCGAGGAGACGTCGTCGTCGACCCAGAAGTCGTCACCGTCAAAGTTCTTGAAGTTGTAGTCGTATGGGTCCTTCTTTGCCTTCTTGGCCGACTCGGTGGACGCGCGAGACTCCGGTAGCCCGTCGCCGTCGTCGTCGTCGTCGTCCAGGTCCGCAACTGGCTGTGCTGCCCCGTCCTGACCGGCCGCAGCATCCTTGGCGGCCTTCTTGGCCGCCCTGTTGGCCGCCCTGGCATCCTTGGCGGCCAGCTTCTTTGCCTTGGTCTCCTCGTCCTCCTCCTCGTCCTTTTCGAGTCTCTCGTCGACCACCACTCGCTCGTTTAACCAGTCGGTGGTCAGCTCGGTGTAATCTTCTGGAAGCTCGTCGGGTAGACCCTTGGGGAAGATGAGACTGCCGTTAGTATCGCGTTCTCCCGTTAAGTCGGGAACGTCGTCGTTCACGCCGTAGATGTCACCCCAATCGAACTTGATGTCGGCGTTTTCCGCTGCCGTTTCTTCTACGTACTGTCCGTCTAACGTGTAGTTCCTGAGGTTGACGGCGTCGTCCTTCTTGTACGCAGCAGCGTGCGTCTCCATCGCCGCCCTCACCGCGGCGACGACCGCGTCCTCGACGGTGTCGACCGTGTTATCCTTCTCCCACTGTATCTTTTCGAGCCTGCGCACCCGCCTGCGCCCGTCCGCGGTGCGCTTGGTGGCCTTCTTTGACTCATCGTCCATCGAATCGTCCATGGCGTCTTCAACCAACTCGTCGGTCCCGTCTGGGGCGGCTTGGTACCACCCTTTACGAACAGCACGGGAGATGCCGCTGAGCGCCGGAAGCCAGTCGGGGACGCGGTCGCCGCGTTTCTCCGTTATCCTGTCCTCGAGCACGCCGTCCTCGTTACGGAACCGCGTCGAATTGTCGTACAGCCTCACCATCGAGCGGAAGTCGTAGGGGCGACCCATGTAGAGTTGGTCGTTGTAGTCGGCCGCCTGATACTCCTGATCGAGCACGTCGTAGTCCGCCTGGCGTGCGTTGTGCACCTGCTCTTCTTCGTAATCCATGTCGGCGTAGAGATCCTCGACCTCCTCGACCTCCTTGGTCAGCTGGAGGAAGCGGTACCGCAGCTCCGATGCGCGAGCGTTGACAAGATCGCGTTTAGTGTAGGCTGCAGCGTCCTCGATCGCGTGGTGCCTCTCCCTCGCCTGGAACCTGTCGACGGCCTTGCGGTACGCCGCTTGCTTCACCTGACGCGCCCTCTTCTCAGCTTTTGCCTTTGCATCCGCGGCCGCCTGAACCCTGGCCTCCTCTCTGGCCTTTGCCTTCTCTAGCTTCTCCCTTTCTGCCTCTGCCTCCTTGGCCTCCCTGGCCAGCTCCCTGGCCTCGGCAGCACCCGCCTTCTTTTCTGCCGCGGTCTCGGCAGCTGCCGCCTTTCTTTCCGCCGTAGCCGCCGCCTTCCTCGCCACCTTGGCCTCCGCGGCCTCCGCCTTTCTTTGCGCCGTGGCCTCTGCGGTCTCAAGTTTCTTGATCATGGCGTCCAATGCTTTCTGGACCGCCTCCTCCAACGCCGCGGCCTTCTTGGCTTTTTGCTCCGCCGGATCAACCTTGGCCCTCGCCTGCTTGAGCTCGGCGGTCTTCTTGACGTCGGCGTCGTGCGCCTTCTCACCGGCTTCTCTCCGGAGCGCTTCGACCTCCATTTTCTGGGCGGCCTCCTGAAGTGCGTGGTGTGCCTTTAGTTCATCCAGTCGCCTCTTCTCTCGTTGCAGCTCTGCCTGCTCGAGCTGTCTGATCTCAATCTCGACCATCTGAGACACGCGCTGCTGCCTGACCTGCTCTATCAGATCGAGGTTGAACAGCTCGGCCACGATGTTCACTCGCTGGTAGCGCTCCATTATCATCTCCACGAGCTTGAGCGTGTCTTTGGGAGTATCCGCGGCTGTGTAGGCGGCGCCCTTGTTGTACGCGGCAATCAGATTGGGATCGGGGAGGATCCGAGGGTTCTTTGCGTCGCGCGTCTCAAAGCCCTCAACGCCCTCTTTCCCCTTTGCCTTCATGGCCTCCTCCTTGCGCTCCTGCGCCATCCCCGGCTGCGCAACCTGCTTGCCCTGCAGCTTCTTCTTAGTCAACGGATCTACTCTGGGTTGATTCGTCTCCGGGTCGATCTCCTCAAAGCGAGCCTGAAGAAACACGCGGAACCACTTGCCAAACTGGTTGCGCGGCCGCCGGATGCGCACGGCGTCGACGCCCGTGACATTCTGGAGCAGGCCGTAGCCGGGAAGCATGCGCGCGCCCTCGTAGTCGAGCAGCGGCACGTGGTCGTCGGGACGAAACCTGTTGTAATACGTCTTGCGTTCGAGCAATGCCTCCTGCAGTTCCACATCGCCTTCGTCGATGCGCCGGCGCCAGTCCGCAAGGATCAGCTCCTCGACTTCGAGGTACTCGGGGTTCACGTTGGAAGGGTCGCTTCCAGGATCGACGCCAAAGTAAACTATGGCGTACTGGCGGCGCATCTCCTGCTGCAGTTCTTTCATCTTTGAAGCAAAGAGCTCGTGAAACTTTTTTGGTTCGATGCCCTTTCTTGTGGGGTCGCCCTTCATGATGACGATGGGCTGCTGCTTGATCTCGGTCTGCTTGGCCGTCAGCTCCGCCGCCGCCCGCTCCGCCGCCGTCTGGAGCTCGGGACCTTCGACGAGCGGGTCGTCCCCAAAATCGGGCGCGCCGGACGCGCCGGGCGCGCTCGATGCGGGCCTCGCCGCGGCCTTGATCTTCACCTCGACCGACTTCGTGGTGACCTCCCACGTCTCGCCCTCGATCGGTGCATCGGAGTACTCTTGTTTGCTTTCACCTCCCAGCCCTGGGTTGGGAACGGCGGCGACGGAACCACCGCGGTGTCGAATGCCTCGTCCAGGTCCTCCGGCGATTGGCTTGAGAACGATCGACGCAGGCCTTCCGCGAGGGGCGACGGGGACGCGAGACACGCCAGCCGTGCGCATCTTCATTGTGGCCTTCGGTGGCGAAGCCGCCACCGGCACGGGCACGCCCACCGGGCCACCGAGGTGGAAGGACATTGCAAACTTGTACGTACCCTACTGTGACCCGCGCCAGGGGTGGTTATTTGCAACGGTCCTGGCTTGTGGCTGGTGGTCGGCGGTTGGCGAGCTACCGCTAGCCAGTGCGCCACGACTGTGCCGCCACAGGGCGCTGCCAATACGTAACCACCCATGGCCGCTGCGTGCACACCACCCGAACACGCGCAGGCGCACTCGAAACTCAAGGAAGCGGCACGTGTCCTTCGGGCCACCGAGTCGACCCTCCGCAACGCAATTAGTGCCCACAAAGTGACCAACCCGCTGTCGTTCAGCAGCATCGAGGCATTCGCCACCAGCGTCACGCAGACCTCCAAGGTGGTCCGGGCCGGCCAGCTCTTTCTGGGCAGTCTCGACGGCCAGATGTTCGTGAGCGCGCGCCTTCGCAGCGAGGTGCCCGCCCCACCCGCCGGCAGGAAGAAGCGTTCGAGAGACGACTGCGCCGATCGCGCAAAGGCAACGTGCACGAAGCTACACAAGATCGTATCGGTGTCCGACGACCCGGCACGCAACAAGGAGCAAGTCGATCTCGCCCAGAGCACCATCGAGAACCTGCTCCGCAACGTCAAGGGACCGAGCGGCGAGGAGGTCTTCGAGTCCTGCGGCGTCAGCCTGGCCAACGTGCAGGCGTGCACCGCCTCGGCGACCGCATCGGTCGTCGCCTCGGCGCCGGCTCGACGACCGCGGATGATCATCGCGTGCAGATTGAGCGCCGGTATGCCCCTGCCCTTGGGCGCGCTGCGCGAGGCGCTAGGCAACTGCTTCAATGACGGCATGATCACCACCAATCCCGAGTCACTGGGGCCAGACTACCAGCTCCCACTCACGGAACACGGCAAGGTGGTCGAGCGCAACGGCCAGCGCAGCATGCTCCTGTTTGCGGCCGTGCCCGACCCACCACCCACTCCCAAGGCGGGCTCCAGGTGACGGCGCCATGTGCTCGAGAAGGAACAATTGCGGAGGATGTCTGTTTCTGTAAAACGGTATTTTCCAAGATTGTTCCTCAAGGAACAATCTTGGAGAATGTTAGATTTCACCAAATTTGAAAGAAACGGTGCTTTCGGTGGTGGCAATGACGCCCGACCCCCCCTACCCAGAGGGAACCACCTCCCTCAAATGGTGGGAGAATTTCTCGCCAAATGGAGAATTTGATAGAAAGTGATTTGGTGAACTGCCATATATGGAAGGTGGAGAATCCGAACGCCAAATGCATTTGGTGGTGGAATATTCAAGGAACAATCTTGGAGAATGTTAGATTTCACCAAATTTGAAAGAAACGGTGCTTTCGGTGGTGGCAATGACACCCGACCCCCCCTACCCAGAGGGAACCACCTCCCTCAAATGGTGGGAGAATTTCTCGCCAATTGGAATATTTGATAGAAAGTGATTTGGTGAACTGCCATATATGGAAGGTGGAGAATCCGA
>Ga0302134_10000631_pt1 | contig 15682 bp, 10 predicted proteins | sample CB9_SCM_MG_FD_203123 | JGI IMG/M metagenome (GOLD analysis project Ga0302134, IMG submission 203123) | Marine microbial communities from Western Arctic Ocean, Canada - CB9_SCM | ecosystem: Environmental > Aquatic > Marine > Oceanic | place: Canada: Western Arctic Ocean | collected 2017-09-19
GAGCAAGTCTGCTTGAGTCGTATCGCTAGGTAGATTGACCGTCTCGCTGAACATCCCCGCTTCTTCGCAAGCGATGCCCTTGTTGCGGACGTAAATTGCGGAAGCAGGGTCATCGCCCACCAGTACTGCAACCAATCCGGGTGTCACATTGCGCTCCGCCTTGAGCTTGGCCACGCCTTCCGCAACCTCGTTGCGAATATCTACTGCCATCTGCTTGCCGTCAATACGAAGCGCCGTCACCATCTCACCTCACGAAATAGAGTCGGCGGGAATCATATCAGCATCGCGGTGTAGCAAAGGAGGAAGCATGACCTACAATCTAGCGGATTGCGCATGTCATTCAGGTCTGCCAGGTTCCATTTGAAAGATATCTCCGTCGGCGTCGACATCATCGAAATCAGCCGCGTCGCTGCTACTGTAGAGCGATTTGGGGATCGTTTTCTCCAGCGCATCTACACGCGCGGAGAAATAACCTACTGCCGTGGTCGAGCGCCGCAACTTGCCGCCCGTTTCGCCGCCAAAGAGGCGGTCATGAAAGCACTCGGCACCGGCACGCGCGGAGTCGGTTGGCGCGAAGTTGAAGTGACCCGAAAGCACAGTGGTGAACCTAGCATTGAGCTCCACGGGCGCGCCGCCGAACGCGCCGCAAAACTAGGTATAGACCGCTTTGCCATCAGCATCTCACACTCACGTGAATACGCAGTCGCGTCTGTCGTAAGCAGGGTTGTGTAGTACATGAAGGTCGTCACCGTTTCACAAATGCGGGAACTCGAACGCAGAGCAGTCGCATACGGAGTTTCAGAGAGCTCACTTATGGAAACTGCCGGTTTAATCGCCGCACGCAGGCTGGCCCAAATTATCGATGGCGTTCGCGGCAAGCGCATAGTCGTTCTTGTGGGCCCGGGCAACAACGGCGGAGACGGGATGGTCGCAGCTCGTTATCTCTCCGACTGGGGTGGTTTAGTCACTTTGTATATGGCCGCCGGTCGACGACGTGACGACAAGTTCGAGGATTGCCGCGCCAGGCACATCCGAGTCGTCGAAGCCCTCGATGACATCGGGCTCCTAGAGCTAGCAAGCTATGTATCACTGGCGGACGTTGTAATCGACGCCGTGCTCGGGGTCGGCAACGACCGGCCGCTCGATGACTCAATCCGCGTTATCTTTGAGGAGATTGCACGAATACATGTAGAGCAACCGGAGCTCAAGTACGTTGCTCTTGATGTCCCCAGCGGTCTCAATGCTGACACGGGTGACATCGACGCAGCATGCTTCCACGCGTCGATTACGTTGACCTTTGGAGCTCCAAAATTAGGGCTCTATCGATTTCCCGGCGCGGCATACGTAGGCAGCGTTGAAGTAATCGACATCGGTCTACCGAGCGAGATTGACGCAGATTTCCTGACCGAGCTTTGCGATGCATCAGCTATCGCCCGCTTGCTACCCAAGCGACCTCTCGATGGTCACAAGGGGACATTTGGGAGCCTTCTCGTCCTGGCAGGATCGCGCCAATTCATCGGGGCTCCCGTGCTCGCCACGACCGCCGCCTTTCGCACGGGTGCAGGCTTGGTGACGCTCGCTGCTCCCGAGACCGCATCCAGACTCGCCGGGCCGACTCTCGCGGAGCAGGTGCACCTACCGCTGCCTGAAACACCCGACGGCCATGTCGCAGTCAGTGCTGTCAACGAACTCCGCGCAGCCGCTGAGAAGAGTAACGCGCTCGTAATTGGACCAGGCCTGGGCGATGTGGACAGCACGCGAGGCCTCTTGCAGGCGCTCCTGCTCACGGAGCCGTACCTTGCGACGCCATCGGTCATCGACGCGGACGCGCTCAATGCGTTAGCGCAGACCTATCGCTGGTGGGAGTCGCTCAAATCCCCCGCAGTGCTCACTCCCCACCCAGGAGAGATGGGACGACTGCTTGGTCAAACCGTTTCGCAGGTCCAGCGAGACCGAGTAGTAACCGCCCAGCAGGCAGCTCGCAAGTGGGGAAAGGTAGTTGTCCTAAAAGGTGCACACACCGTCGTTGTATCGCCCGATGGCCGAACGGCAATCAGTCCATTTGCGAATCCAGCGTTGGCCTCTGCCGGAACGGGGGACGTGCTATCAGGAGTTATCGGGGCGCTCCTGGCGCAAGGACTACTGCCATACGACGCAGCGCGGCTTGGCGTTTACGTCCATGCAGCCGCGGCAGAGCTAGTGACTCGAAAAATCGGGAGCAGTGGCCTGCTAGCCAGTGACCTCAACCCCGAGATTCCGGTCGCTATGCATCGGCTACGCCGCGACTACCCGTAGCGACCGTACGAGCTCTAGCACTCGGCTGCGTCACTTTAGGTAGTCGTCCCCTGATCGTAAAAGCAGGAATGCGCGCAAAATGGCCGCCGCATCAAGGATTTCGTTGGGCACATCTACCGCCTACAGGATTTCGACATTCTCCAAAGGAACGCCTATTCATTTCTAGGTTCCTGTGCTACAGCTCGTAATTTTTCAGGGGTAGGCCACAGGGTAAGTAGAGTCAACCTCATCAATAACAGGCTCGCACTTGCTCACAGCGGGTACAGCGCTAGAGAGCGATTTTCATAGGCAGCACGATATACTGGCATAACCATGCTGCTCGCTCTTGACATAGGCAACACAAACATCACCATTGGCGTATTCGACGGCGAACGTATCGCCGCAACATGGCGGCTTGCCACTGATGTACACCGGCAATCGGATGAGTGCGCACTCCAACTCAAGAACCTCTTGCCGATGAAAGGCGTTGAGATAGGTGCTATCGACGGCGTTGTTTTGTGCAGCGTGGTTCCTCCATTGACGGTCGTGTTCGAGGATGCCTGTAGCTTCCTGTTCGACATTCAGCCCCTCGTAGTCGGCACCGGAATTCGCACCGGAGTTCGAGTGCGGTACGACAACCCTAGGGACGTTGGCGCTGATAGGGTGGCAGATGCCGCAGCCGCCTACCACCTCTACGGAGGACCGTGTATCGTCGTCGACTTCGGCACGGCAACCGTGTTCGACGCTATCTCAGCCGACGGGGAGTACTTGGGTGGCGCTATTGCTCCTGGCCTGCGCGTATCGGCCGAATCGCTCTACGCCGCCACATCCCAACTGCGCCGTGTTGAATTGACTGCTCCGCCGGCAGCAATCGGAAAGAACACTACCCAATCAATTCAATCAGGGCTCATCTTTGGCTACACCGGGATGATTGAGCACATGGTTCATCTCTACAGACGAGAAATGAACACCCCCAGCGCCACGGTCGTGGCGACTGGGGGTCTCGCGCCCATCATCGCTGAACAAACGGCAATATTTACCTACATGAACTTGGATTTGACGCTCCAAGGGTTGCGATTAATTTTCAATCTCAATCCTGAACAGCTTCTGGCGGCTAAGCCCCATGGGGGCCTCGCGTGACCGGGCCGTTTGACAGCAAGCGAGTGCTGCTTGGAGTCTCTGGCAGCATCGCTGCCTACAAAGCTATAGACCTTGCGAGCAAGCTAACGCAAGCAGGTGCTATCGTCAGCGTGCTAATGTCCCCCAGCGCCACGCAGTTCGTAACTCCCTTGACCTTCCGCAGCATTACCCACCAGGACGTCATAACCGACCTCTTCGACATCCACTCACGCCAGGCCATTGAGCACGTCGCACTCGCTAAGGAAGCCGACGTTCTCGTCGTCGCGCCAGCCACCGCTCACACTATAGCCAAACTCTCCCTTGGGCTAGCGGACGACCCGATTACCGTCACTGCCCTGGCGACATCCGCACCACTAGTAATCGCCCCTGCGATGGACGCTAACATGTGGCACCACCCGGCAGTGCGAGCCAACGCCGACACGCTAGTGAGCCGCGGTGCGACCATCGTGGGGCCGGGAGAAGGTAGGCTCGCCTCTGGTCTCATGGGCTGGGGTAGGCTCGCTGAAGCACCCGAAGTCATCGGCGCCATCGCCGCAGCCCTGGGGGCTCATGGCGACCTCGTAGGCCGACTCATCGTGGTGAGCGCGGGCGGTACCCAGGAATCCATTGACCCCGTTCGTGTCATCACTAATCGATCCTCCGGAAAAATGGGGTACGCCATCGCCGATGCCGCTCGAGACCGAGGGGCCAGCGTCATCCTCGTCGCCGCCCCAACAGCGCTCGCCGACCCACCATCGGTCGACACTCGTCACGTGGAATCAGCGAGCGACATGCTCAGCGCGGTGCTCACCGCATGCGAAGGAGCCGACGCCGTCATCATGGCAGCGGCAGTCGCCGATTACACTCCCATCAATCCAGCCGTTGATAAAGTCAAGAAAAATGCGACTGACGAACTCAGCGTGCAGCTCACGAAAACGACTGACATTCTGCTAGCCACGCCGCGGTCTATCGTGCGCGTCGGGTTCGCGGCCGAGAGCACGAATCTTATCGCGTATGCGCAGGGCAAGCTCGAAGCAAAGGCGTTGGATTTCATCGTCGCCAACGACATCACAGTAGCGGGATCGGGGTTTGGCGCAGACACCAACAAGGTCAGCATCGTGAGTCGCGAAGGCGTAGAAAATTTACCCATGATGCCCAAATACGATGTCGCGATTGAGATATTAAATCGCGTCGCCAAGCAACTCGCCGCTCGCAGCTAGCTATTCAGCCTGCTCGCGGCTCGCTGTTGAACTTGTTGCGCTGGTTGTAATCACGACCAGCGCGAGCACGAGCACGATAGTGAACAGGCCCACGTTCACCAAGAACACGCTCCGGAAGCCGAACAGGACCACTGCCGCGCCACCGACCATGGGGCCCAGCGCAGTGCCTATCGAATGCGCCACCTGACTGGCACCGAACGCAGCACCGTGGAGCCCAGGCGGGGTTTTTGAAGCAATCAGCCCCTGAAGCAATCCTCCTAGGCCACCCTGGAAAAGAGCAACCAGGCCCGCAAGCAACGTGAATTCAACGATTCCATGCGCGAAGAATGGGCCCAGCGAAGCGACGGCGGCAGCAGCAGCAGCAACGATGAACAATCGGCGGATCCCGATTCTGCCCGCCAGCCAGCCCATCCCAATCGATGAGATTGCGCCGGCGATGCCGATAGACGCGAACACTACCGCCGTAGCGGATGCGCTCGTAGATCCACCATCGAGAGTCGCGACCAGCCCGGCAATGGCGGGCGTAATCATGAGCACACCCGCGTGAAGCAGCATGACCATCAACAGGACAGGAAGAAAGGAGGAATTCCCCACCAGCCTCCACAGGCTTCGGAAGGGCTCGAGGGGGCTTTTGACCGCCTCTGGTTTCACGAAGTCCTCACGCACGAGCAGAACCACCATCGCTGCGGCGAACAGCAAACCCAGCCCCGTCGCCCAGAACGCCGCCCGCATGCCGAAGTTGTCGAATATGACGCCTCCGACCAGCGGCCCTATTGCCGTACCAAACAACAGCGCAGACATCGTCGCCCCTGCGGCCAGCGACAATTTGTGCCGAGGCGTATGCGCCGCCACCAGTGCCATGATCGTAGGCACCACGCCGCTTGTTGCGCCGACGAAGAATCGGCTCACCACTAACTGAGAGGCATTCTGCGCGTACCCGGAGAGAATCAGGAATACCGCTCCCAGCACCAACGCTCGGAGGATATTCAGGCGGCGCCCGTAGCGGTCCCCAACGATTCCCCATATAGGCGCGAACAACCCCATTCCTAGGCCCAAAAGACCTCCCGAGATTCCTGCGAGAAACGCGGCGCGTTCAGCATTAACAACCCCGACTTCGCCGAAGAAGATGGGGAAGAACGGGAATGTGAAAGAGAAGCCAAGGGTAGTTACTACCTGCGCAAACCAGAGAACGATAAGGTTGCGCTTCCAAGGGAACGATGAAGGGTTCGGGGTCATTTAATTCCTGAGGTTGATTCGCTAATCAGTCTATCAGTCACGCCACACCGCACAGTGACTGTCCGCGAGTGATCAGCCACTGTACAGAGGCAAGCATCTGTTGACCGTGCTGGTAGGTACCACTAAACTCAAAGCTCTAGTCTTTACCCTTTTCACCCTCTACGGACGCTCCTTTTATGACCAACCAAGACGCCCCCCAACAACTAGCCAAGACCTACGAGGCGGCAAATGTTGAGGAGCGTCTCTATAAGTGGTGGGAATCCTCCGGCTTCTTCAAAGCCAACCCCAATCCCGACAAAAAGCCCTTCACTATTATCATGCCCCCGCCCAATGTCACGGGCGAGTTGCACTTAGGTCACGCACTCTTCGCTGCCGTCGAAGACGTACTCACGCGTTACCACAGGATGCAGGGCTTCGAAGCACTCTGGCTCCCTGGCAAGGACCACGCAGGCATCGCGACTCAAATGGTCGTCGAACGCGCTCTCGCCGAAGAGGGCCTCGACAGACATCAACTCGGCCGCGATAAGTTCCTCGAGCGTGTGTGGGCATGGGTTGACCAGTACGGCGGGATTATCGACAACCAACTTCGACGCCTCGGCGTGTCCTGTGACTGGTCTAGGCTCACTTTCACGCTCGACCCAGGCCCCAGCAAGGCAGTGCGGACTACATTCAAGAGTCTCTACGACAAGAAGCTGATCTACCGTGGCGAGCGGATGATTAACTGGTGCGTCACCTGCCGTACCGCACTCTCTGACCTTGAGGTAGACCACGCTGACGAAGACGGCGCTTTCTATCACATTCGCTACCCTCTAGAATCTGGCGCCAACGCGTCTGGTGAAAATTATATCGTTGTCGCCACCACGCGGCCCGAAACGCTACTTGGAGATACTGCCGTCGCGGTGAATCCCAACGACGACCGATTCGTCTCGTTCCGTGGCAAAAACCTATTGGTGCCAATCAGCGGCCGCTCGATTCCTATCATCCAAGACGAAGCCGTAGCCATCGATTTTGGCACAGGCGCGCTCAAAATCACCCCTGGCCATGACCCCAAGGACTTCGACACTGGCGAACGTCACGGCTTGCCCATCATCAACATACTCAACGCCGACGGCACACTCAACAGCGAAGCGGGTCCTTACGAGGGCTACGACCGCTTCGAAGCCCGCAAGTCCATCGTTGAGCAACTCGAGCGCGAGGGCCTGCTTGAGAAGGTTGAGAGCCACGTCCATTCCGTCGGCCACTGCCAGCGCAGCGGCGACATCGTTGAGCCCATTGTCAGCAAGCAATGGTTCGTAAAAGTTGCTCCGCTAGCGGAGCGCGCGCTCGATGCTGTGAAGACAGGCACGATAAAAATCGTCCCGGAGCGATTCGAGAACGAGTACTCCCACTGGATGGAAAACATTCATGACTGGTGCATCTCACGCCAACTTTGGTGGGGGCACCGCATCCCCGTCTGGTATTGCGCCGAATGCGACCACCAAACCGTCGCCCTTGAAGACCCCACGGCCTGTGATAGCTGCGGCTCGACCAGCATCGCCCAAGACGAAGACGTGCTCGACACGTGGTTTTCCTCTGGCCTCTGGCCCCACTCTACCCTGGGGTGGCCAGACCAGACCGAAGACCTTAAGTACTTCTACCCCACAGTAGTTATGGAAACGGGATACGACATTCTGTTCTTCTGGGTCGCCCGCATGATTATGCTAGGACTAGAGAACATGGACGAAGTTCCCTTCACCACCATTTACCTCCACGGTCTCATCCGCGACGAGCACGGTGTGAAGATGAGCAAGACCAAGGGCAACGTCATCGATCCCCTCAAGGCCATCGGCGAGTACGGCGCCGACGCGCTGCGGTTCGCTCTCACCACCGGCAACACACCGGGTAGCGACAGTCGGCTCAGCGCGGGCAAACTGCAGGCCGCGCGCAATTTCTCCAACAAGCTTTGGAACGTCTCGCGCTTCGTCTTCAGCCAGTTAGAAGCCGACTCCGACCTCATCGGGTGGAACGGGACACCGCCTCGGGAGCATGTCGAGGACCAGTGGATCCTCAGTCAAGCGCAGATCACCGCCATGAAAGTCAACGAACTAATCAAGGACTGGCAACTTGGCGAGGCAGAGCGGGTTCTCCATGATTTCATCTGGAACGATTTTGCGGATTGGTACATCGAACTCGCCAAGGTTCGCATCCGCTCCGGCGACGACGCTCCCCGTAAGGTACTCGCCCACGTGTTGGAGCGGTCGTTGCGACTGCTCCACCCGTTCATGCCGTTCATCACCGAAGAACTTTGGCAGCACCTCACCAAAGCTCTCCCGCACGAAGGCACCCAGCCCGTCAGCATCATGCTCGCCCCCTACCCGGACCCTGCGGCCCGCATGAGCCCCGAGGACCTCGCAGCTCGCCTCGCAGAGCAAGCGCCCGCCGGGGAAAGCATCGAGCTCATGATAGGCATCGTACGTTCCATCAGGAACATGCGCGCCGAATTCAAGCTGGAGTCCGCCCGCTCTCTCGATGTTTCTATCGAGCTAGCAGAAAACGCTCCCTCAATCGAGACTGAAGCCGGCGCGATTAAGCAATTGGCGCGCGTCGGCACCCTCACCTTCGGCCCTAGCGCTGCGGACGGCCAAACCGTAAAGCTCGTGATTGGTGCCGCAACCGTTACCCTGGCCATCGGGGACGCCGTCGATCTCGTCGCAGAGCGCAAGCGGCTGGAGGCAGAACTGCAAGATACCGAAAAGTACGCCAAAGGCCTCTCCGGTAGGCTTTCCAACGCACAATTCACCAGCAAAGCCCCCCGTGAGGTCGTCGATGGTGAGCGAGACCGCCTCAAAGAAGCACATGCGCGGGCAGGCCGCATAGGTGAACTTTTGCTTGAGATCAGTTAACAATTGGCTATTGAGTCACGGGAATATGGTCGTCACCACAAGGGCTAGGACTGCGCATCACCTCAGGAATTCCTAAACACAACCTACTCCGCCCGGAGCTAATAATCATCGTTGGTGGACTCACTGCCACTGCGCACGCAGCGATGATGATTACCATCCCCGCACTCCCTACCTTCATCAGAGAGCTTGGGGCATTTTGGGTGATTGGAGCAAGCCTTTCTTTGGGCATTGCCCTTGCATCCGCTAGCTTGGGCCGCTTCGCGACCAATATCCCCGCAGGGATTATGTCCGAGCGAATCGGCCGCAAACCCATAATGATTGCCGGTGCACTGATTGTGACGGTATTTGGTACGTTGAGTGGTATCGCGCCGAACGCGCCGACGTTTTGGTTTTTCCGTCTTCTTATGGGAGTGGGTAGTGCGATGGTCATCACCATCGCGAATGTCGTTGCAACTGACCTGAGTAGAGTTGAGAACCGAGGCAGGGTTCTTGGTCTGCTTCACGGCATGCAGCTCATTGTTGGGATTTCCACTCCGGCCCTCGGTGGATTTCTCGCCGAGTACGTTGATATTCGCGCTCCCTTCTATCTCTCTGGAGCGGGGACGGCTGTTTTCGCGACTTGGGCGTTGCTCCGCTTGCCCGAAACACGCCCTCACATCCAGCGGGTGTCACACGCCGCTGGCTCAATCATCCGACGGCCCAAAGGCGCAGCCTCCTTGCTCAAAGACCCCAGCTTCTTCTGGGTCTGTATGCTTGGCTTCGCAACTTTCTATCTGAGAAACGGAGCAACCACAGGGCTGATGCCCTTGTACATGGACGATGTGCTGGGCATGGGGCCAGGGCATCTCGGAATTCTCTTTACCGTTGCCTCTGTCATCCACGGCGTCATCATTTACCCCTCCGGATGGATTTCCGATATATGGGGTCGCAAGCCCCTAATAGTCCCCACCGGCATCTTGGTGGGGATTGGGGTCGCCGTAGTTCCGTTCATGACCGAACCTGTTTCCTTCGTCGTCATTTTCGTCCTTCTCCATGCCGCTATCGGCTGGGGAGGACAGGCCCCCACTGCGTATCTGGGCGACATCGCGCCCGAGGGGATGCGCGGCGCCTCCTTTGGCATGTATCGTACCTTTGGGGATCTTGCAGGGATAATTGGCCCGCTGATTGCCCTAGGGATTGCTGATTATGTGTCATATGCTGCGGCCTTTGGATCAGGTGCCCTCGTTTGGACCATCACTGTATTGATGTTCTGGAAAATAGCCAAAGAATCGGCGGGGAAAAAGAGAACGCACCCTCGGACCATGCACGCAGACGTAAGTTCTCCGCCAAGCCACTAGAGCGTTCGGCATTTCATCAATTATTGCGCAGTAGAGTCGTTGGGCAAACCAATGAGGCTGTCTTTATGCAGCGTCTAAGCAGGTAGTTAACGCCTGCATACCGAGCTTTCTAGATCTAGGGGCGCGATTAGTGTGGACTGGAGCCATATCCCAGTTTCCTCAATCTTGAGATCGGATAATTCACCTTGCTGCTGGCTGGTTGTGCTTCTCATTTAGCCAGCAGCTTTCGCTAACACGCCTCCTTGAATGAATGCCCGCTTCGCAGAATAGGGTCTAGGAGGCATCATTGGGATGGCTCCTAGCTAGACAGTCCTCAGCAATGCTGAATCACTGCTCCACTGTGAAACTTGATCAAAACCAGGAACGCCCCACAACTCCTCTAACATCGTCAATCCTTTTTTCGTGTCAGATGCTATCCGCGATGAATCTTGATGCTCCAGCCGGTGCTTAAACAATGAGTATATGAATTCTTTCCACTCCGTCAGTAAGAATTTCACGCTAGTCCGCTCGGCTCGTTCTCGACGGAATCGTCGGATCAGTGTCTTCAAGTCAGCCCCGTAAAGTCGCTCGTACACTAAGTCCTGGACCCCCAATAGGTGGTGTAGCCCGCGGACGCCACGTTCCTTTTGGACCTCACGTTCGACCGCCGTCCAAAGGGCTTCCTCAACTACTACCCCGTAGAAGAAATTCAAGTGCGCGCGATACTTTTCGAACCCCAATGCTTCACGAAACAAACGCGGCGGCATGTCATCAGGAAGGCGGCCTGTCGTCAGCAAGCGTTCTATTGGTGCTTTAGGTAGCAACGCAGTCGAAATATGATCGACGCCTCGGAGTAGGCGCTCCGCAAGAACGAGCCAGTCGAAAGCCTCACCTCCAATCAGGTAAGTAATCTCAACCCCGTCTACCAGCTCGCGCGGCCCCGTCCATCGTCCTATCGCATGCACGAGCGCAGTAGCCCATGGTGTGCCAGCATCGATATCGGCGGCCAAGTGCGTCAGCGCGAAAGAGCCATAGCTGCCGGGTGGGTTTTGCAGGAGAGGAGTATCGCTAGCACCGCCTGTATTAGCGCCCTCTGCTCCGTTCCCCTCGAAAGAGCGGGCATTCAGGCCGTCCACCACCACCATTGCTAAGCCTCCAAGCCGTGGCAGCGCTTGTACTTCTTCCCGCTGCCGCAGTAGCAGGCGTTGTTTCGCCCGGGTTTTTTAACCTTTGGCCCCTGTTCTCCCGCCTGCGGACCAGCCTTCGACATCACAGTCGTCGTCGTCGTCGTGTCAATCCTTCCTGGTTTTTTCGCGTCCGCCACCGGAAATCCTTTAGCCGCCTGCCCCTGTGCTGCCGACTGCTGGTTCTGTTGAGCCGGCGCCACGTGGAAAATAGAGTGCACTATATCGTGTCGAATCCTGCCAAGCAGTTCTTCGAACGCTTCGTGACCTTCCTTCTTGTACATGACCAGGGGGTCTCGTTGCCCGTAGGCATGTAACCCTATTCCTTGGCGAAGATTCTGCATCATTGTCAGATGCTGAAGCCAAAGCCGGTCCACAATTTGCAACATGACCGCACGCTCAACCTTGCGCATAATCTCTGCCGTGAATCGTTCCTCGGACTCTTCATAGAGAGCCTCCGCCGCATCTAATATCGCGTCCTCCGTCTTCTCACGTCCGTTTTCTGCGACAAAATCCTCGTCAATGCTGTCGGGCAGCGGGAAAATCGCCTTAATCTCAGCCAACATCTTCTCAATTGGCCAATCTGCGGGGTCGCCTCGAAGTGCAGTGCGAATTGCGCGTGTAACCTCAGTGCCGACCATTTCCTGGATGTTCAGCTTGAGATCCTCACCCTCCAGTACTTTTCGGCGTTGCTCATACACGATTTCGCGCTGGCGGTTGACCACGTCATCGTAATCAACCAAGTGCTTACGGATGTCGAAGAAATACGACTCCACCTTCCCCTGGGTCATCTCCAACGTCTTGGTCAGCATTCCACTCTCGATTGGCATATCCTCCGGAAGTGCCTTACCTACCAGCTTGCCGGCGAACGTGCTTCCAAACCGAGTCATCAAGTCGTCTTCGAGTGAGCCGTAGAATCGAGTCTCGCCTGGATCCCCCTGGCGGCCTGATCGTCCACGAAGTTGATTGTCGATCCGGCGAGATTCGTGGCGTTCAGTGCCAATCACGTAAAGCCCTCCCATAGCTACAACCGCATCATGATCCACTTGCCATTGCTCCAGGGAGACCGCAAGCTTCGGGTCGCCACCGAGCACGATATCCGTGCCACGGCCGGCCATGTTGGTGGAAACGGTCACGGCCTTGGGCCTACCCGCGTTTGCCACGATTTCAGCCTCGCGCTCGTGGTTCTTTGCATTCAACACTTCGTGCTTGATACCGCGACGCCGCAGCATCTCGCTAAGTACCTCGGAATGCTCGATGGACCCGGAGCCGATGAGGAGTGGTCGTGCGCTTGAGTGCAGTTCTTCCACTTGCGTCACCACTGCATCAAGCTTGGCTGATTTCGTCTTGTAGACCAAATCAGGAAAATCATTGCGCACCATTGTCCGGTGGGTCGGGATTTCGATCACGTCAAGGGCATAAACCTTGAAAAACTCCTCGGCCTCTGTCATCGCGGTACCTGTCATACCTGACAATTTCTTATACATACGGAAGTAATTCTGCAAAGTCACCGTCGCATACGTAACGGTCTCGCGCTGAATTTTGACGCCTTCCTTGGCTTCGATGGCCTGATGCAAGCCCTCTCCAAACCGTCGGCCCGTCATCTTCCGCCCGGTGAACTCGTCGACGATGATGACCTCGCCGCTCTCAACCACGTAATCCTTGTCTCGTAGGTAGACTGCGTGGGCGCGCAACCCATTCTCGACGTAGTGGGTTATCACTGAATTCTCAGGCGCGTACAGGTTGGCGACGTTCAGCAACCGCTCAAGCTTAGTGATGCCCTCGTCCGTGAGCATCGCCTGGCGTTCCTTCTCCTCGATATAGAAATCCTCGTCGCGAACCAGCCGAGGTATGGTTTGGGAGATTGTCTGGTACAGGTTCGCTGGCTCGTCAGCCTGGCCGCTGATAATCAACGGTGTTCGTGCCTCGTCGATTAGGATGTTGTCCACCTCGTCAACAATCGCGTAGGCAAGTCCTGTTTGCACTTGCAGCGCCCCATCTGTCGCCATATTGTCCCGCAGGTAGTCGAAACCGAACTCGTTGTTCGTGCCGTAAGTAATATCAGCCGCGTATGCATCCTTACGAGAACACGGTCGCATGCCATCCGACCCCGTAGCATCGCCGTCGGTGCCGGGCTCGTAGATTAGTGATGCTTCGTGCTGTAGGCAGCCGATAGTCATACCTAGGGCATCGTAAACCGCCCCCATCCACGCAGAGTCACGCCGGGCAAGGTAATCATTGACCGTAACAACGTGGACACCACCACCTTCGATCGCATTCAGGTACGTAGCAAGCGTCGCAACGAGCGTCTTGCCTTCCCCTGTCCTCATCTCGGCGACTTTACCCTCGTGAAGAACTGCACCGCCGATAAGCTGAACATCGAAGTGCCGCATACCCAATGACCGTACGGCCGCCTCGCGCACTACCGCAAACGCCTCGGGAAGCAAATCGTCAAGAGTCTCATCCGCATCCAAGCGGCTCTGGAACTCACCTGTCTTGGCTCGCAGTTGGTCATTAGACAGGGCCTGGAACTCGGGTTCGAGTTCATTAACCTCATTCACCACCCACTGGTAGCGCTTGATCTGCTTATCGTTAGAGTCCTTGAAGACGCCGAGGAGCTTGCTGATCATGAAAATCTCCCGTTTGGCCGCACTTACAGCAGCCCCTCCATCCTACCAGCCGTACCCCGAGCCACCCCCATTGTTGATGTTCGGTTCACAGCAACCCTATGACGAGGCTCCAATTGGTTGAGTGCCATGACGGTGGGAAAAATTTGCGAGGGAACCCCGTAGTCCAGGCAGCGGTGGAGCTCGCCTTCCTTGAGCAGATCAAGGGCTAGCAATCGGCCTCGCCTCGGACGCATTTAATAAATAAATGCTCTGGCTCCGGCACTTACCTGAAACGCTCATCCTTGCCTCTGGTCATCGCTAGCAATCGACGTTCGTACCGCTTCAGTAAAAACGGCAAGCCAGGCATCCTCCCTAACCTTGTTGCATAGAACGGTTATCGCAGAAAATTTAGGCCATACCCACCGGCAAGCCAGGGATATTCACACGCATACGGTAGAGCCCTGTTCGCGCCGTCATGTACAGGCCTTTCCAGTCAGGGTCGCCCCACGCGCAATTCGCAGGGATTTCAGGAGTTCTAATTCGGCCCAGCAGCGTCCCCTTCGGTGAGAAAACCCACAATCCCGACGGCCCCGTAGAGTAGACATTGCCTTCAACGTCTACTTTCATACCGTCAGGATTGCCCTGTTCGAGTTCCTGCGCTGTCATCTCCGCGAATGCCCGCCCTGCGCCCACCGTACCGTTCGTGCTTACCGGGTAGGCGTTGATCAATCGAGGTGCCGAGTCGATAACGTAGAGAGTCTTTTGGTCGGGCGAGAACGCAAGGCCGTTCGGCCGCTCCAGGTCGTTGATTACCATCGTCAACTCTGTTCCGTCAGGTCTCATCTTGAAGACGCCGTTGAACGGCACTTGCTTGTCACGGGTCTGGTTCGTAAGCCCGTACGGAGGGTCAGTGAAAAAAATCGTGCCATCGTTGCGCACCACCACGTCGTTAGGGCTGCTCAGGCGCCAGGTCTCGAAGCGCGAAGCCAACACTGTCACCGTGCCATCCAGCTCCGTACGTGTTACTCGCCTTGTGCCATGCTCGCACGTGATCAACCGCCCCTGCGAGTCCAGCGTCTGACCATTCGAATTGCCACTGGGGTACCTGAAGGTCGTAACCGCCGGTCCTTCTTCCAACATCTCATAACGAACGATTCGATTCGAAGGAATGTCAGAAAACAACAAGTGGTCTCCCCGCCAAATCGGGCCCTCCGTGAAAGCGAATCCTGTCGCCAGGAGCTCAACCTTGGGGTTCCTTCCAATCAAGCGCACGAAATCAGGATGGATGGACTCAACACTGGTCATTGGATCAACCTCCATGGCCCGAGAGATTAGAGCGGCTTAAAGCCGCTCATTCGTTCACGCACGTTTTCACGCATCGCTCAAAACGTCAAGTTAGCACAGGCTTACATGCCTCGCGGCTCTGCACGTCAACTAACATTAGGCCATGCTCCCACGTAACCCCGTCAGCAAAATCATGTCACTAAGTTCGCTCATCAATGAGTGGCATCTTTCATCAACGAGCCGAGGGTCGACGATAGTCGGGGTTGATGGCCCGGCAGGCGCAGGCAAGAGTTCACTCTGTGCCGCGTTAGTGAGCATAGATCCGAGTATCACCATCGTCCCCATGGACGACTTTTTCCTGCCTCCCGGCCTCCGCCGGGCGCCGGCCAGTGAAGCTGGTCGCCAGATTGACTGGCGCCGTGTATTGAATCAAGTCATCATCCCTCTGACCCATCGAAATGCCGTTCGCTACCAGCGGTTTGACTGGCAAAGCCACACCTTGAAAGAATGGCATTCCGTGCCGGCAGGCGGGATAGTGCTTCTCGATGGCGTCTACTC
>Ga0302134_10000636_pt1 | contig 15666 bp, 17 predicted proteins | sample CB9_SCM_MG_FD_203123 | JGI IMG/M metagenome (GOLD analysis project Ga0302134, IMG submission 203123) | Marine microbial communities from Western Arctic Ocean, Canada - CB9_SCM | ecosystem: Environmental > Aquatic > Marine > Oceanic | place: Canada: Western Arctic Ocean | collected 2017-09-19
AAGCTGTCAAAGAGGTTATAGCCTTCTCTTTGAAAACCTATCTTTTAATCTAAATCCTGGTGAAATCTTAAGAATTTCCGGACAAAATGGATCCGGAAAAACTTCATTGCTAAAGATAATTTCTGGACTTAACTCCCCCGAATCAGGATCTATAACATACGATCAAAGTAAAGCTAATAGTGAAAAATATCAATTAGAAACTCTATATCTTGGTCATTATGCCTCTCTAAGTTCTGAACTTACCTGTATCGAAAACCTTGAATACTTAGCAAATCTAAGTTCTGAAATTGTATCCCCTGATTTTCATAAAGCCTTAAGAGAGGTTGGTTTAAAAAATTATGAAAATGAGCTCGTTGGACAACTCTCTGCAGGACAAAAAAGAAGAGTCGCCTTATCGCTACTTTTTATTAGTCAATCCAAAGTTTGGCTTCTTGATGAGCCTTTCACTTCGCTTGACTCAGATGGAATTAAGATTATCGAAAGTCAAATTGAAAAACATTGTTTAAATGGTGGGATTTGCATCTTAACAACTCATCAAGATAGCAATATTAAAAATCTTAGGGAGATTTCCCTTTGAATATCTTCTTAACAACATTAATAAGAGATTTAAAAATGGCTTTAAGAAATCCATCTAGCTTTCTTAATCCTTTAATGTTTTTTGTTATTTCTATTTCATTATTTCCAATAGCTATAAGCCCAGATGCAGAGACATTATCAAATATAGCACCTGGAATTATTTGGGTTATCACAATGCTTTCTGTGCTTTTATCGCTTAACTCATTATTTCACTATGACTATGATAACGGTGTTCTTGAGCAAGTAGTCATCTCTCACCAGCCACTCTCTTTAATATTACTTGCTAAAACTACTGCTCATTGGATACTTACTGGCCTACCGATAATAGTACTTTCACCATTACTAGGAATGGCTTTATTTTTAGACTCTAATAGCATATATATTTTAATATTAACACTATGCTTGGCCACCCCTTGTTTAAGCCTCATTGGGTCTATAGGCGCCTCATTAGTGGTTAGTATAAAAAACTCTGGAATGTTATTGTCTTTATTAATACTGCCGCTTTATATTCCTATTTTAATTTTTGCAACAAGTGCAGTTTCTCAATCACAGTTTGGCCTTCCAATAAATGGTCAACTCTATTTTTTGGGATCTATTCTAATCGTTAGCCTAATGACTGCCCCATTTGTTAGCGCAATAGCTCTAAAAATTAGTATGGAATAGGCTTTACATTTATTTGAAAAAGATTATAATTTATTTGCGCTGATTTGTTCTGATTGCTAGCGTTGTCACTAAAGTGACTAAAACAAGCTAAAGCTGGTGTCTTCCTAGAAACCCAACTTTATGGTTTTTAATTTTAAAAAAAAAGGATAACACTATGATATTTACCTCTGAATCTGTTTCTGCTGGTCACCCTGATAAGGTTTGTGATCAAATTTCTGACGCTATTCTTGACGCTGCACTTAAACAAGACGCTAATTCTAGAGTTGCTGTTGAAACTTTAGTTAAAGATAATCAAGTCGTCTTAGCAGGTGAAATAACTACTGATGCTGAAATCGATTACTCAGCTATTGTTCGAGAAACTATCCTTGGTATTGGTTATAACAAAGAAGAGTATGGCTTTAACGGCAGTACTTGCTCTATAACTAACCTTCTTGGAAGGCAATCGCAAGACATCTCTATGGGTGTTACAGAAAGTGAAAATCATGAGCAAGGAGCGGGTGACCAAGGATTAATGTTTGGTTATGCTGAGAACTCAACAGATGAATTAATGCCGGCCCCTATTATGCTTTCTCATCAGCTCGTTAAACAACAAGCCGACTTAATGCTAAATGGCACCATTCCCTGGTTGCGCCCAGATGCTAAATCACAGGTTTCCTGTATTTATGAAGGAAATCAAATTGTAGGAATTGACGCTGTCGTTCTTTCCACTCAACACGATGGTGATGTTTCTCTTGATGAGCTCAGAGAAACAGTCTTAGAAAAAATCATAAAACCAATCTTGCCAGAAAAATGGCTAACTAAAAATACTCAATATCATATCAACCCAACTGGCAACTTCGTAATAGGCGGTCCTGTTGGAGACGCCGGCCTTACTGGAAGAAAAATTATTGTAGATACGTATGGCGGCATGGCAAGACATGGTGGTGGCGCTTTTTCAGGAAAAGATCCGTCAAAAGTTGATAGGAGCGCAGCTTATGCTACTCGCTATGTTGCAAAAAACATCGTAGCAGCAGGACTTGCTGAAAGATGTGAAATTCAAGTTTCTTACGCAATCGGCGTTGCAGAGCCAACTAGTATTAGTGTTGATACCTTTGGTACTGGAAAGATACCACACAATGAAATTGTAACCTTGATTAGAGAGCACTTTGATCTCAGACCTAAAGGCTTAATCGCAATGCTGGATTTAAAGCGCCCAATATATCAACAAACTGCTAGCTATGGACATTTTGGAAGAACTGAAGACTCAATTAGCTGGGAAAAAACTGATAGAGCAGGATTACTAAAATAGTTTCTTTTTTAGTTGTTTTTTTGTATAATATCAAACTTACCAAGGAGCGTTGCATTGAGATGTCTCTCAATCAGGCTTGGTAACCAAAACGACGCTCATTTTTTTCAATTTAACAGGAAATAAAATGAGCGAATCACAAACAGGTAATACTGGTTTTCAAGTTGCAGACCTTAATCTTGACTATAAAGTTGCTGATATTAATTTAGCAGAGTATGGTCGCAAAGAGATTGAGCTAGCAGAAGCTGAAATGCCAGCTTTAATGGCACTTCGATCTAAATACAGCAAAGAACAACCTTTGAATGGCGCAAGAATTATGGGCTGCATTCATATGACAATTCAAACTGCTGTCCTTATGGAAACACTAATTGATCTTGGTGCTGAAATTCGCTGGTCATCTTGCAATATTTTTTCAACGCAAGATCATGCTGCATCTGCTATGGCTGCAAAAAATATCCCAGTCTTTGCTTGGAAAGGTGAAACTGAAGAAGAGTTTTTATGGTGCATTGAACAAACCATTCTCCATAACGGTAAGCCATGGGATGCCAATATGATTTTAGATGATGGCGGTGATTTAACTGGCATGGTCCATGAAAAATATCCTGAAATGCTTGATAAAATCCATGGCATTAGTGAAGAAACTACAACTGGCGTCCATCGCCTTTTAGAGATGATTGAAAGTGGTGAACTTAAAGTTCCGGCGATCAATGTTAATGATGCTGTCACTAAAGCAAAAAATGATAACAAATATGGATGTCGTCACTCATTAAATGATGCGATCAAGCGTGGAACAGACATGCTAATGTCAGGAAAGAAGGCGCTTCTAATAGGTTATGGTGATGTTGGAAAAGGCTCCGCTATGTCACTTCGCCAAGAGGGAATGATTGTAAAGATTACTGAGGTCGATCCTATTTGCGCTTTTCAGGCTTGTATGGATGGATTTGAAGTTGTTTCGCCATATATAGATGGTATTAATACAGGTTCAATGGATTGCATTAATAAAGAATTATTAAGCACTACAGATCTAATTGTAACGACAACTGGCAATACAAATGTTTGTGACTCGGCGATGTTAAGAAGTCTAAAAGCAGGCTCTGTAGTTTGCAATATTGGTCATTTTGATAATGAAATTGACACTCTATATATGCGTGATAATTGGAAATGGGATGAAGTAAAACCTCAAGTCCACCGTATTTATCGCTCTGAAAATAAAAATGACTACTTAATCTTATTGTCTGAAGGGCGATTAGTTAACCTAGGAAATGCAACTGGCCACCCTTCTAGAATTATGGATGGTTCTTTTGCAAACCAAGTTCTAGCTCAAATACATCTTTTTGAGAAAAAATTTGCCAACCTCCCTAGTGATCAAAAAGCTGCAAATGTTACAGTTGAGATTCTTCCAAAGAAACTTGATGAAGAAGTAGCCGCTGGAATGGTTGGAGGTTTTGGAGGTGTAATGACTATTTTGACTGATACTCAGGCAAAGTACATTAATATTCCTAAAGAAGGCCCATTCAAGTCAGAGACTTATAAATATTAAATTTTTTTAGCTACATAAAAAATGCGGGATATCTTCCCGCATTTTTTTTACTAGAATTTAATACAAAAATATAAATGCTAACCCTCAAAAGTTGTTGGTGAGGTAAAATTTTTGTTATTGTTATTTTTAGTTCAAATTAATGTCAGCCTCAGAACTCGATACAACTAAATCATTTCAAAATTTAATCCTCAAATTACAAAATTATTGGGCTGAAAAAGGTTGTGCTATCACTCAACCGTTTGACATGGAGGTTGGCGCTGGAACCTTTCATCCAGCAACCTTTCTGAGATCAATAGGGCCAGAGCCATGGAAAGCAGCATATGTGCAGTCTTCAAGAAGGCCTAGCGATGGTCGATACGGAGAAAATCCAAATCGCCTTCAGCACTATTATCAATTTCAAGTTTTATTAAAACCATCTCCAAGCGACATTCAAGACTTATATCTTAACTCGCTATCCTATATTGGGATTGACTTAAATATGCATGATGTTAGGTTTGTTGAAGATAATTGGGAATCGCCAACACTAGGAGCATGGGGGCTGGGCTGGGAGGTTTGGCTTAACGGCATGGAAGTTAGTCAATTTACATATTTTCAACAGGTCGGCGGCCTACCATGTAAGCCTGTTTCAGGTGAATTAACCTATGGTTTAGAAAGGTTAGCAATGTACCTTCAAGGTGTAGATAGCGTTTACGATCTTATTTGGACAGAGGGTTTAACTTATGGAGATGTTTTCCATCAAAATGAAGTTGAGCAATCTAAATATAACTTTGAAATTGCAGATATTGATGTTCTTTTTAGGCAGTTTGATGAGGCCGAAGCAATGAACTTAAAACTCATTGAAGAGAGCCTTCCTTTTCCTGCTTATGAGCAAACTATGAAAGCGTCACACCTTTTTAATCTTCTCGATGCACGGCGTGCAATCAGCGTTACAGATAGAGCAAGGTTTATTCGTAGAGTTAGGTCAATGAGTCAAAAAGTAGCCCAGGCTTATCTTGACTCTAGGGAAAGACTGGACTTCCCAATGCTAAAAAAATAAGTCTTGCCAAGCTCATGAGACCCTTTCACTCCGTATATAGCAAAATTTTAGATTGGTCCGCTAGTCGATTTGCAATCCTATGGTTATCTCTAATAAGCTTTCTGGAATCCTCGATACTGCCACTTCCTTTACAAGACCTGTTATTGGCCTCAATGTCTTTAAAAAACAGATCTAAGGCATTTTACTTTGCTGCAATTTGTACTGTTGCTTCTGTCCTTGGCGCTGTTGTTGGTTACTACATTGGAGTTTATGCAATAAATTTAATCATGCCAATTCTCGATAAATTTAATTACATGCCAGAGCTATATATAGCGGAGAGGTACTTTAATACATATGGCATTTGGATTATACTTATTGCAGGCTTTAGTCCGATTCCATACAAATTATTTACGATTACAGCTGGAATGATGGCTATGCCAATTATCCCTTTTGTGGCCTTTTCTTTGATTGCAAGAGGTGCTAGATATTTTTTAATTTCTTATTTAGTTAGAAAACTTGGAAAAATGGCTGACACATGGTTAAATAAATACATTGATTGGCTAGGCTACTTTCTTATAATTATTATTGCTTTTATTGTGTGGTATGCATACTAAACTTCTAACTCTTCTTTTGCTTATTTTTCTCTCTGGCTGCTTTACCAATGATGCTGGACAAGTAACTGTCGTAGAAAAATCATTCAACAAGATAGAATCTGAGCAACAACAAACCAAATCAAAAACCAGCAAATCAAATGTTAGTAATAACTGGTCTTTGCCAATTGACTCGACAGTACTTAAAAATTATTCTGAAAAAGATAACCATTTTGGTTTAACTTATAATAATTCCGCTGGTCAAGAAGTAAGAGCTATCAGAAAAGGAGAAGTAGTTTATAGTGGTGATAAAATGACAAGTTATGGGAAAATGATTATTATCAAACATGCTTATGGCTTCTATAGTATTTACAATCAAAATCAAGAGCTACTCGTGAGTGAAGGTGATATTATAGAAAAGGGTGGTTTAATAGCTCTTACCAGTGACAAACCATTTTATTTCGAAATGAAAAAATATGAAGAGCCAATTAATCCATTAAAATACCTCTGATGAATGAATTTATCCAAAACATTAGTCCATTTCAGATGGTTGCAGCTCTTCTAGTACTTGCTGTTATTGTTCACATTGCTTTAAGCTTTGTTCTTAAGCAAATCACAAAACATTCTGACAGTACTAAAACGCAAATAGATGACCACTTAATTCGTGCAATCTCCGCCCCTCTTAAGGTCCTAATTTGGTATGGATGGTTATACTTTTCATTGCGTGAACTAACATCAGAAATTCAGTCACTTGGTCAAATTGTTAGCTACATCAGCATCACACCTGTATTTATTTTGACATGGGGAATCTTAAGATTAATTTCAAGCGTTGAAAACTTTATGCTTGAATCTGAAGGAAGCTTTGATAAAGATTCTGTAAGGTTATTTTCTCGATTAATGAAAATCCTTTTTGTTTTTGCCATTATTCTTGGAGTTGCTCAATTTTATGGCTACGCTATCTCTTCAATACTAACCCTTGGTGGTGTCGGTGGTATTGTCGTTGGTTTTGCTGCTAAAGACATGCTTGCCAACGTTTTTGGCGGTCTTATGATTCAAATGGACAAACCTTTTTCTACTGGAGATTGGATTCGCACTTCAGATAGAAGTATCGAAGGCGTTGTTGAAAAAATTGGCTGGAGAATGACGCGAATTAGAACCTTTAGTAAAAATCCAGTTTATGTTCCAAACGGAATTTTTGCAACCATTCCTATTGAAACCCCTTCTCGGATGACTAACCGTCAGATTTATGAGGTTATTGGAATAAGATACGATGATATTGCGCAAATGGAAAGTATTATTGAAAAGGTTCAAGCATTGTTAGCAAACAACGAGCATATTGCGAATGATCAGCCCTGCCGAGTATACTTTGATGTATTCAACGCGTCTTCACTTGATTTCGTAATTTGGGCCTTTAGTTCCGATACTGAGGTAGGAGAATTTAAGAAAATGAAAGGCAAGCTTCTCCTTGATATTGCTCAAATAATTGCAGATCATAATGCTGAGATTGCTTATCCAACTCAGACTTTGCATATTCAAAAGACATAAATGAGCATCTCTAAATTATACGTTCGCACTTTTGGGTGTCAAATGAATGAGTACGACTCAAATAAAATGAGTGATGTCCTTAAAGAGTCTCATGGTCTCGAATTAACTGAAGACATTACTGAGGCTGACGTTCTATTGGTAAATACTTGCTCAATTCGTGAAAAAGCCGAGGAAAAATTATTTCATCAATTGGGTCGCTGGAGAAAATTAAAAGAAAAGAAGCCAAACTTAGTAATTGGTGTTGGCGGTTGTGTCGCCTCTCAAGAAGGCGATCTTATTCTTAAAAGAGCGCCCTATGTTGATATGATTTTTGGCCCACAAACACTTCATAGGCTTCCAAATATGCTAAATGAAGCCCTTAATGAAAATCAAATAAGCATTGATATCTCTTTCCCAGAAATTGAAAAATTTGATCACTTACCTGAGCCTCATAGTGATGGCGCAACAGCATTTGTTTCGATAATGGAGGGATGCAGTAAATACTGTACTTTTTGTGTTGTTCCATATACAAGAGGTGAGGAAATCTCTAGGCCATTTAATGATGTAGTTCGTGAAGTGGAAATTTTAGCTAATCAAGGTGTTAAAGAAATTAATCTGCTTGGTCAAAATGTAAACTCCTTTATGGGCGTAATGGATGATGGCGAAGTTGCTGATTTAGCACTTTTAATAGCCATTGTTGCCCAAGTTTCAGGCATCGAGCGAATTCGCTATACAACTTCTCATCCAGTAGAGTTTAGTGACAGGCTTATTCAAGCTTATGCTGAAGTTCCAGAGTTAGTATCACATCTTCACCTGCCAGTTCAGAGTGGCTCTGATAGAGTTTTAGGGCTTATGAAACGTGGACATACCGCTATTGAATATAAATCTAAGATTCGAAATTTAAAGAAAATTAGACCTGGTATTTCTATATCTTCAGATTTCATTATTGGCTTTCCTGGTGAAACTGAAAAAGACTTTAATGACACAGTTAATTTAATTGAAGAAATAGGCTTTGACAAATCATTTAGTTTTATTTACTCAAAAAGACCCGGGACAATAGCATCAAGTTTTGACGACGATGTAAGTCCTGAAACTAAAAAACAAAGATTAGTGGTAATTCAAGACAAACTTAATAAAAATACCGAAGAAATCTCTAAATCAATGATTGGAAGTATTCAAAAAGTCCTTGTTGAAGGAAGCTCAAAAAAAGGAGAAACTTTATCGGGTAGGACTGAAAATATGAGAACAGCTCACTTTATTGGCAATGAACAATTAATTGGGGAAATCGTATCGGTTAAAATCACTGATGGAATAGGAAACTCACTTCAAGCAGAGTTAATTTAACAACTACAACCTTAGCCAGAGTTTAGAATACCAGTAATATCGGCCTTTATCTTTATAAGGCATAGTACAGTTATAGCGACTCCTTCCAGTCAAAAGAGGCGCTTTTGATTGAACACTTACCGACTGAAGGCTGCTCCATTTAAGATCCGCTACATCTTGTCCAGAAACAAAACAAGAGAAATTATTTTTTTCATAGTTCGTTAGTGGTCTTGAAAAAACTAAATCTAATATTGGTTTGTAATCATTCGAAATAATTAAAGACTTAGGGCTATCGCTTTTAATTGGCATGTGTACGGTTTGAACCTTAAGTGAAAAGCTATCCATTTTTGCATATGGTCCCGACATAGAAAATCTAGGAAGGTTTAAAAAATCACTAGACTGGCTTGCAACTCCTGACTGTTGGCCGAATGCAACGTATCCCAATGAACCTAAATATGAGTAGGTAGTATTATCAAATTCGCCATAAGGATAAGCAAAAAATTTGTCGTTAGTACCCAACTCTTTTGCAATTCTCTCTTGTGCAAAAGAGATTTCATTTTCTACTGTTAAAGCATCTTGATTAACTAAATGAAGATGCTTAGTGCTATGGTTATAAACATCAATCAAAGGCGTCATATCATTCAACTGACTCCACGACATCATTAAATCATAATTTTTATCAATAGACTCCGTTGACACAAATACAGACATTGGAAATTGATATCTAACGAGTAATGGAAAAGCCTCGGTGTAAAAAGACAAAAAACCATCATCGGCAGTCAAACTAACGCATTTCTCAGGCAAATCTTTTTTTGCCTTAAGACTTTCAATGACTTTTTTTAAAGGAAGTACTTTGTATTCATTCTCCTCTAAATACTCTAAATGCTGCTTAAATAGATCAGGTGAAGTGCTTGTAGATTTAGGCTCCTCATCTGAAAAACGATGGTACACAAGAAGCACACAGTCGCTTTCACTAGCATAAGAATTTAATGGCAGCATGATGCTGATTAAAATAAACAACTTTAAAAACATACTTAATATTTTCATAAGATAAATGATAAATCAAATAGTGCAGTAAATCATGCAACTTAACATTTGTTTTAAAAGTAATTCAGTAAAATAAAACCCATGAAATTTACTCTTAACATTCAAAGCTCAGAGCAACTAGCAAATATTTGTGGAAGTTATGACAAAAACATTGAAAATATTGGTGCAAACCTTGGCGTTAATATCTCCAACAAGGGGGCTGATTTTAATATAAAGGGAGAGAATTCCGCCATAGCTGTTTCAGTATTACAAGACCTTCTTACTGTATCTGAAAATAAAGCAATTGACTTTGGTGATATAGATCTTTGCATAAAATCACTTAATAGCCCTAATGGAGAAATCAAATCAGTCACAATCAAAACCAGTCGAAAACATATTCATATTAGAAGCACAAATCAACAAAATTATGTCAATGCGATTGTCGAAAATGATGCTGTTTTTGCAGTTGGGCCCGCAGGCACAGGTAAGACATATTTAGCAGTTGCAAGAGCAGTAGAAGCTCTTGAAAGTTCAGATGTAAAGAGAATAGTCTTAGTTCGACCAGCAGTTGAAGCTGGCGAAAAACTAGGATTTCTTCCTGGTGACCTTAGTGAGAAAGTTGACCCTTATCTAAGGCCCATCTATGACGCACTTTATGAATTTATAGGCTTTGAAAAGGTCAATAAATTAATAGAGCAGCGCGTGATTGAGGTCGCCCCATTAGCATTTATGAGAGGAAGGACTTTAAATGAATCTTATATCATCCTAGATGAAGCACAGAATACAACCATACCTCAGATGAAAATGTTTTTGACTCGTATGGGATTTGGCTCCAAGATGGTAATAACAGGCGATGTTACTCAAATTGACCTGCCTAAGTCAAGCCAATCAGGGCTGACAGATGCAATCAAAATTCTTAAAGATATTGAGCATATTGCGTTTTGTAATTTCGATGCTCAAGATGTAGTCAGACACCAGTTAGTTAAAAAAATTGTAAGTGCTTACGACAATGCATAATGAAATCGAGTGATAAAAAAATAATTGTTGGCCTCTCAGGAGGAGTTGACTCATCCGTTGCAGCTTTTCTTTTGCTTGAAAAAGGCTTTGAAGTAGAGGCGTTGTTCATGAAAAACTGGGATGAAGATGATGAAGATGAATATTGTAGTGCATCTGAAGATCTTGCTGATGCTCAGCAAGTTGCAGACCAACTTGGAATCAAACTTCATACAGTTAATTTTTCACATGAGTACTGGGAAGACGTATTTGAACACTTCTTATCTGAGCATAAAAAAGGAAGAACTCCAAATCCAGATGTATTATGCAATCAAAGAATTAAATTCAAAGCCTTTTTAGATTATGCAAAAGATCTTGGTGCAAAAAAAATTGCAACAGGCCACTATGCAAGAATTGCAGAAGAAAATGGCAAGTATCTTCTAAAAGCAGGATTAGATGGCAATAAAGACCAAAGCTATTTTCTGCACTTACTTAACCAAGAGCAACTATCTCAAAGTCTTTTTCCACTGGGTGAAATTGATAAGCAAGAGGTTCGTGAAATTGCAAAAAATAATAACTTTATGAATGCCGACAAGAAAGACTCTACGGGTATTTGTTTTATTGGTGAAAGGCCATTTTCAGAGTTTTTAACTACTTTCTTACCCAAAGAGAAAGGTGATATTATTGATCAAAATGGTGTCTTTATAAAACACCATGACGGACTTCCTTTTTATACAATAGGCCAACGCAAAGGGCTTGAAATTGGCGGCGGCTTTAGTAATTCACCCAAACCATGGTTCGTTGCAGATAAAATCTTAGAGTCCAATAAAATTGTTGCAGTGCAGGGTGATCATCCTTTGCTTTATCATAACTCACTTATTGCAGATGATATCCATTGGATTGATAGCCCTACTGAGTCATCATTCAGCTGTAGTGCTAAAATAAGATACCGACAAGCCTCACAAAGGTGCGAAGTAACCTTAAATAATGATCAAACTATTAAAGTTAATTTTATTGACTCACAAAGAGCGATAACACCAGGACAATCTGTTGTATTTTATGATGGTGACGTGTGCCTAGGTGGAAGCGTTATTAAATCGAAATCTAATGAATAAGACATCAAAACAAACTCTTGCACTAGCTAGTATATTTCAATCTACAGCCTTGGTTCATCAACTTGCTCTAACTGGTAAGTGTGATGATCATACCAATAAAGCAAGTCTTAGTAGCATTGTTAGTAAAAGTGACTCCATTGATGAAATTTTTACCTCTCCTGAAGATCTGAAGATAGGTTTTGACTCTCTAAAATTAATTCTTGAGAAGAAAACAGTAGAAATGCACAATGTTATGCTTTACGCAACCGCTCTAATTAATTTAGAAAAAAAATTAATGAAAAAACCTCATCTATTAGATCAGATTTCAAATGAAATCAATGTGATTAATAAACAGGAATTTTTTGACATTCATCATAGTAATTCAATCGCCCGACTAGCAGAGCTTTATAAAAATACACTTGGAAGTCTTAATCCAACAATTATGGTTCGAGGTGAACAAATTTACCTTTCAAACCGTCACACTGCTAACCATATAAGAGCATTATTGCTTGCTGGAATAAGAGCTGTATCTTTATGGAAAACTCAAGGTGGCAATACATGGCACTTATTGCTCGGAAAGAAGAAGACACTTGAATGTATTAAATCTTTAGCAAATTAATCTAATGCAAACAAATGCTTGCATAAATGAAGGTGAGACTCTATAATTCGTGTTTTCGTAATTTAGCAATAACTAAAAAAATATGGCCAATTCAGCAGGATCAAAAAAACGCGCAAGACAAGCGGTAAAGCGTAACAAACATAACTCTCAAATTAGAGCAAAAGTTCGTACCTTTATTAAGAAGGTTTCTTATGCTATCGATGCTGGAGATAAAAAGGAAGCAACTAGTGGCTTTACTGAGATGCAAAAAAATGTTGATCAGGCAGTAAGTAAAGGATTAATGCATAAAAATCAAGCGGCTAGAAAGAAATCTCGCATCATTGCGCAAATAAAGGCACTATAAAAATTTGGTTGCTACAGGTTAATATATCGATAGCAAAATCATTGCTATAATTAAAACCCTCTATTGAGGGTTTTTTTATGTACAAATTTTTTTACCAATATGATTGATGAAAACGACAAATCATTATTTCGATCTACTGTAGATCAACAAAAACCTATCGATAAAGATGGTGTTGAAAGTATTGATGCCTCTAAAAGTAAGTCAAAAATGCCATTTCAAACATATAGTTTTTTGTATGAACCCAACATTTCAGGATCCGAAGCCGTAATTCATTCTAAATCTGGATTATCGCCAAAAGTTCTTAAGAAAATGAAGCAAGGCAACATAGGCTCTACTCCATCTATCGATTTGCATGGTCATAAGATAGAGGAGGCATGTCAATCACTATCTAAATTCATTCATTTTCATTCGAATGAGCGTTTTATTCATATCATTCATGGCAAAGGTTATCATTCAGATAATGGACTTTCAATTATCAAATCTCAAGTGGTTCATTACCTGAAGCAACATCCAGAAGTACTTGCATTCTGCTCCTGTCCTCAGGAAATGGGTGGAACCGGGGCGGTGTTTGTGCACCTCAGATCAAATGTTTAATATAGACGAAATATACACAGTAACTAACTTCTTAAAATTATGTCGAAGCTCAATTGAAACAAATGTGCCACATTGTTTTATTCAAGGTGAAATTTCAAATTTATCTAAACCGTCTTCTGGGCACTGGTATTTTTCATTAAAAGATGCCAATGGACAAATCAGATGTGCTTTTTTTAGGCTTAATCAGAGAAAAATACAATTTAATCCTGAAAATGGAATGTCTGTAATCATTAGAGGAGCGCCAACACTTTATGAACAAAGGGGAGACTTTCAGCTAATAGTTCAACAAATGGAGCCTGCAGGAATTGGAAACCTACAACTTGCGTTCGACCAACTAAAAAATAAGTTAAGAATTGAAGGGCTATTTGAATCAGAGAATAAAAAAGATTTGCCCTTGTACCCTAAAAAAATTGGCGTCATTTCTTCATCAAGTGGCTCTGTTATAAGGGACATAATTAAAGTTTTAAAATCAAGATACCCTTTTGCAAAAATTTTACTTTACGATACAGTTGTTCAAGGTGAAAATTCCCATAAAAAAATAATCAAGGCGCTTCAAGCTGCTGATAGCCAGAAAAATTGTGATGTTTTAATTCTTGCAAGAGGTGGCGGATCACTAGAAGACCTATGGGCCTTCAATGAGGAAGAGCTTGCCCGGGCAATATATAATTGTTATACGCCCATAATTAGCTCTATAGGCCATGAAACCGACACTACGATTGCTGATTTTGTGGCAGATGTTAGGGCACCAACGCCTTCTGCTGCTGCTGTCTCTGCAACACCTGACCGCAATGTTTTGATCTATAAAGCTTCAAAACTTAGAAAGGATTTACAAGATTTAATAAATCAATTCTTGGATAAGAAGCATGCATCTCTAAATATGCTTCAGCTCAAAATTATTGATCCAAGTCAACAATTACTTCTTAACGCTCAAAAACTTGATGACTATGAGGTGCGATTATTTAGAATTTCAAATAGCCTAATTGATAAAAATAAAACCAACCTTAATCAACAGATTATTCGACTAAGAAATCACTCAGATTATTTTATTAAGTTCCAAAAAAATCAATTAAGTAATAAAGCAAGCCTACTTAATCTTCTTTCTCCTCTTAATACGCTTTCAAGAGGCTATACAATTACCCATAATGAAAAAGAAAAAGTTATAGTATCATTCAAAAATATTAAATCTGGAGACCTTATTGTTACTAAATTTCATGATGGCAAAGTCATTTCAAAAGTCACAAAGAAAGAGGATAATTAGTGAAAAATATATACCTTTGTAAATTTAATTATGCAATCTAATGTCTCATTTTTACGTCGATTAGGCTCAATTACTTATGATTTGTTACTTGTATTCTCATTTGTATTTTTTATTGCGGGAGTAGTAATTCTTATTAACAAAAAAGAGCCAATCACTAATAGCCTTTTCTTTTATCTCTTAACGCTTCCAGTCATTTACTCTTATTTCTCAATATCATGGGTTAAAGGAAAGCAAACTTTAGGAATGAGGGCCTGGAAGTTTGAAATCACCCAGCAAGATGGTGAGAATATCACTTATAAACAATCTCTTATTAGGTTAGTATTGGCAATAACTTCACTAGCTGGAATTGGTTTTATATTTCAATTTTTCAATAAATATAAACTACCAATTCATGACTACTATTCAAAAACTTACCTTACTTCAATTTATAAATAAATGAGCAATAGATTTGACACTGGACTAATTGGGTTTGTTAATAAAAACAAAATTACTCTCGTTCTAATTGTAATTTTATTTTCCCTAATAAAGCAAAATATTTTTACTAATAATTTCCCCACGATTGTCTCAAATAAACAAAGAGCAATCAGTGACATTAAATTGATTAATAACAATTTAATAAATCAAAATACTCTTCTTCAAAGTCAAATAAGTAATTTCACCGAAAAAGACTCGAGCTTAATTGAGTCTAAAGCTAGATTTAAGTATGGCTTAATTAAGGAGGGGGAATATTTTTTTAAAATAAAAAAAATTATTGAGACTGATAATTCGGCAGAAAATAGCGAGTCTGCTTTATGAATAACGACAATTATTACCTAATAATGCCAGCTAGCGGTATAGGTGGTAGGATGAAATCTGAAATTCCAAAACAGTACCTAAAGCTTGGAAATGATTTAACTATAATGGACCAATGCCTTAAAACATTGTTAGAAGTTGATAAAATTACCGGCTTTGTAATTGCACTCTCTGAAAAAGATACTTTATTTAAATCTTCTATCTATTTCAACCACTCCAAAATGATAGCAACCACAAAAGGTGGAAAAGAAAGATTTCATTCTGTTCTCAATGCATTAAATTCACTAGCAAAGATTGCAAAACCTAATGACTGGATTTTAGTGCATGATTCAGTACGCCCTTGTGTTAAAAAAATAGACATTGAAATGTTGATTAATGAGGTATCAAATCATCAAACTGGTGGAATTCTAGCAGCTAATGTTGTCGATACA
>Ga0302134_10000637_pt1 | contig 15655 bp, 13 predicted proteins | sample CB9_SCM_MG_FD_203123 | JGI IMG/M metagenome (GOLD analysis project Ga0302134, IMG submission 203123) | Marine microbial communities from Western Arctic Ocean, Canada - CB9_SCM | ecosystem: Environmental > Aquatic > Marine > Oceanic | place: Canada: Western Arctic Ocean | collected 2017-09-19
GTAGTAGGCCCACCCTCGAGCAAGACCTCCTGACAACCTTTGTCGCCAAGAATATCCAAAACTTTCCCGATATCAAATAAGCCATCTTCACAAGACATTCGTAGAGCCCATCTCCCTTCCAATCCAGTTGCATGAATAATGAGAGTATCTCCCCCATCTGTTAACATCTTACAATCCATAGGAACCTTTGCCTGACTATCGAGGACTACTCTCAATGGTTGTCCTGAATGGCCGACATTTACTCGGCGCACATTTAGCGATGGGTCATCTCTCAACACTGTACCGATTCCAACGATGACAGCATCAACAGAGTTTCTTAGGTGATGTACATTATCCAGTGATTCATCAGAGGTAAACCGCTTGGAAGTGCTTGCTAAATCATCAACATTACCAGAATTATCTACAGCAACTTTGAGAGTAACTAACGGCCTTTTATTCTCGCACCAATTTAGGAAGGATTGCATTTGTTGATGTGCTTCATTTTCCATCAGTCCAACTTTTACTGTGATTCCAGCCTCAAGTAATACTTCGATGCCTTCTCCCCTGACGGTTGGGTTACTATCTCGGTGTGCTATGATGACTTTTTTCACGCCTGCCCAAAGTAATGATTCGGTACAGGGTGGGGTTCTACCAAAATGGTTGCATGGTTCCAGAGTAACGAAAGCAGTTGCACCGTTTGGAGAGTGCCCTTTTTTTTCAGCATCATGAATAGCCATCTGTTCAGCATGTAAACCCCCTAGATGGTCATGCCATCCTTCGGCGATAATTTCGTCATTCTTTACTAATACGCAACCAACCAATGGATTTGGTCGAACCTTGCCTTGACCACGCTCTGCAACCTCAATTGCGCGTGCCATGAATGAATACTCTTGTTCGCTCCAAGACATCTGATTCAGGTTGCGGAGTCATTGATTACTCAAGAGGATGGCGACTGTTTCAAGTCCTTCACCCATTCTCGCCCCATCATGGCATCTATGCATTGCATCATCAATCCCGCAGGTCGCGATGGTAGTACTGGTAGACGCTGGCCAAAAATACTGAAGCGATTGAAAGAGGACGGCTGGGAAGTTGAGGCACATTTGACAGAACGTGTAGGTCATGCAACAGAAATTGCTTATGAACTTCGAAACCGTTTCGAAACTGATGATCAAAAACCACTAATCGTTGCGGTTGGAGGTGATGGAACCGCACACGAGGTTGCGAGCGGTTTACGCGGCTCATCGTTGGCGTTGGGGTTGATACCAACTGGTTCAGGAAATGATTTGGCAATGGCACATGGATTACATCGAAAAAGGATGGACTTAACCTATCTGACTTTGCTGAATGGAGTTGACCGAAGTGTTGGCGCACTGAGATTAGAGGGCAAAGCAGCACCAGATGCACCTGGATACCCAGCAGCAAAAGTACGAGACTGTGATGGCCCAGTTGAAGTAGAAGGGAATGTAGTCAGGTGGGTATTTTTAGAATCAGATTGTGGAGTTACTTCCTTGACAAGTCGAGCAAAACTGACTAGAGGAAAATGGATTCGTGGCAGTATGAAGTACACATATCTTGGATTAACAGAGGTATTAAAGTGGAAAAATCGTCAAACTTGGATAAAAGTTGACGGTGAAGAGCCGAAAAGAGGAGTTCTTTCGATGGTTGCTTTCACGATGTGTGAAACCTTTGGAGGCGGCTACAAAGTTAGCCCAAAGGCCTCACCCCAAGCAAAGCACGGACATTTAACAGTGGCACTAAATCTCTCAAAATTTCAGATGATAAGGCTCATGGGTCCATTGCGAAAAGGCAAGCACGTCAATATGTGGGATATCAGTCATGGGCCCGCAAAACGCTTGGAAATTCGGGCAGTAGATGGGGATGGGATGCCCACCGATTTACCACATACCCCACCACTCTTTGTACAAAGTGATGGAGAGCCTTGTATTCAAACTCCAGCGATTCTACAATTCATGCCTGACCAATTATTGGTTAGGGGTGCTCAGAAAGTTGACTGGGACTAAGTTCAAAGGTCAAAATTTGAGAAATCATCATCATCAACCATTGAAGGTTTACGTCTGCGTTGTGAAGGCTGTTCCTGAGGTTGTTGCTGAGGCTGTGCTTGTTGCTGAGGCTGTGCTTGTTGCTGAGGCTGTGCTTGTTGCTGAGGGGATGTCCTTTGTGGAGGCCCCCTTTGTTGAGGTGCTTCCCGCTGTGGTGGCGCTGACCTTTGTGGCGGCGAGGACCTTTGGGGTGCCTCACTACGAGTGGGGGCTGGACTTGAGGACTGTTGGCGACCACCAATAGGGGGCCCACTTTGAGTTCTACCAGCACCGCCGATTATTCCGTCAACAAAGCTGCTTGCTTCTACTGACATATCTTCGATTTTTTCCTGCATATCAACGGCTTCATCAGTTACAACGACTCCACCACCACTCATCTCCATTGTATTTTCTGAAAGACTAGGGCCTGAACTCAACACATTATCGAGACTGAAGACCTTGATCTCTTCATCGGCTACTTTAGCAACCTTAGGTCCGCTCTTTTTCTTTCCAAGGGATTCAATTTCCAAACCCTCTTGGCGGGCTTCCTTGATATCTTTCTTGACTGCTTTGGCTTTCATTACTCGGTCTTTACCAAGTAGCATTGAAGCCGCAGCCGCAGCACCCTTTCGCTGCATTGCTGTTGACATAATAAAGAGACCAAATGCCCCTCCTCCACCAACTGCCATCAAAGATATGATGTATACCCAACGGCCAACAATTGGAATATCGCCGTTAACCCACTCGTCATCATCTTCTCCGTCCATTGAAATAACGGTATCATCTTCTCCAATCGTCAACTTAGTCAATAACATGACCTCGCCACCGGGGCCTTTGATTTTACAATCAAGAACATCAGTTTTTGCGGCCTTTCTATCGTTTCCAATTGATTCATTGGTGGCAGATTCAAGGAAGTATCCTTCAATTTCAACTCCCTCATGCCACTTTAGTGAAGCCATTCCACCTTGGATATTTTCTGTTGCAGGGATTAGCCCCATAGTTACAAAGCCCTTGTCATCCTTCAGTTTCGGCTCTCCAAGAGTATCAGGTGAGAGTGGGCTGCCTTTGCCGCCCATTGCTGGGTCTGCCCAATCTCTGACATTGACTCGAGTGGCTGCATCACCGGGGATGATTTCAGTTTGTACAATTATAACGGTCGTAACTGCTTTGAGCAAATTTGCTGCAGGGGTTATCCTACCTGCGCTCTGTAAATAGTGATGGAATTGACTTAATTGACCGCTGAAGTAAAATGGTTCATCACCATCACTACCGCATCCCAACTTGGTCACTTCATAGGTATTATCTTCACCTTCTCCCAATCTTGTTTCGATTGTGACAGCGTCTCCGTCAATCTTGACATTGTACTCGCCATTACTTTTCCCCCATTCCGCCATATCTGTCCCTAAACAGCCAGAAAGTGGTGCAAAAAGCATGATTAGTAAAACCAGTAATGCCAATCGAGCGCCCCGCATGGGATACACGAGGTTCGACTTGATTTGAAAAACAATCGCTTCAAACTTTTCGCGAAAGAGGTACCTTAACCTGTTCTTTCAAGACCAGAAGGCGCCTCGGATGGCTAATTGCGGAGATCGCATAGCCTGGTATCGCGCCGGATTTGAAATCCGGTGGTGTAAGCCGCGGGAGTTCGAATCTCCCTCTCCGCGCTTATAGCACCAAACATCACACAATTGTCCGTGCTGTAGTTCGGATAAATCAAACCATTTATCCTTCTAGAGTATTACTCAGTCATCCGACGACTTGTAATGATAACAGCCCCCAACACAGCAACTAGCGTCATAACTACACTCAGAGCAGGAACGGACTCTTCTCCAACAGTTTCACCCTGTAGGGTTCGGACATCCTCAATCACATCCTCAGAACTCCAGCCTGAGCCAATATAGGCTAAGCGCTTGTCATGCTCTTCATCGAGAACATATATGACCGCGTTATGAATAATAGTGTAATTCACTTCTCCATGCATCATTGTATGGTCCATATCCTCATGATCCATTGCACCAACGGGAGAAGGAATAAGGGATACATCCGAATAATTTGCAGCCCAAGCCAAGTGAGTCGTATTTTCAACTTCAACTCCGTCAATTCCGACCATTGATTCTTCCCAGGCAGCATTTGTAGTATTCCATGAATAGAGTTTCCACCACCATGAACCATCTGAAGGTGATTGGCTATCATCAATCATCGAAGATTGATGGCCCCATTGTACATGATAGGTGAAATTGTGGGAGATATTAGAGTCATCAAATACTGCAGTTGTCAAATTCCATCCACTTGCATTATCAGGAAGAGTCTCGAATGCAATAGAATGCGATTTCACATAGCCATCCTCCCTAGAGTTAAGAGGTGGTGAAAGTAAACTAAAGTTTGAATTACTTGCTGCCCAAGCAATTTGTGCTGAAGAATTCACTTCAATCGAATCAATTCCAACTTGTGGGCCTTCCCAAGAATAATTATTTGCATTCCAAACTAATAATTCCCACCACCAAGACAAATCAGAAGGAGAGTCAACTCCATTAATTCCAGTCATTTCATGCCCCCCGTGAGTAGTGTAGTTGTGCAGAATACTACTTGCATTGAAAGCAGCAGTAGTTAGGTTCCAACCAGTTGCATTCGATGACAATGAAGAATCAGCAGCAAAATAGATACTTGATGAATTATCAGGATTCAGAACTGAAACTTGATTGATTGGAGTAGGGTGTAATATACTCAAACTGTTGTAATGCTCCATTTCTTCATTATATTCCTTGTTAACTATGATTGCAAAATCGCTCCACACGGCTTCCAATAGTTCAGGACTTCCAGTCAAGTGGGGCCAATCAGCGCCATGAGTTTCAGAATATCCAGCCAATCTCTCCACATTATCAAATTCAGGGTCCATCGTTATCGAAACAAATTTGACATCATCACCGAGTTCATTTGATGCAGTGCGTAACTTGGAAGTATCCATCGGACAAACATCGGGGCAACTTGTGAAGATGAAATTAACAACTGTGATGTCCCCTTTCAAAGAAGAGAGAGTAAAGTTGCTATTATCGCGGTCTATCAAAGAGAAATCACCCGCATCCCCACTCGCCAGTGGGGTGCCATTGTATTCATTGCCATTGATTTCTTCTGATGGTGAATCTGTGAGGCAACCCGCAAGAGGGGTAGCCAGTAAAACTAGGATAACGGCAAACGATGTTTTTTTCACCTTTTTCACCTGAAACTCAAGCAACCCACGGAGGTAAGCACCAACTTGGGAAATTATCTACCCCTCCGGGGTTAGAAAGGCCGATTCCGTAAATCATTAAGGCTACAAAGAATAGTGGGAATACTGCCGTTTTTGTAAAGATGAATGGGTCCCCTCTCAAATGCATAAACCAACCAGCGATACCGAAAACCTTGACGATTCCTACGCCGATTAGTATTGCCCACGTGGTATACTTCGGCAAGTCCATGTAAACCGCTCCAACTTCGATGACGGTAAACACCATCAGCATTACGAAATTAAAGTTGTAAATATCCCCAAAGGGTTTTGCAAGCGCCTTTTCCCAGCCAGCTAATTGATGATCTCCCATTCATAACACCTCTTTCTAATACAAATAAAACGCGGGGAATATAGCCACCCAAGCTAAGTCGACAAAGTGCCAGTAGAGTCCAAAGTATTCGATGCTCTGAGCATTGTCTTCAGTCCAGCCCCCGTTTTGAGCCTTGAAACAAAAGAAACAGAGGACGATTAGACCTACGAATACGTGGAATCCGTGTGCTCCAGTTGAAACATAGAAAATCGAAGCAGCCAAACTGGTCTTAATTGTGAAATCTTGGTCGTTGATTAAATGGTCCCACTCAACTAACTTCAGTACTAAGAATAGAGTTCCCAGAGCAAGTGTTGCAACGAGGTTATTCCTCACTGCACGGCGCTGGTCTGGCATCCACATCTGCATCAACTTGGTCTTTGGCTTGACGTATGATGAGGCAGAAGCATACTTCAGAGCAAGTACTACTGTGTATGAGGAGAGAATCAGGGCGAAGGTGTTGATTGCACCGGGCAGTAGGGTCCAGAAGTTGTGGGTGACGTATTCTGATGCCACGATCACATAGTTATCGGAACAAACGCCGAGTGATGGGGATTCTCCAATCGAGTTGCACTCTTCATCCCAATGGGTAGTCCATCCAAGACGCATCCTCAAGTAAGAACTGAAGAATGAACCGAAGACCATACATTCTGACATTAGGAAAATCCAAATTCCAACCTTTCTAACATCAATACCACCGTATGGTTGGCCCAAAGACTTCATTTCACTTTTACCATCATTTGGATAATCTTCTCGCCACCAATTGAATATGGAAATGAAAGTTATGAATAAACCAAGAATGAGAATAAAATAAGATTCAACAAATCCATAGAGAAATAACATCAATCCAACCGCCATTAGAATAGGGGTAAATGAACCGTGGTGACCATATGAGTCATGGCTATCCCCATGGTCGTCGTGGTCATCTCCGCTTGCTTCAATTGAACTGTTGACTAAACCGGCAACAATCCCCATTAAGCCATAGAATCCAACTAGGATAGAGCCAACCAAAGCACCTACATTTAGGGCGTGAATATGAGCCACCTCTGCCCCGAGGTGAATAGCGAATAGACCGCCAGCGATCCCGAGGAGGATAATACCAATCCCTACACTTCCCATCCATGGGCTCTCATTGCTATTGGTGTGTTCACTCATTTCCCCACCTCCTTCTTCTCACCTATTGCCCAGAATCTCTTGGCAAGTTTTGTGATGAACCCATCTGGGTGATGTTCTGTGTTTGCATCCCTCTGGATAGGTATTTCTGCAAATGAAGGAGTTGGTGGAGGTGAGGTTGTAGACCATTCAAGAGACCATCCACCCCATGGGTCTGGACCTGCTTCTTGTCCTCGCTTGTGACTGTAAATCATATTGACCACCATAATCAGATTTGAAACTCCGAAGACTATTGCCCAAATTGTTATCGTCATATTTAGGTCGCCATAACCAGAATCGAGTGCATAAGAATGAGTTCTTCTTGGCATCCCCATAATTCCTAGGCGGTGCATTGGCCAGAAGGCGGCATTGTATGAGATAAAAGCAGTAAGGAAATGTAGTAATCCTAATTTTTCATTGAGCATTCTTCCTGTCCATTTAGGATACCAGTAGTAAATTGCTGAGAATAATCCGAATATTACCCCACCAACGAATACATAGTGGAAGTGAGCGACTACGAAGTAGGTGTCATGGAAGTGCATATCAAGACCTGCAACTGGGAAGAACATTCCAGAAATACCGCCTAAACTGAATGTTATCAAGAATCCGAGTGCCCACAAAGTATGAGTTTTCATAACCAAAGACCCACCCCATAGAGTGGCAAGCCAATTGAATACTTTCACTCCAGTTGGTAGAGCAACAAGCATCGTAGCTGCCATCATCAAGAACCGCAACTTTGGATCCATACCGCTCGTTAACATGTGGTGCCCCCAAACAATGAAGCCAACAACACCAATTCCAGCCATGGCATAAACCATTGACTTGTAGCCGAAAATTGAACGTCTTGCACTTGTTGCGAGCACCTCAGATACCACACCAAATGCCGGTATAACAACGACATATACTTCGGGATGGCCAAAGAACCAGAATAAGTGCTGGAATAAGAGAGGGTCCCCAATATTCGTAGCAAAGAACACAGAACCAATCGTTCTATCCAAGAACATCATCAAAACACCAATGATTAGTGCTGGTAATGACATGAAGAGCATGAACATCGAAATTAGAATACTCCATGAGAAAAGAGGCATCTTCATCCAACCGACCCCATGGCCACGCATTGTGAAGAAGGTAGTGATGAAGTTAACACCCGATAGGGTAGAAGAGGCTCCAAGCAGTATCATTCCGCCCACGAATAAAGTTGTACCAGGGTTTGATGACATATCAGCACCACCTGTTGAAGTAGAATAAGGTGGGTACATAACCCAAGTAATATCTGCTGCTTGACCACTAAATATTCCTGCAAAGAGCATGATTGCAGCAACCGGAAGTAACCAGAAACCAAGTGCGTTAACACGAGGGAAAGCCAAATCTTGTGCACCTATTTGCAATGGCACGATGTAATTAGCAAGTCCAGCAATCATAGGCATGGCTGCTAAGAATACCATTGTTGTACCATGTAGGGTGAAGAATGAGTTGTATTCTTGCTCGGTTAAGAAATCATTCATCGGAACTGCCAATTGAATGCGGAAAAGAAGGGCCAGAACTCCACCAACTAAGAAAAAGAGCAATCCAAAGTGAAGGTAGAGTAGTCCAACTTCTTTGTGATCGGTAGTTGACATCCAACTCTTAAGCCATTGGCCGAAGTTAACCATGCTGAAGCCTTCTGGGTTTCGAAGGTAGAAGACGTACAAAGCAGCCAAGGTCATTAGAGCAATAACAAGAAGCACAACTGAAAGTAAGACTACCATTGCACGCTTGCTTTCTACTGTTTCCTGAATCGGGCCGGCATTCACTCCAGCAACATCGTATGAAGTTCCATCATAGCCATCACCTCCTGGTGTAACATCGCCGTTGACAGCATTCCCCCAGACCATGAACTCTACAACGTTTGTATCATCTGTAGGGGAGGTCCAAACCAAATTCCAAGAGCGCTGATCATTTCCTTCTGCAGTGTGAGTTAAACCCCCATCCATATTTTGAATTTTATCCTCGTCATATACCATTGTACCCTGATTTACTATTAGTCTAAATCCACCCTGATTTGCATCACCAATGATTTCATCGTTAACAACGCTTATCGTTAAGTTGTACTCGGTGCTTGCATTGAATGAATCTGGCAATCCAGTGATTGTGACGCTGGTAGCATCAGATTGAGTGTGACAATAACAACCATTGTCCGCTCGACTATCAACCCCACCAGGTGACGCTGTGAATTGAGGGGTGGCAATTAGGGCAATACCAATTATTGCCAATAGGAGGACAGCCCTTCCACTGATGCGAGTTTTGGATGAAAGCATCAGACTTCACCTCCACAAAGACTGGATGGAACAACTGTAATGTTAGCAGTCATGTAAGCATGTTTCATCCCACAATATTCTGCACATACTACATCGTAAGTGCCACTTTCCTGAGGCGTGAAGTAAAGCATAGTTTCTAAATTTGGGACAATGTCTTCTTTGACGCCCCACTCCGGTAAGAAGAAGGAGTGTAAAACAGCATCAGCATCCCCCACTCTTTCACTGGTCATCTTGAATTTGATTTGTTTTCCACAGGGGACATAAACGTGCCCTGATTCGCCGGTTCCTACGGCATAACGTGTATACTCATGGACCACATTCCCATCTTCGTCCTTGACTGTAATCTCCAGAATTTCTTGTAAGTCAATTATTGTATCAATATGACCCTCACCATCGGTGATATTGAACTCGCCATATGCCGGTTCGTTTGACCACTTGACAGTCAGATTAACCTGTGCTGAGCCAGCAGAGATTGCAATTCGACCCTCTGAAACGCCGATATTCACAGGGTATAGTAACCCTTCTGAAGATTCCTCAACTATGATTGGCTCGGTATATTTGAATTCCCAATTCCATTGAGTTGCAATAGCCTCAACAACAAATGCTTCTTCATCACTTGGGGAATTACCCCAGTCCTCATACAGAGAATTCCAAGAAAGAATGCAGAGGTAGGCGATTAGGATAGCGGGAATAACGAACCATGCCACCTCTAATTTGAAATTTTCTCTTTCTTTTGGAAATACACCCGGCTCTAACTTCTCAAGTGTTGATTCATCAACCATCCCTTTTCGGAACCGTAAAACGGCATAAAGCATCCATGCAAAGACAATTGCACCGACGATAACCGACCAGAACATGAACTGGTCATATAATTTTACGAATGTAGTGTACTCAGCAGGCATGAATACTCCCAAACTGACGGCGGGGGACAACCACTGATGAACATTATCCTTACACCTCTACGAGGTGGGGCGTCTAAGGGTAATTCAATGAGCGCCACCTTGAGTCGGGAGGCATGGAGGATTGTAGCACTGCAATCAGCCTCTCAGAGTCAGGAGTATTGATTGCAATAGAAGTCCAACCAGGGGCGCGCCATGAGGGTTTAGTGGGTTTCAATGAATGGAGGCAGAGGCTGCAAATTGCAGTCCGTGCACCACCTCAAGACGGCAAGGCCAACTCCAGCATCATCGACCTTTTTTCAGAACTACTTGAATTACCGGTTTCTAGGATACAAATTAGCAGCGGATATACTTCGAGAAAGAAAACTATGACGATATCTGAATCTTCATTAGAGGAAATAGTAGAGAAAATCAATGAATTACTCCACGAGGTATCTTGATGCCCAATAGAAGTGAAAGGTTTCGTTTAGCAGCACAGGCATTAGCATTTGCTAGAATAAGAAATAGGTCCGGCATACCGATATTAGTAGAAGGTAAAAAAGATCGAAGAGCATTACGAGCACTGGAATTCACTGGGCCGGTAGAATTGGTGAATAGGGGTTGGTCGATGGAACGACTTGCAGGCTGGTTTGCAGAGTACCTTCAAAATGACAAATCAAAAGATGGCAAAGCCCCGCTCATATTATTGATGGATTGGGATAGAACAGGTGGAAGACTTCAGAGCGACTTACGCAGGCGCCTGCAGGCCCTTGACATCCAAGTAGATGAAGAATTAAGAAGAGTATTGTCTAAGGTATTGAAACCTGAAACTAGAGTTGTTGAGAGCCTATATTCCATGGCTGATGAATTATTAGAACAAATTAGATTCTTTGACAATTTAGAGGAAGAGTAGGCGTCTTATTCATCAATCTAAACACTTCCCCTTTGCTATGGCCGGCGCACTACTCTCCCCCGAGTGGTTTGCTTTTTCATCCCTAATTAGTGGTGCTTTCTTAATTTTTTGGCCAATGATCCACATGCGTCTTAACGAGGAGCATCATCTAATATGGTGCAAAATAGACCATTATTTACCTTGGTTACCTGGATTATTCATATTCCTTGTTTGGTTATTAGATATAATTTCCCATCTAACTCTTGACATGGATCAACAAAGAGTTGCAACTCGTTTGACTGAAGACTCTTCAATAATTAGTAGATTTGCTGTAGCCCTAACCGGTTGGACATCTTGGGCATTATTGGCTATGGTTGGGTTTGGAGCCCACTTAGCAATGACAGTTACAGTTCTTGACCAACAAGGAGAGATAGCTGGTGAGAGTCATCGAATCCACGATGTAGCAATAATTTGGTTTGGAGTGTTTTGGGTGATGATGATGTTTGCACTAATGCCTGCAAACTCTTTCCAAGATGTAAGTTTTGATATCCCTTCACAAATCCCCCCGCCACCATCTATGTGGGATGTATTGCTAATGACTCCAACTGTCTTGTTGGCCGGTTGGATGATTGGATTTGGGATTCTTCACTTAGCTGATTGTACTTGTACTGCTCACTGGCCAGATAGTATTTCTCGGCCTCACCCAGCAACGGGTTGGTTTGTTGCACTTCCAGTAGCAGGTATTCTTCTCGGTTTCACCCTTGAAGACCTCAATACGGTCTCAGATGGAATGGCTTTAACCGACCTAATCCTTGATGAAGTCCACGGAAGAAGAACTGCCTTCTTATTGGCCTTTAGTAGCACATTAATCTTGACAAGTTGCGCTCTGCAAACTAGTATTGTTGGTGCGCATCGCACACGAGTTGGTACAGGGCGCTGGAAAGGATTGGCAGCTTCAGTAACTCATACTATTTTCTGGGTTTTATTTGCAGGTTGGGCAATTCTCTCAGGCCTTCCGGGGGTAGATACCTCTTGGGGTGCACTCTCCTTGTTAGCCCGCCTAACAACCCCCCTTCTTCTCATTGGCGCGATTGGTTTACTGATTCCACAAATTGGTTTTGATGATAAAGCTAGGCCAGAATTATGGGGGTGGACCTTGTTTCTGATGATAGCAGCCCCAGCACTTGCTTTATGGGAGCCGCGTACAGCACTCATCTCCCTTACATTGCTGCCAGCATTATCAATGGGGACTCTTATCCCTGCAATATTTGAATCAGACGTACGTCTTTCAAAGAAGAGGAGAATAAATTGGGCGATAACAATCCTTGTTGTTGATGTATTTATTTTCTCAACCCTTCTCCTTTTTGCCTTTGATTATATTGGAATGATTGCCGTCATCCCAGGCTTACTTCTTTCAACCCTCTTTCCTGGAACAATGGTCCATGCATGGCCTGAACATATTGACTAACGGCATAATTAAGACACTCGATAAAAGGTATTATTGTTAATTTTTGACCCCGAACTCTTATCAATGCCATGAATGGGCTGAGGTTTTGGGAATCTTAGATTTCCAGATGGGATGGGACACATGGGTAGAGCCTTTAGGGAAGGAATCGCACCTGAAAAACGGGTGCGGTTTAAACATAAGATGACACGAATACTTGGCCTTGGCAGTAGAGCGAAAGTCAGTAAAACTGGTGAAGGTCCCCGAACGCGAGTTCCAGCGATGATCACAATAGAAAACGATGAATGGATTTGGGAGCAGGTAAGCCAAGAGATTCTCTCCTCACTTTCGCACAGATTAATGGTTCAAGGCTTGGATGGTAATTCTAGGCCACTTGGTTGTACAGCCGATTTCGATACTGCACTTGCTTTGGCCAAAGAAATGGCCAATGATGGCGAAGTAGTGTTGATAGAGGCTATGTAATCCGCCATTTATGGTAGACGTAGACGAAGTACGCGACTTACCAATTAGTGGGCTTGCCAAACAGCTTGACCATGATATGGATGAATGGTTCCTTCATACGACCAAAGAACTTCCCGAAACCTTACGCATCAACTCTCTAAGGGCAGATCGCGATTGGACAAGAGAACAAGTCGAAGCGATGGGCGGCAAAGCCCTGTCTTGGTATCCTGAGGGCTGGGCCTACACAATGCCTTGGTTGAGAAGAGATACTCCAGATGAGTTCCGCCACCTCTATATCAAATTACATGAAACAGGTCGGACAACTAGACAAGAATCAGCATCAATGCTTCCAGTCATCGCATTAGCACCACAAAAAGGAGAAAAAATCCTCGACATGTGCGCCTCTCCAGGTTCAAAATCCACCCAACTTAGCGAGATGATGGAAGACACAGGACTTGTGGTAGCCAATGACGTTTCATCAGGCCGACTCAACACCTTAGTAACCAACCGCGGCAGAGTTAGTATTGCCAATATGCTCCTAACAAGACATGATGGCCGCCACTTCCCCTCCGTACCAGACTCTGGATTTGATGCAGTCCTAGTCGATGCGCCTTGTTCAGGTAGCGGAACCATGCGCAAGAATAAGCATGTTTGGTGGGATTGGAAAGAAGCCTCAGGATTATCACTTAGAAGACTACAACTAGGTATCCTACGGAGGGCTTGTGCTTTGCTCAAACCAGATGGCAGACTGGTCTACTCGACTTGTTCATTTGACCCAATAGAAAATGAAGGAGTCATCAATCAAATGCTTGAAGAAAACCAAGACCTTGAACTACAGAAAATAGATGTGGAATCAGTGTTCCCTGGGCTTGTGTCAAGGCATGGTTTAGTCAATTGGAAGACTGAAAAGTTCAATTGGAATAACGACTCATTAAAACACTGTATCCGCATCGCACCAGAAGACAACGATTCAAGCGGCTTTTTCCTCGCTTTACTACATCTAAAATCAAAAGGAAAAACCGCTATGGCAATGGCCCCTAAGTTGCCACTCTCCGAGATGGAAGTTCATGACCAACCCCGACAGGATAAACGACTCCCTTCGCCTTGTCCACCAGAAGTAATAGATGAAGTCACTAAGCATTGGGATATTCAAGAATCAGAGAAGTGGTCTTGGTGGCAACGCGGCAAGAAGATTTCCATCTCAACTCCAATGGCGCGTCAATGGCTATGGGATTCACCCCGAACGCTCAAGAGAAGAGGCATTCTTCCTGGTGGCCATTGGCATCCAATCAACGTTATTCACGCAGGGACAACCGCTTTTCAATCGGGAAAGAACGGTATGAGGCCCCGTTCAGAAGCCGTACCCTTGCTAATCGATCAAATCCAATCAAAAACCAAGATCGAAAAATCATTAATGCATCGACTGCTAATGGGAGAGGAACCCCTGGTTGAAGAACTCGAAATACCCGAAATGAGAGGCTATACTATCCTATACAGTGAAGAAACAGACTACTTACCCGTCTGGGCTGGGCAGAGACTAAGTCTTATGGTTGGCGATTCAGAACGCTATATCTTAGCATTACAAGCTGGTTTACTGCCGGATAGTTCATCATCAGACAAGACTTGAGGTGGATTGATGCGGCAACAACTTACCTTACTTGCTTGCATCTTGCTGATTTCAATCCCTTCTGCCCTTGCAGCAGAAGACGGCTTGCCAAGAACCATCCTTGCTCAAAAATTAGTTTTAGAGGATGGAAAGACCCAACCCCTAATCGAATGGTTTTGTGATTCAGATAGCCAAGTATGCCGGGACTTTGAAGGAGATAACGCCGTATTGATGGATAGAGATGAAGAATTAGTCTGGCTATCATGGCATCCTGCATACAATGAGGCGGATCCACTTGGCAATGGCGATTCAAACATCAGGTCGGATGAATTGATGACAACAGCCCCTGCAATTCGCCTTGACTTCCAAAGGCTGGAAGGTATTGACGATGGCGCGGATTTCAGTGCAAAGCAGGCAGGACTCGCCCTCAACGGAACAATTCCGAACGCCGGAGGAATCGTAGCAGCTGATATCCCACTAGAAATAACACTCATCGACCTAAATGGAGATGATATGGTTGATGAAATTGACTTGACCAGTGAATTTACTCCAAGGGTGAATTTGTCCTCAGATGTCATCCTCCACTTCGTTATTGTCGAGTGGTATCCCGAAATCCGCAACGAAGGCCCAAGGCCCCCTCATGTAGTCAAAGAATGGACAGCATCCGCCGCTTTCAGCAAAGAAGCAGGCAATACGACCTCCATCCAGCATACTTTCAGTGCCGAACATATCACTAATGCAAAAATAGAAATCGATGCAGACGACGCTCAACACTTCGGAATAATCGCCTTCCTTTCAGGGCACGCCGCACCCGAAGGTGCAGTAGCAGGCTCAAACCCAGCACCAGGAATCCCTGCAGTAGTTTTGGGTTTAACCGAGACTGACTTACCCACAATGTGGGAAGGAACATCCTCATCTGAAGCAATATCGCGCCTAGGCTTCCTCTTCTTTGCCTTACTTTGTATTGGAATAATCATCATGACTGAAAGGCAACGAGAATATGCATTACCGCGAATAACTGGCCGATTACTCAATGATGAGGAAGATAGATTCAACGCAGTTTTAGAATTTAAAATTGGTAAACACGATGCAACTTTGGAAAAGGTAGAGATATTGCCACCATGGAAGATGAAGAAAAAACCAGATATAAGCCACCTCAAAGCAGGGGTGGAAAAGAGCATTGAAATCGGCATGAAATGTGAAGCAGAATATCACCTCCGCCCAGCGATCATCCGCTTTTCAATGGAGGTTGAAACCTTTGGAGGCTGGGTAATGGATTTACGCCTAACTTCTCCAATTTCTGATACAAATGATTCAGAAGAAGACTAATTCCA
>Ga0302134_10000640_pt1 | contig 15610 bp, 15 predicted proteins | sample CB9_SCM_MG_FD_203123 | JGI IMG/M metagenome (GOLD analysis project Ga0302134, IMG submission 203123) | Marine microbial communities from Western Arctic Ocean, Canada - CB9_SCM | ecosystem: Environmental > Aquatic > Marine > Oceanic | place: Canada: Western Arctic Ocean | collected 2017-09-19
CTCATCTAAAGCGGCTGAGGCCGAAGAAGAGGGAGAAGAAGAAGATACTGGCGGAACACTTAGTCAGGACGCAATTGAAAAAGCGGTTTCTGGTGAAGGTGATGGCGACGCCGAAGAAGAAGTTGCTAGCGATTGTCCTGTTGACCGTTCGACCCTTGAAGGCATCTTCGCTGAAGCTGACTGCAGTCGCAACGAGACTATCGCAATGATCACTGAGAAGATGGAAGCCGGTGAATGGGGAGTTAACTCCGATAACCATTTGATCGGACCATCAGGCATGGAGGTTGACCTCAACGACTGTCCTGCAGATTGGGCCGATACCACTGGTCTAACTGACGATGAACTTCGTTTCGGACAGACCACAGTGCAATCAGGAAACCTTGCCGCTTATGGAAACCTAAGTCTTGGTATGCAAATTTACTTTGATTATGTGAATTCCTTGGATGTTTTGAGTGGGCGTGACATTGAATTCATTATTAAAGATGATGGTTATGTTGCTGCTCAAACAATTGAGTATGTAGACGAACTCATCGAATCAGAAAACGTATTCTTGCTGCAAGGCTTGGGTTCACCAAATGGTTTGGCAGTTTATGACAAGATTAATGATGAGTGCATTCCGCATCCTTTCTACCTTTCGGGACACCCTGCCTGGGGCGATCCAGTTAATCACCCATGGACCACCAGTCGTCAGATGTCATACTCAACCGAAGCCATGCTTTGGGGCACCTGGATTAAAACCAACCTTGCCGACATGCTTCCAGTAACTGTTGCTGGTCTCGTAATGGACAACGACTTCGGTCTTGCCTACGAAATGGGCTTTGAAGCATACGTAGAAAATAACCCAGACGTTGTGTCTGAGTACCTGCCGGTTCGTCATGACCCTGCAGCTCCTACTCTCACCAATGAGGTAACTACTATCTCTGCGTTTGATCCAGATGTGTTCATTTCGATGACCGCTGGTAACCCATGCTTGTTGGCAATCCAAGAAGTAGAATCTTCTGGTCTGCTTGACCGGATAGAGGCTGCGTTCACGCCTTCAGTATGTAAAGGTATTGCCGCATACTTGGCTCCTGCCGGGATGGCAGCAGATGACTGGTGGGTTGTCGGTGGCGGTCTTAAAGACACCACAGACACAAAGAACATGGAAGAACCATTTATTAAGTTCCTTCGTCAGCTGATGACTGATGCTGGTGAAGATCCTAATATTTCACTCACTGGAGATGGCGCTTGCCGTGGACTTGAGTTCACTGAAGCCTTCCGAATTGCTGATGCGCTTCCTGGCGGAATGAGCAGAACTAACCTGATGCTTGCGCTGCGTAACTTCAAGATCTACCAGCCTTGTACCATGGATGGCATAAAGACTGAACTAAGTGGAAACGCAGATGCTTATTACATTGAAGGTTCAGATTTCAGTAAATTCGATGCAGAAGGACAAACTTGGAATCAGATCGGTGACGTTGTTGATGCCAACGGCGGAACCCCTAACTGCGCCTGGGATAAAGCCAATGGCGGTTGTCGCTAGTTCATTAATTAAAAGATAAATGCCTTAGCTATTTAGGCTTAGGTATAAGTGAAGGGCCGCCGGATATTTTATCTGGTGGCCCTTTTGCTGTTTTGATCATTTAGCCATTTTGTAAGGTAATTTAACGAGCTTTTAGCTAAATCTAAAGTTTCTTAGTTAATGACATTTTCGTTACAAGAACAACTTAATGGGCGTTTGATTGGTTCGCGTTTATTCTTTTAGTTAACGTTCGTTTATCAAATATGCGCAAGGCGTATTGACGGGCATTTATCGTGCTGTACCAATAAGGGGAAATCTATGGGAATTCGACGCAATATTTTGCGTTTGCTTGCTCTTCTGTTCGCGTTTTCGATGATCGCTGCTGCATGCGGTGGTAGCGATAGCGATAGCGATAGTAGCTCGAGTGATGAAAGTAGCAGCTCATCTGAAGCGGCTGAGGCCGAAGAAGAGGGAGAAGAAGAAGATACTGGCGGAACACTTAGTCAGGACGCAATTGAAAAAGCGGTTTCTGGCGAAGGTGACGACGACGCCGAAGAAGAAGTTGCTAGCGATTGTCCTGTTGACCGTTCGACCGTTGAAGGCATCTTCGCTGAAGCTGACTGCAGCCGTAACGAGATCATCGCAAGGATCACTGAGAAGGTGGAAGCCGGCGAGTGGGGCATTAACTCCGATAACCATTTGATCGGACCAGCAGGCATGGACGTTGACCTCAACGACTGTCCTGCAGACTGGAGCAACACAACTGGTTTAACTGATACACAACTCCGTTTCGGACAGACCACAGTGCAATCAGGAAACCTTGCCGCTTATGGAAACCTAAGTCTTGGTATGCAAATCTGGTTCGATTACATCGACTCACTCGACGTTTTGAGCGGGCGTGACATTGAATTCATTATTAAAGATGATGGTTATGTTGCTGCTCAGACCATTGAGTATGTAGACGAACTCATCGAATCAGAAAACGTCCTTTTGCTGCAAGGCTTGGGTTCACCAAATGGTTTGGCAGTTTATGACAAGATTAATGATGAGTGCATTCCGCATCCTTTCTACCTTTCGGGACACCCTGCCTGGGGCGATCCAGTTAAGCATCCTTGGACCACCAGCTACCAGATGTCATACTCAACCGAAGCTGTGCTTTGGGGCACCTGGATTAAAGTCAACCTTGCTGACGAACTGCCAGTTAAGGTTGCCGGTTTGGTGATGGACAACGACTTCGGTCTTGCCTATGAAATGGGCTTCGAGTCTTATGTCGAGAACAACCCTGACGTAGTGTCGGAATTCCTTCCGGTTCGCCATGACCCGGCTGCTCCAACGCTCACCAACGAGGTGACCACCATCGCGGCGTTTGACCCTGCTGTGTTCATTTCGATGACCGCTGGCAACCCGTGTCTGTTGGCAATCCAAGAAGTAGAAGGATCGGGTCTTTATGACCGTCTGTCAGCAGCATTCACTCCTTCGGTATGTAAAGGTATTGCTGCATACATGGCTCCTGCCGGCGATGCAGCTCATAATTACTGGATTGTTGGTGGTGGCGCTAAAGACACCACTGACAGCGTAAAGATGAAGGAACCTTTCATCAAATTTGCACGTGACCTGATAAGTGACTATGGCGAAGATGCCGGTATTTCATTAACAGGCGAAGGTATCTTCCGTGGATATGCGTTCACTGAAGCCTTCCGAATTGCTGATGCGCTTCCTGGAGGAATGAGCAGAACTAACCTGATGCTTGCGCTGCGTAACTTTAAGATCTATCACCCAGGTCTTCTAGATGGTTTAACTATGGAACTAAACGGTAACGTAGACGCTTTCGTAGTTGAAGGTTCTGAGTACAGCCAGTTTGATGCTACGAACCAAACGTGGGTAATGGTTGGCGATATTGTTGACGCAAACGGCGGAACGCCGAACTGTGCGTGGGACAAAGCCAACGGTGGTTGCCGCTAAAGGTAAGGCATAATCGCATCAGATAACTAGATGCAAAAACGTTATAAAGATACAAAGAGGAACCGCTGGATCACGATCCGGCGGTTCCTCTTTCAATTATCGGGTCTCAGCAATTTACCCAAATAGCCACTGCCTTATAATATTTCTTGTTTTTTGGCTATCTCCGTTAACTTCAACTCGAGCTGGTTTTGCGGCTGCGACTGCATTTACTAGTATTACTTTGGTGTGTGACCCAGTTAAAGACTGTTCGACATGCCAGACTGGATCCATAATGAGCGAACCTCGGTAGGTGTGGCGGGACTTCACTATTAGCAACGCAGTGACCGTAGGTAATCCAACAACAGAAAGAGAAATAACCATGAAGCGATATATAGCGCTGTTAATGGGTCTTGTAATGGTCTTAGTCGCTGGCTGTACTAGCCAGGCCGACGTGGTGTCCAGGAATTTATCGACTGCGGCAGAAGAGTTCGAGATCAGTAGGCGGATTGTGATGTTCAATGGGATTACCGATAATTACCTTTTGAGTATCGAAGGACGCTGTTCTATTGAGGTTGATGCATTGGACAATCAACTGGAGGTAACCTGCAAGGTCGGCCCAAAAGCTTTCGAAAAGCACTTTCTTGGTCTGTCTGACAATGTGTCCTACCTCGTCGAGCAGCTTCAACCTGTTGCCGCAAACGAGTTCCGGACACGAGTGGTCTTCAGGCCTCAGACAATCCTTCCGGACATCGACCTTAAAACGTCGTCTAATGATAATAATGACGTTGAGTAAACTTTGTCATCGTGGCGAGCCAGGTGAGATTGGTGCTGGTGCCGTGAGCTTCATCGTTTTCGGTGGTGAAAAGGTTTCCTCTTTCTAGATACAAAAATATGATAAAGGTACAAAGAGGAACCGCTGGATCACGATTCGGCGGTTCTTCTTTTAATTGTTGAGTCCCGCTATTCCCCCAGATAGGCAATGCCTCATAACATTTATGTTCGGATCACCGTTGTCGGAGCTAAATCAGTTCTGCTTGGGTAGGTCACCACAGCTTGATTGCTACCTAATAACAGCGACCTGCTAGTTCTAGGTCCGTTTGTATGAAAACGAGTAAACAGATCCTTCGTGGAAGTTTTGCGTCCAGTTCTCTGGGATCATTTCTTGGGTGTTGAGCAGGCTATGAAGTTCTCTTAAACCTTCGCGCATCTGGATCACAAATTCGGCTTCCGGATACCCTGAAACTGCAGATGCTCTTTGAGAGGTAATGATTTCGACTTGGTGGTCGGTGTCGTATCTGGCTTGTAATTTTTTGGTTACTCTGGCTTCACCGTATTTGCCTCGATGTAGGAAGGTTAGGACATCTGTTTCGCCATCTGCTCTTAGGTGATATTTTACGAGGATTTTATTTCCGGTGCTTTTACCGTGATTGTCCCACTTGGCTTCTGATTCCATGGCTTCTTTCATAGCAGGCTCTCTAACGATTAGTCTTAAATACTTTGTTGAGGTTGGTTTAGGTGCCTTCGCCGCGTAGCTCGCGTAGACGTTCCTGCAGGTAGGAATCTGCTGTATAGCGGTCAGACAAAATAACGTCTGGGTTGGGATGGCAGAACAGCGGCAGGCTAATTCGACCAATGGTCTTGTCGACGCCTTCCGGGTTCACGACGCGATGGGTGGTGGACGGGAAGTAGCCCCCCGAGGCTTCCTGCAACATGTCTCCGATGTTGACGATCAGGTTGCCGAAATCACAAGGCACCTCCAACCACGACCCATCCTTTGCCAAAACCTGTAAGCCCGGTTCGTTGGATGCGGGCAAGATGGTAATCAGGTTGATGTCTTCATGCCCCGCAGCTCGGATCGCTGCGGGTTCTTCCTCACCAGTCAATGGTGGGTAATGCAAAATGCGCAGTACGTGCTTTCGACTGCCCTCGATCATGTCTGACAGTCGCTGGCTGTAGAGGACACTGACTTCTGGTGGTGACTCGTCTTCAATCCACTGCAGCAACTCCACCGTGAGTGTCATAGCACTCTCGTAATACGACTGAACATCGGGCCGTAGGTCGTCAGGGCATACATCACCGGAGTAGAAGTGAAAGAACTCCTTGAGGTCCTTGATCGTGTTGCCTTTGGCTGTCTCAGACATGGACTGCGGATAGAAACCGCCGGAGCCATTGTCTTGAACCTTAAAATCATTCTTGCGCTCTTCACTAAAAAAAGTACGCCACTGTTCATAGATACCTTGGACCTGACTCTGATGCAGCGGATGGTTTTTTAAGACGCCAAAGCCGGTTTCACGCAAAGAGCGAACAAAACCCTGCTTTGCGTTGGGGCTGTTGTAATCGACTGCGACGAGCGGCGTGATTTTATTCATAGCAGGCTCCCTAATGATTGGTCTAAAATATTTTTAGAGATGACTATTCGGCCAGTAAGGCTCTACTAATAACAAGTTTTTGAATCTCACTAGTACCCTCTCCAATAATCATTAATGGAGCGTCACGATAATATCGCTCGACCGGGTACTCACTTGTGAAACCATTACCACCATGGATTCGCATCGCGTCTAACGCAAGCTCACTCGCTGTCTCAGAAGCAAACAGTTTGGCCATGCCTGCAGCGAGGTCAACTCGTTCACCTGCATCAGCTTTTCGTGCAGCCTCAAAGGTAAGTAATTTAGCTGCCTCCAATTTAGTAGCCATCTCAGCAAGCCTGAAAGCTATAGCTTGGTGTTGAGAAATTGGTCGTCCAAAAGCTTCTCTCTCTTTCGCATAAGAGAGTGCAGCATCGTAGGCGGCTTGCGCAACACCTACCCCGCGTGCAGCAACATTAATTCGGCCTAACTCGAGAGCAGAAAGAGCCCATCTAAGGCCATTTCCAATACCATTTTGTCCACCAAGCAACTCGGTTGCAGAAATTCTGTGATCTACATAAGACATCTCTACAGTTTCAAGCCCTCGATAACCTAACTTCTTAATTTTTTTGCTAATAGAGATACCACCGCTTTTCTCACCCGGTGTTTTTTCAACAATGAAACAAGTAATTCCACCAGCGCCCTCATCATCTGCTGGAACCCGTGCGAGTAATGCAACTACTCCCGCTTTTTCCCCATTAGTTACCCACATTTTTGTGCCGTTGATAATCCACTCATCGCCATCAGGTTTTGCCTGACAACGCAAAGCAGCTGCATCAGACCCACTATCTGGTTCAGACAATGAGAAGCAACCGCGCAAATCACCGGTCGCCATTGCTGGTAGCCATCGCTGTTTCTGAACATCGGTACCAAATTGAGCAATCAATTTCGCGCAGATTAAGTGACTATTAATTACGCCCGCAAGAGACATCCAGCCTCGAGACAGTTCTACTATCACTCGAACGTAGGTCGAATTATCTAGTTCAAGCCCACCGTATTCCTCAGGAATTGTGGCCCCGAAAAGACCAAATTCAGCCATTTGCAAGACCATATCGGTCGGATAGATATCGGGCAGTTCAAACTCGGATGCATGGGGTATGACTTCGCTATCAACCCAAGTTCTCAATGTCGATATCATCTCATCTGCTAAACCAACTTCGGTCATTTTCTACCTCCAGCATGACAGATCTATATTCTGTATCTATGATCCTAATGAGCAAATACCGAACGTCTCGATTGGAAGAAGCCTAAATGAAAATTTCTATGGCAATTGGTGCAGGCGCGAGTCTAAATCCCCAGAGTTTGGCAAAAACAGTACAAGATCTAGAAAGCGCTGGAGTGGATCTGGTGTGGGGCGGAGAAATTTATGGATACGACTTAGTATCGACTCTGGCTTTTATCGCAGGTAAAACAAAATCTATGGAACTGATGACGGGAATTTTGCCGGTCTATTCGCGAACTCCATCTTTGATAGCGCAGACAGCCATTACGATTGACGCATTATCTGAAGGTCGTTTCGTTCTTGGTTTAGGTACCTCCGGGCCACAAGTGATCGAAGGTTGGCACGGTGTTCCTTACAGCAAACCCCTTGGGCTAACTCGGGACGTAATTAATATTTGCCGAAAAGTTTGGTCAGGAGAGAAAGTAGAGCATGAAGGTCGTGCCTACAACCTTCCTCTATCCGAAGGTGAAGGAACAGGCTTAGGTAAAGCTCTTAGGCTTATGTGTAAGCCACTAAGACAAGATATACCGATCGCCGTAGCGGCTATCGGCCCGAAAAACGTCGAAATGACTGCTGAACTTGCCAACGTATGGCAACCAATACATTTCCTCCCTGAAAAATTTCATGAAGTATGGGGTGAATCGCTACATGCAGGAAAAGCGAAGAGAGCCAGTGACTTAGGTGATCTTAAAATAATTGCCGGCGGTACTGTTGCGCTCGGCAAAGGACCCAGCGTAGACGTAGCTCGAAAAGCAGTGAGAGACAACGTTGGATTTTATGTTGGGGGTATGGGTGCTCGAGACAAAAATTTCTACAATGATCTTTTCAAGCGATACGGATATGAAGAGGAAGCAGCATCAATCCAGGACTTATTCTTAAGCGGTAAGCGTGAGGAAGCTTTTGCTGCGGTTCCAGATGAATACGTTGATAGAGCAAGCCTTACTGGTGATGAAGGACATGTTCGTGAAAGAATTCAGGTTTACAAAGATGTTGGCGTCACCTACTTAGATATTAATATTCCGGCTGGCACAGAGAACCCGCTGGAAGTAATTGAAAAAGTGAAAGCGTGGGCCGAATAGAGCGCATGGCACAAAGAATGGGCGCGAATATTCGGTTCGTTCACGCTGTTAGAGCGGCAGGTCTAGAACCGGTTATCCAAAATTTAGCCAAAGATACGAGAACTGCTATTGAAGCGGCTTCTGTTTTGGGCTGTGAACTCGAACAAATAGTGAAGTCTTTAGTTTTCGTTTGTGGTGAAATTTTTTTGTTAGTGCTTACGGCAGGTTCTAATAAAGTTAACGAAAGTAAGTTAAGCGAGGTAATGGGAGAACCAGTAGAGCGAGCTTCACCAACTCAAGTAAGGGAAGCAACCGGTTACGCCATCGGTGGAGTGCCTCCGATCGGGCACACTAAAAAGCTTAAATGTTTATTCGACCCACTACTGCTAAGCAACGAAACCGTTTACGGAGCTGCCGGAACACCATCAAGTGTTTTCGCCATCTCGAGTTCAACCTTGCTTGATCTGACGGCCGGGTCAATCGAGCAATTCACAGAGTGACTAAAATTATCGAATCGCAAAGCTTTAAAGAATGAGGAAACTAAGAAACCCTAAGTCGCTTCGCCATCTGCGAGTTGTCGAGTTTTTTCTGGCTCCCGACGGAAAGCTTTATGAAGGCTGGAAAACTGTCTTAGCCTCTGCGGCGGTAGTTTTTTTTGCAGTTGGTTCTGTTGTGTACGGTCTAGGCGTAATTTTTGAACCGTTACGAAATGAGCTGGGCTGGAGCACACTAGTTGTTTCTATTGGATTCTCTCTTAGGTCAGAAGTTGGAGGTGTAGCCGCTCCTTTCGTTGGCGCTGCTCTCGACCGTTACGGTGTTCTTCCGGTGGTCCGATTAGGGATAGGAACATCAGCAATCGGTGTCTTGCTACTTTCGTATGCTCGCTCCCATTGGGTTTTTTTTACAGCAGTGACCTTACTAGCTCTAGGTACCACGGCAGCCGGTGGACAAGTCGGCCACTTTGCAACAGCGAGTTGGTTTCGTGCACGTCGAGCTAGAGCTATGTCTCTGATGACATTGGGAGGCGCGTTAGGCGGCATTTTTTCATTCTTAATGGCATTAGGAGTAGAGGCAGTCGGTTGGAGAAACACATTGCGAGGTTTGGCGCTTGTAATTCTTCTATTCGGCTTTCCACTATCAAGGCGGATTCGCTCACGGCCTGAAGGTCACCATCAGCCCTTAGATGGCATATTGGTATGCGACACTAAACAAAAAACAGATAAGCGAGAATGGAATATTCCTTATCGGCGAGCAATCAGATCAAGCTCATTCAAGTACTTAGTTTGTTGGAACTTATTCATAGATTTCGGCCGTCTAGCCTACCTAACGCATCTTGTCGCCTTCATAGACCGAGATTTGGGTGCGGCACCAATCATGGCAGGTTTATCATTAACAATTTCGACCGGATCATCCCTTATCGGCAGGCTCGCTGCTGGACACTTTGCGGACCGGTGTGCCATGAATGTGGTGTCGGCTTTCACAACAATTCCGTTTGTTGCCGGAGTAGTAATTTTAGCTCTAGCAGTTGACCCTTGGCATGCCTATGTTGGTGCAGTGTTCGGTGGAATAGGATTCGGCGCGTCGATTCCCGTTCGCCCTGCTATGTACGTAGATTATTTTGGAATGCAAGCATTCGGTCGAATTATGGGTGCGGGCAGATTCGTTTCTACGACGGGAGGCTTTCTCGGTGCCACGATGCTCGGCTTAACCGTTGACCTCAACGATGGCTCATACAGCATGGGTTGGTGGATTGTTGCCATTTTGGTAGTTGTAAGTATCCCTTTGATCTTGATGGCTAAACCACCAGTTGAGCTTCAAAAAGAATTCGAAAATTAAGGGTGATAATGAAACTGTTAATCAGGTATACAAAGTTGCATAATCATTAATAGCTTTCGTTTATACCAACTATTTTGTATCTCTTGGTTCTAATGTCGCCTCATGCCCATTCATTCGACATCAATCGTTCCTCGTTTCGGAGAACTCGATCCATATAATCATGTAAACCATGCGGCTTACGTAGCTTATTTTGAAGCTGCTCGATGTGTAGCTCTATCGGACATTGGGATGGCTTTGCCGGACTTGAGTGATCGCGGAATTCAAATCGTTGTTACTAATCTAGAAGTTAAATTTCGTGTAGCTGCAACGGCGCGTGATTCCTTGAAGGTCTATACCGAGGTTAAAGAAATGCGACGTGCCAGTTCGATCTGGTTGCATCGTTTGGTTCGCGAGTCAGATCAAAAACTTTTAGTGGAATCAACTATTACCTTAGGGATATGCGACTCGGCTGGACGGCCTACTAGACCACCGGATGATTTGAATCTGGCGCTAAAGTTATTGTCGGGTTAGGGAAAGGTTTTGTAAATATGGAAAAGCGGCGTTTAGGTCGAACGGGCCATGAAAGTTCGCTAGCGATTCTAGGAGGAGCGGCATTTGCTGCTTGCTCAACTAGCGAGGCCGAGTCTGCTTTTTATGGAGCCCTTGAGATGGGTGTGAACCATCTTGATATTGCTCCGCGCTATGGTGATGCAGAAGAAACTGTGGGCCGTTACATACCATCAGTTAGAAAAAATTTGTTTGTTGGATGTAAAACTGCGGAGTTAACAGCCGATGCTGTTAGGGCTGATTTAGAAAGATCTTTAACTCGGTTGGGTTGCGACTATCTGAATCTCTATCAAGCTCATGGTGTAACGGATCTCAAGGATCTTGACAATAGAGCAGATGCGCTAGAGACGATTATGAAAATAAAAGAAGAGGGAATCACTCATTATGCAGGAATCACTGGTCATGACATAGGTGCTCCAAAAGCTCATCTTGAGGCCCTCAAGAGGTATGACCTAGACACAGTCATGTTCCCGATTTATCCGAGATTGTGGTCGGATCAGGAGTACCGCGAAGACGCTGAAAAACTGCTTAGCTATTGCGAAAAAAATGATGTTGGTGTCCAGATAATTAAATCGATCGCGCGAGAGCCATGGGGAGAGAACATTTCATCTCATCGTTGTTGGTATAAGCCTGAAACAGAGGAGAGTCTTATAGAGCGAGGTGTCCGCTTCGCTCTCTCTACTCCAGGAGTCGCTGCAATAGCTTCAGTCGGGGATTTGATGTTGTTACCAGCTGTGTTGAAGGCAGCAGAAAACTTTTCACCGATGAACGAAAGTGAACGTAGAAAAGCCATAGAAGAGTCCGCGGATAACCAAATTATTTTTCCCATTTCAGAACATTTCAGACGTGACTAATAGGCATACCTAATTAGACAACCGGGGTAAGGCCGCCATCTATATTTATGCTTGTGCCAGTTATATAAGATGCCGCATCGCTTGCTAAAAATAATGCAAGGTTGGCGAATTCTTGCGGGTCTCCCATCCGACCAGCTGGAATTCCACTTCCCATTTGTTTAACGAATTGTTCGAAAGATTCATCGCCTTGAAGATTGCTCCAACGTGTGCGCCACTGTTCACTCACAATCAGCCCAGTGTTTAGGGCATTAATCAACACTCCATCAGACGCAAATTCTGTTGCGAGGGCCTTAGTCAGAGCCATGCCTGCTGCCCTAGCGACAGAGGTAGGGCAAGTTTTGGCACCAGGTGCTTTAGCTGCAGAATTTAATGTGTTTATGATTCGGCCCCACTGACGCTCCTGCATATCAGGAATACATAGTCGGCATAGTCGTGCTGCGGAAAAAAATTTTAAGTCAAAGTCTGACATCCAGTCATCTTCGGTCACATCTAAAAAAGGTTTGGCATTAGAAGTCCCAGCGTTGTTCACTAAAATATCTACAACTCCAAATGTCTGTTTTGATTCTTCGTACGCCTCAGCTATAGCGTTTGCTTGGCTTACATCAGCGGAGATAGCGACATGGTTCCCTGACGGATTAGCAGTCCGTAGAGCGGAAAGCGTCTGGTCTAGGGCAAATTTATCTCTAGCTATTACGGAGACATTCGCTCCTGCAGAAGCAAATGTCTCGGCCATAGCTCGGCCAAGCCCTTTACTACCCCCGGTAATTAATGCGCTACGACCATCTAAACGAAGTTCCATGCTCTAACGATATATCGGATACAAGCTGCGCTCATCCAAAATCCCATCTCATTAACCCTTCCTGGATACACGAAGCGATAAGCAATCCTTCCTGATCAAAAAATTTGCCAGTGGCAAGACCGCGAGCACCGCTTGTGGATTCAACAGATTGTTTGTATAGAAGCCATGTGTCGGCTTTTGGAACTTGGTGAAACCACATTGCATGATCGAGACTAGTGCCGGTCAAACGCTCATCTTGCCAACGTTTTCCATGAGGCAGCGTCACGTGATCGATAAGGGTCGCATCAGCCATGTAAGCCAGAGCACATTCATGCATCTGTTGATTTTCGCCCATGGGTTCGCTCATGCGCATCCACATGAGCTGAGGTTCGGTTATAGGAATATCCTCTGGAAGCGTCGGCGGATTTATGTAACGAATTTCTATGGGTCGTTTGCGGCCATGCCATTCACCCGCGATTAAGCCAAGTTGTGATTCCCAATAGTCGTAATAGGTAATTAAGTCATCATCAGGCCCAGGAAGATCTTCTAACAACTCAGGTTGCCAAGTAAAGCCATTTTCTGGAATATGGAAAGACAAAATCGTACGAAATACCTCTACGTTTGCTTGACTAGCAACTACTTGTCGACTGCTAAAAGACCGTCCGTCTTTTATTCGTTCTACCTTAAGAGTCGTTTCTTTGTTGACGTCCCCGGGTCTAAGGAAATATGAGTGTGAGGAATGCACAAATTTAGGAGGTTCAACCGTTAATTGTGCAGCTCGCAAGCTATGACACAAAAATTGGCCACCAAATGTTCTTTGGCCACCTTCGGGAGCTGAGGGAGCAAGATAGGTGTCAGCTGAAAGTCGCTTAAATTTTAATAGATTCTCGAATACTTGTGTCACATAACTAAAGATACTGAGCCGAGGGGCAACAAAGAGATCTAGGCTCAAGGAGTCGCAGAGCAGGGAGCGAAAATGAGCTGGGAAGCCGAAATAGAAGAATTACACAAACGAGAGGCATTTGCTGATCAACTCGGTGGAGTAGAGAAAGTTGAACGCCAACACTTTTATGGAAAACTTACCATTAGGGAAAGAATTAGTGCGGTAGCTGATCCGTCTTCTTTTCACGAAATAGGCAAGATCGCCGGCGTTGCTCAATACGACGATGATGGAAACCTTCTGTCATTAACCCCGTCTAATTTTATTTTTGGTTTAGCTCGCATCGACGGCCGCCCAGTCATAATTTCTGGAGATGATTTCACTGTCAGAGGCGGCTCTGCGGACGCTACATTCCCAGAAAAGCGAAACCGAGCAGAAGGCATGGCCTTAGAACTCAAACTCCCACATATTCGACTAGTTGATGGAATGGGTGGAGGTGGCTCGGTAAAAACAATCGAGACGGCTGGTCGAACTTATATCCCGGAACTTCGAGGCTGGGAAACAATAGTCAATCACCTTGCCGTTTCTCCTTCGGTCTCCTTAGCCCTAGGTTCAGTCGCTGGAATAGGTGCCGCTCGCGTAGCAACTTCCCACTACTCTGTAATAGTCCGAGAAACAGCACAGATGATGATCGCTGGCCCTGCATTAGTTGAGCAAGCTCAGCTTGGCAATCACGGTAAAGAGGAGCTGGGTCACGCGAACATCCATACCTCCAATGGTGCAATTGATGACGTAGCTGAGACAGAATTAGAGGCTTTCCAGCTAGCCAAAAAGTTTCTTTCGTATCTCCCATCAAGCATCGATGAACTACCTCCCCGAAGTGAAATCAATGATGACCCTTTCAGAAGAGATGAGTGGCTAATCACCGCAGTGCCTCGTGAGCCACGCAGGGTATATCAAATGAGAAAAATTGTTGAATCAATTTTTGACCGTGAGTCTTTTTTCGAAATTGGTAAGAATTGGGGTAAATCAATAATCACGGGCATGGCTAGACTTAACGGATTTCCCGTCGCAGTATTCGCCGAAGACCCGTTCCAATATGGTGGTGGGTGGACGGCTGACGGCTGCCGTAAGCTCATACGACTATTAGACATGGCATCCACGTTTCACTTACCGGTGATTCACCTGGAAGATTGTCCAGGGTTTCTTATTGGCAAAGAATCTGAAGAAAATGCAACGATTCGTTATGGATCACAAGCGCTTGCAGCAATTGGCCAGTTAACAACTCCGTTTGCGTGTGTTGTTCTGCGAAAAGCATTTGGTGTAGCTGGCGCTGCTAACAATAAGCCAGGTGCTCATAGTTTCCGATACTCATGGCCATCTGGCGATTGGGGCTCGCTCCCTATCGAAGGAGGCATCGAAGTCGCCTACAAACAAGATCTAGCAGACAGCGATAATCCCGAGCAACTAATTGAAGAGATCCGAGAGCGGTTAAACAAGCTACGATCTCCTTTAAGATCTGCGGAATTTTTTGAAATCGAGGAAATTATTGATCCCCGAGATACGCGTGGCCTGTTATGCGAATGGGCTGAGTTAGCTCAACGGACCCTTGAAACTGGTCCATCAAAATTTAGTTACCGACCGTAATGAATTGACGCTGTGTCTGAATTGTGCGAGTTTCAAAGCATATTAAATATTTGTTCTTGCTGTAGTAGCGATATAACGACGTAAGGGAAACTGTGGACCCGACATATAGTCATGAGGCTGATAGTTATCGACAGAAAATACAAGCTTTTCTTGCAGAACATCTTCCTACCGATTGGAAAGGCATCGGAGCTTTGAATGGAGATGCTCGGGAAATTTTTGTAGGTGAATGGCGCTCACTTCTAGCTGAGAACAGGCTTCTGGCTGTCTCATGGCCAACAGAATACGGAGGAGCTGGCCTAAGCGAAGTTGAAAGAATTGTCTTAGCCGAGGAGTTTGCAAAGGCGGGCGTTCCTGAGGGCAATGACAATGATGCATTCTCAATAACTATGGTTGGCAACGCAATTATTCAATGTGGGTCAGAGGAACAAAAACGACATTTCTTGCCTCGCATTATCACTGGCGTAGATAGATGGTGTCAAGGGTACAGCGAGCCTGATAGCGGTTCTGATCTAGCTAACTTGGGTACCAGAGCCGCTTTGGATGGAGATGAATGGCATATCAATGGACAAAAAGTTTGGACCTCTAGCGGCCACACCGCAAATTGGATCTTCGTTTTGTGCCGAACTGACCCTGAATCACCAAAACATAAAGGAATTAGTTTCATTCTTGTTCCAATGCAACAAGAAGGCGTCGAGATACGCCCAATCATAAATATTAATAAGAGGCATGACTTTAATGAAGTTTTTTTTAGCGACGCAAAAGCACCTAAAGAAAATGTTGTTGGTGACGTACACGATGGTTGGCGTGTCGCAAATATTTTACTTGGCTTCGAAAGAGGACATGGAGCTACGACAGACGCTATACGATTTCGAGAAGAACTTGATCGGGTATCTCTGATAGCTCAACAAAAGGGTGTTACTGCAGACCCTAATATGCGGCAAG
>Ga0302134_10000641_pt1 | contig 15606 bp, 7 predicted proteins | sample CB9_SCM_MG_FD_203123 | JGI IMG/M metagenome (GOLD analysis project Ga0302134, IMG submission 203123) | Marine microbial communities from Western Arctic Ocean, Canada - CB9_SCM | ecosystem: Environmental > Aquatic > Marine > Oceanic | place: Canada: Western Arctic Ocean | collected 2017-09-19
CTTCACCAGCGGGTCAACCGCAAGCACCGGCCCGCTCGGATCGAACATTGGCTTTGAGGCTGGGATCACGGGCTCGAGCACCGCCGGCGACGAATTGAGCATCCATGGTGGCCAAACTGCGGGATCGCAAAACTCGGGCCCCGACTATGATGACGTTGATCAAGATCGTATCGCGACCGCAAACTGGGTCACCTTCACGATCGCGGTCTCCGCTACGCAGGAGATCGACCTGACCAGTCTCGACTTCGACTACACGGAAATCGATCCGGCGGCGTTCCTGCTTGGCGTCTACACCAGCAAGACCGGCTTGACCACCGGGTTCACCGAAGGCGACCACCTGCTCGGCATCTTTGATGCCACGACCACTGCCGGGCCTCTTCCCAACACAACATTTACTGACAATAACAACACATCGGTTAACCTCAGCGGCATCACGGAGCTTCAGGGCCTCACGGACGAGACTGTCGAGTTCCGTTTCCTGCTTGGCGACAGTAGCGGCTCGTCCAGTCGTATCCACGTCCTAGACGACATTGTGCTCAACGGCACGGTGACCGCCGTCCCCGAGCCATCCTCCACCGCCCTTCTCGGCCTTGGTGGACTCGCACTGATCCTCCGTCGCCGCAAATAACCCGGCCTCGGAAAATTAACAAATATGCCAACCCCACTCTTCGGTCACACGGGGGTGGGGTTTTTACGTATGGTTCAATATCCAGCAACCCCCTGATCACCCCATGAAAGCCCCTCCGAACACCTCACTCAAAAAGCAAATTCCTAGCAATGATCATAAGCAACCGTCACTTAAACAAACAGAGCAAAGGTTTCGCCCTGATCTCCACGATCCTAGTCATGTCCTTGCTTCTGCTTATTGCTTTGGCGATGCTGCAATTTACAAGTGTTACTACAAGAAGTGCTCAGCTAGGTCGAGCGAAAGCAGAGGCTGAGGCGAATGCTAGAATGGCTCTTATGATCGCTATCGGAGAACTCCAAGAACAAGCAGGTCCAGATCAGCGCATCACTGCTAGCGCAAATATAAAATCTGAAAACACAGTCAACCCCCAGTGGATGGGAGTCTGGAGCACAGAGAGTGAAAGTTCATTGCCCGTCTGGCTAGTCAGTGGTAATGAGCGCTTCGATACCGGTCCACTTGCTGAACTCAACGAATATCCTGAAGGATACCAACAGCCCAGCACCGATCCTATTCAACAAACCAGCTTATATCCAAAGAACTCAGACCAACAAAATGACATCACCGCCTCTATGGTGAAAATTTCTGATTCAGTAAGAAGCTCCGGTCAGTATGCCTGGGTGATAACGGACGAAGGAGTGAAGGCTCGTACTGACATTATCGATAAATCTAAGAATTCCACTCCTTATGAAAAATCGCTTCTAGCGCGTATGCCTCTAGAGCCCGGACTCTCTTCTCTCGGAGCTGATTTTGACCTACTCAAGCCTAGTGCTCCAGATGACTTACGAGACAAGCTCATCAGCATGGACAGCCTCAATCTAGTGACTCAAATCAAAAGCGCCGCTTCCCAATACCGACATGATCTCACCGTAGGCGGCTATGGATTGCCGGTAAATGTCGTTAAAGGTGGAATGAAGGCTGACCTCTCTTCAGTGTTTGACACCACACCTTGGAGTTCAAAATATCAAGAGGACATCATGGGCGCGAAAGCTAGTCCTATCCGCATAGCATCAGCTAGGCTCTATGATTTTCCTAACATTTCTGACATTAGTAAATTTCATCTCGATCCCGCGCTGACTAAAGAAGGTCGCTACAACACAGGACCAAACTGGGGAATACTCTATAACTACGCTCAGCTCTGGAAACAAAATCAAACGGGGACTTCTCCCATCATTAATCTCCATCCGAAGGTGGCAGGTGATCTACGCTCTACTGATTGGGCGCCTTATCAATCTGCGGACTCAGGTCAGTTTAAAAATGATAAGCAGCACATCAACACGAGCATTGGTCCAGTCATTTCAATGCTACAGATAGGCACCCGTATCGTGGCTGTAGCCCAGAAAAACCCAACGACAGGTGATCTTGAATATCGTCTTCAGCTCCAAGTAAAACCGCTAGTCGGAATTTGGAATCCGCATAATATCAAAATTGCTGCCAGTAAATATAATTTCGCGTGGGCTGTCTATCCATACATCCGCTTAGGAGTTTCTTCTCCAGCATCAAGCCAAGTGAGAGTGTGGCTCAGAGAATACTGGAAGATGAGTGCCTTCAATAGACTGGATACCTGGTTTAATCTCAACACTCCTAAGATAACAATGGAGCCTGGAGAATTCCGCCTCTTTTCGGTAGATGCTAATGCCAATATGGCTAGAGTGAACATTCTCAAAGAAACTTGGAGTGAAAATGGTGGGTTTGTTGTTGATTTAAAATACAGTAATTTCGGAGGTAATCCTCTAGCTGGCAAACCAATCATACTTCCTGCTGGTAGCAAGGTATGGTATGAAGCCATGTATCTAGAAGACGCTCAGCATCCAGAGACTCACGAGCATTTTAAAGGCTCCTACACGGATGGTGTTTCTTCATCCTGGCTTGCTTTCCGCACTATTGGAAGTAACATCACACGTATTTCAAATCTCTGGCAGTCTCCAAAAGAAGCAGATCGGAACAAACTACCCTATGCGATGCCAGAACAGGTCAAGCCAGACGCTTCTGAATATCACAAAGTAAGCATCGAGAGTCTAGCTCAGTCACCACATCATATAGGCACTTGGAGAATGTCATTACGCACTAGCTCACAGGCTGACGATGATCAGAAGATGCGAACTTGGGTAGATAGCAATCCTCGTTTTTCTCTAGGTAATCCAAAATGGGATGGCTCAAAAATTGGCAGTAGTGGTGGTGGAAAGTATGAGGGATGGAATTTTATCTCACCATTACTTGGCGCTACTTATGATGATAGCTACGATGGTGGACCAGGTGGCAGAGGCAAAATAGCCGAAGGGCAAAATGAAGCACCTGCCTTTCCAGAAGCAACTTTAGACAATGGTCGCTACCGAGGATACGGCGGATATTCAACCACGAGCGAAGGACAAAACCGAGTTATACTCTATGACTCTCCACGTAGCCCTCTGGTGTCACTCGGTCAGTTTCAGCATGCTCAGCTTTCCCGCTACCTCTTTGAGCCTGGCTTCCCATTTGGTAACTCCTATGCGAACACACGCATTCCTTTAGATGCTACCCAGAAGGATGACTTTAATGATATCAAAGAGTTCACTCTCTCAGACATCTCCCACACTCTCAATGAGGCACTCTGGGACGACTATTTCTTTTCCACACTAGCGAAAGGATACTCCACAGCCTCTGAGTCTGGAAACTTAGACGACCACTTTTCAGTCGCAGATTTACGTTCAGGAAAGAAGCTCTTAGCAAATCCGCGCTATCAATTCATGCCAGAGGGTAAAGACACAACACTTGCTAGCATCCACGAAAATGCTGGAGATCAAGGCGCGAGAGCCATTTCCTCAAGAATAGGCATCAAAGGAGCATTCAACATTAACTCCACCTCGAAGACCGCCTGGAAAGCCATCCTAGCGAGCATGGCTAACTTCGAACTCCCTACTATGGCAGTAGATGGCACTCACAAATCTTGGGAGAAGCCAGAAGGAGTTCGCTTCTCAAGATTCGGTCACCATCTTGATGAAAAAGGCTGGGAAATAGCTGAAGGCTCGGCGTCTCGGTCCTTCTGGACTGGATACCGCCACATCACAGAAGATGAACTAGACGTATTAGCGGAAGCGATCGTGACAGAAGTTCAACTACGAGGACCATTCCGTTCATTCGCAGACTTCGTCAATCGTGACCCCAACTCTGGAGATATCGCTATACAGAGAAAAGGAACACTACAGGCGGCACTAGACAACACGATTAATAAGGCAGCAGATCTACAAGAAATGGGTGACGTAGTAACCCAACCAGTTGGCTCTAATTTCTCCAATGCTAGCGATGGTGAAAACACCAGTGCGGGATACGCTGGATACGTCACTCAAGCAGATCTCCTCCAGTCTCTAGCTCCTATTCTCCAGCCTCGTTCTGACTTCTTCTGCATCCGCACCAAGGGTGAGTCACTCGATAGCAGTGGCAAAGTGATCGCTACTGCCTATTGCGAAGCATACATCCAGCGCACCGCATCCTATGTCGACTCTGCTGATGAAGCACATGTCGCCTACGATGACCTAACTAGTGAAGCCAATAAAAAATTCGGTCGTAAATTTGAAATCACCACATTCCGATGGCTCAGCCCAAAAGAAATGGATAACAACTAATACCCTACATGATGAAAAAAAATCTATTTCCTAAAGTCTCTCTCTCTATCATCACACTGATAATGAGCCTCATGGCTGCAAATCTATCTATAGCTGGCGACACGATTAAAACAGAACTCATCACACTCGGTATAAAAGCACAAATAGGACCGTATTACTATCTGGATAAAAACGAGGTGAAGGAGCTATCTATATCCAGACACGGTATCTCTTCACCAGTTATTTACCGAGGTTCTATAGGCCTTCTACTTTATCTAAATAAGCCAACTGCAGAGGATATAAAAAACCTCAAAAGTAAAAAAGATCCCGCACCAAAGCCCGACCTAGTCGTCAAGCTCGACAAAACAACTGGACGCACACTTTTACTTTTCTCACAAAGAAAGACCAAAGAAAATGAACCATCGAGCACTCTAGTGCGCTCGTACCCTATTTCTAACACATCTAGCAGCAACGGAGATTGCCTTATTTTTAATTTATCAAAACTAGATGTATATATTTTACTCGATAAGAAAATCAAACAGATAAAACCACAGAAATCAGTCACTTTCAAAGCAGCCACATGGAAGAAATCAGCAGTTGACCTAGAAATCAAGCTAGGACAGAAAAAAGACGGTCAGCTAAAATCTGTCTATAATTCCGTCTGGGGGCATCAACCAAACCAACGTGCCATTCTATTCGTCTATGACCGAGGGGGTAAAAAAGGCGGTCTTGCTATCCGCAGATACTATGATCATCCGGGTAATTCACAGGCTTCTAGATAGTTCTTTTGTTAACTTTATCGTCTTTTGTGTTAAGGCTACCTCCGGCAACCATCGTTGACGACGCTGTTAAGCATTGTAGTGCCTGTCAAGGCGTGATGAAGGAGCGGTCTGTTTATCGTCGACAGCATAGTCGTGGCACCACAGGAGGTGTGTGTTCAAATTGAGCCAGTCGCGGTAGAGCATGAGAAGGTTTTTATGTTTTTAATGTATAAGTAATTGTTTAAATAGTGTAAGAATCGTGACTTGTTTGTCGAGCGGGAATATCGCAGTATTTGAGCAGTGCAGCCCGTCGACTACATCATACTAAGCGTATATCTGATAGGAATATTTCTGGTCGGTTTCTGTTTGTCTTTAAAGAACAAGACTTCGAGTGATAAGTTTGCTGCCGGTGGAGAGTCGCCTTGGTGGACATCGGGGCTGAGTTCGTTTTTGACGATGTTTTCAGCGGGGACTTTTGTTGTATGGGGCGCCAGCGGCTGTGTTTTCGATGCAGGCGTATGGGTAAAAGGTTCACGATTTTTAAAATGCTAACACAGATGAACACAGCTAAGGCATTATTCAAAATGACAACTGTTGATATCAATGTTTTTGGCAATCTGGAGCGCTTCAGATTGCCTTCACGCCTATTGGTCACAAGCAGACTCCTAGCCTTTACTGTCATACTCTATTTAGGCGCATTGAATGTATCATCGGCTGTAAATGTTTTTAATGCCCCCGAGGGCACTGGCCCCTATGCTGCTCTGACTCCAGAGGCGCGCAAGGAAGCTGGATTGATTGTCGCAGTTGACTCTGAAGAACTCTCCACCGCGCAGACCTGGTCCTATACCGTCATGGAGGCCGGAGACTACCAGTTAGGGACAGCTTGGGTAAAGGTTCTATCAAAAGGTCAGGTGCAAATCGCGATCTCCGTAAATGGTAAAATGCTGAAGCAGTTCACGGCGCTGAACGAGGTTAATCAAACTGAATATCAAAAAAGTCCGACCCGCTTCGAAGTTCGCCTAGAAAAAGTTACTGCTAACTCGCTAATAGAAATAACAGCAGTGCCGACAGAAGGGGCTTCATACAAGCTTGGCTATCACCTACTATTGACCACGCCCGTCTTCACAGGTTTTAAAGTCATTAACGTCTCCGATTTCGGTGCTCAAGCTGATGGAATACACGATGATATGGCGGCTATCGGAAAAGCTGTTGCCGCAGCCAAAAAAGCAGGAGGCGGGATTATTCGTTTTGAAAAAAACAAAATCTATCGCGTTATCGGCAAAAAAGACATGGAGTATGAAGCTGTTTTTGATTTGGAAAATGCGGTGAATATTAAAATCGAAGGGCAGGGCTCAACCCTGGTACTTCACCCGCCCGATGGATTAGCCAATATCTACCATGCGCGTAATATTCAGATAGATGGATTTTCGATAGACTATGCTCCCTTGCCTTATTTTCAGGGAGCCATTACGGACATTAATGTAGAGGCGATGACGATGGACCTAAAAGTACCAGATCGCTATCCTGTTCCAGAGACTGGAAAGACATACCCCAAACAGCCGATTTTCGGACGTTCATTTATACCCGATTTTCCCGGTGCGCGTTCAGGATCAGGGAATAATATAAGTATTGATACCGTATCAGCACTGGGTGACGAGCGCAGCATCAGACTACAGTTTAGGAAAACAGCGACTGGTACTCATACACCCAATGCCGCAATGCGCGGACGGGTCAAAAGAGCCAAAGAGGAGGGTGCCACGGAATTTGTAGTTCCTCATCTGCGTTATGGACATCAGAAGGGGTTTACCCATGTCAAAGAGAGTGCTCGGGTTAAATTATCAAACCTTCGGTATTACCTGGTTCCTTATTTCTGGATGTCGGTCATTGGTAATACTGGGCCAGTTACCTTTCAAAATGTCGACCTCAAGATGAAAACCCCAGAGACAGAGCTGCTAGCCTCCTGGCGGGATGGATTTCACATCAAGAACGGTCGATACGGGACTTTGATCGATAGTTGCGATATGGATGGTGCGGCTCAGTATGATGATACTTTTGCCATTTATACCCGTGTCCATAAGGTCATTGATTTTACTGAAAATAAGCTCCATCTGAAACCGGGATTTTCGAATCATAAGGATATAGCTACTTGGTTCAAAGGTGACTGGGTGAGTATTTGGAATGCTGATCAGACCGAGTTTAGAGGTATGAGACGCTTAGTCCAAGTAACAGATGTGGCAGGTAAAAACCGTTTTTACCTATCTCTGGAGTCACTGCCTGCTGGGACACAGGCGGGAGATACGGTCATCAATGAAGAGGTACTTAACCGGGGAACATTAATAAGAAACTGCAGCACTTCCCAGGTGGGAACAGAAAATAGCTCTACTCGATTTCGGGCCAGTGACATTCGTTTTGAAAATAATCGCTTTGAGGATTTTGGCTTTAACATGGAATTCTCTTCCTTCTGGGGCACGCCTCGGGCTAGAGGAGTCTTAGTTAAAAACTGTTACATAGGAGGCGGGCAAAGCTATATTGGTTTATCTTCGCCAATCGATATGCTTTTTGAGGATTGTCGTTTTGATCATTTAATTCTCAACGGACGTCGAAACGCAGAAAACATCCGATTAAAAAATGTCTCCTGGATGAATGCTGGAGAGCAGATCATACAGGCAGGTATCGGTAGTGATTTTCATTTCGAAGGAATGTGGGAAGTGAATGGAGTAAAAGTAAACTCAGTAAACCCCGATATCAAAAAACGTATAAACGTTGAAATGAATGCTGAGGTGGTATTCCCAGACGGCAGTAAATTGGGAAAAAAGCTTTTGCCGGAAAAGAAGGTCGCGGGCACAGAGATCATAAAAATAAAAAGCTCAGGCTATAAAGAGACTGGAAAATGGACGATGTCTAACTTACCGGGATATCGCGGTAGGCAGAGTAATTACAGCAGTGATGGGGGGAGTGCCAGCTTTACGCCAACACTTGAAAAGGCAGGTGAGTATACCGTTTATGTTTATAAAGTTCCCCATAGAAGAAACAATCGCAAACAGGCTATCATTATTCACCATAATGGAAAAAGAATAACTGAATATTTTGATATGCGAGCGGGGCCATCCGCTTGGGTGAAGTTGGGATCGTATTATTTTGAAGGAAACGGTAAAGAGTCGGTAGTCATCAAGTCCGAAGACGGCAATGCCCCCGCGAGAACCAGCGCCGTGAAGTTTGTACTTGGGGGGAAGGAGTAGATTTGAGAGGAAACGCTATGGATATTAAAAATAAGAATCGATTTTTAAGCATCAAAGCTCTGTGCCCTTTGTGGTTCATATTATTTATTTTCGCTGTAGCTTCATTTGCTAATGTCCATGCTGCGAGACGGACAGTTCAGAGGCCCAATATACTCTGGTTTTATGTCGATGATATGTCGGCCAACTTTTCCTCTTATGGAGAGACGTTGATTGAAACACCGAATGTCGATAAGCTGGCGCAGCAGGGTGTTAAGTTCTCTCGGGCTTACGCGACGTCGCCTGTTTGCTCAACTTTCCGCTCATCGCTTATTACAGGAATGTATCAGGCCTCGATCGGTGTTCATCATCACCGCAGTGGGCGTGGTAAGGAACATCGTATTATTCTTCCACAAGGTGTTCGGCCGTTGCCTGCCATCTTTCAGGAAGGAGGCTACTTTACTTGCATGGGAAGTGGTTTAGAAAATCTTGATTTCAGGACTCAACCTTTTAAGTCAGCTAAGAGGGGGCTTGGGAAAATAGATTATAACTTCGAATGGGATAGGACCATTTTCGATAGTCACGATTGGGCCGGGCGCAAGAAAGGTCAGCCCTTCTTTATGCAGGTGCAGCTGCATGGCGGTAAGTTGAGAGGCGCATCGACTGCGGGGTATGAACAATTTGATAAACAGGTGATGGAGCTGTTTGGAAATATCACTGATCCGCAGTCTGTGGCATTGCCGCCGTACTATCCTCGGGATCCTCTTTTGCTCAAAGACTGGTCGACGTATCTCGACAGTGTCAGGGTGACTGATTACCATGTGGGCTTAGTCATGGAGCGCTTAAAGAGGGAGGGTGTATTGGATAATACCATCGTAATCTTTTTTACCGATCACGGTATCAGTCATGCGCGTGGTAAGCAGTTTTTATATGATGAGGGGACGCATATTCCACTGATCATTTCAGGGCCGGGAATTGAAAGGGCAAAAACGAGGGGTGACCTTGTCGAACATATTGATATCGCCGCACTCTCTCTTGCGTTGGCAGGTATAAAGATTCCGGAAAAGATGGAAGGGCGCAATATTCTAACAAAGAGCTATAAGGCAAAGCAGGCAGTGTTTGGCGCCCGGGATCGTTGCGGTGAGGCGGCAGATAGAATTCGTTCTGTTAGGAGTAAAGATTACCTCTACATCAAAAACTTCTATCCTGATCGCCCGCATTTGATGCCTAGCGGTTACAAGGACGGAAAGATCATCGTCAAGCGCCTCCGTGCATTACACGCTCAAGGGAAGCTCAGTAAGCTGTCAGAGAAGCTTTTGTTCTCAGCAACCCGTCCTTCCGAAGAGCTTTACCTGTACAGAAATGATGTCTGGCAGACAAAGAACCTTGCCGATGACAGCGCTTACGCGGCTGTCCTTAAGGAACATCGCAAGAGTCTGGAGAACTGGATTACTGAGACCGGAGACATGGGCTCTGAGACGCTCGAAGTTTACCAGATGGAAATTGATGACCAGATGCAATCGATGAGAAATAAAAATGCACGAGAGATTTACAGGAAAAATGCCGAGATTTACAAACGCTGGATGCAGTCGGGGAAGTGAAGTGTCTTGAACCTGAAATGTAGGGTCTAACGTCCCTGCATTAAAAAACAAACTACCATGAAAATAAAACTTATATACGTCGCCGCCTTGCTCTGCGCGGTGAGCGCCACCTCACACGCCGAGCCCAAACCCGCGCCACCCAACATTTTGTTTTTCCTGACAGACGACGAGAGCTGGCTGGAGCGCAGTGCCTATGGTTGGTCGAAGCTGCCGACGCCCGCCTTTGACCGGGTGGCCGAGCAGGGAGCTCTGTTCATGAACGGCTTTGCGACGGCGCCGTCCTGTGGTCCAGCACGGGCGAGTGTGCTAACTGGGCGCCATTTTTGGCAGAACGCGCAGGGCGGATTTATTCAGGGATTCATTCCAAAGGAGATTCCGGTTGTCACGCGGCTGTTGGCGGCAAGCGGCTATCAGGTCGGGCGCACCGGAAAGGGATGGGGGCCGGGCTCGCATGCGAAGCTGGGCATACCGAGTAACTCACTGGGGAAGGTTTTCTTGAATGAGAAGCTCGTCGATCCACCGGAGGGGCTCAATGGGACCGACTACGCGGCGAACTTTGACCGTTTCCTCGAATGGCGGGATTCGAAAAAGCCGTTCTTTTTCTGGGCCGGGGTGATCGAACCGCACGAACCCTCAGGTAAGGAGAACCATCTGCTGTTGGAGAAGGAGTTCGGGGTGACACTGGATCAGGTGTCGCTGCCGCCCTTCACCAAGGATACGGCGGGCAACCGGAGGAAGCGCGCGCGTTTCGTTTATGAGATCTGCTGTGCCGACACCCATCTGGAGCGCATGCTCAAGAGTCTCGAAGCGGCGGGAGAACTGGACAACACGCTGGTGGTGGTGACCTCCGACAACGGCACCGCGATTCTGTCCGAGGGGCAGCACCGCGGTAAGGCCTCGCCCTACGACTTCGGGGTGCACGAGCCACTCGCCATGATGTGGCCCGCCGGGATGAAAGCCGGACGGAAGGTGACCGACTTCGTGAGCTTCGCCGATTTTGCTCCGACCTTTCTTGAAATGGCCGGTCTGGAAGTTCCTGAGAGCATGACCGGGCGCAGCCTGCTGCCGATCCTTGAGTCGGAGAAATCCGGACGCATCGAGGCGCAGCGCGACTTCATCATGACGGGGCTCGAATGGCACGGTGAGTTTGATCCGGCGAGTCGTTCCTCGCGTAGTATTCGCGATGACCGGTTCTCGTATGTGGTGCGTTATGGCAACGTCGATGCGGAGGGCAAACCGCTCGACAACAAGTCCTTGATAAAACCATCGAAGATCGAGTTTTACGACCTCAAGGCTGATCCGTGGGAGCTCAATGACCTAGCGGATGATCCGAAGTTTGCGGCGGAGAAGAAGAGGCTCGCCGACAAGATGCGGAAGGTCGGTATGGAGAGTGGCGATCCCCGGGTAACTGGAGAAATGGATATCTTCCGCAAGACCCGCCAGTATGTGCAGAAACGCAAGCGCATGGGTTACAAGAAATCCGGAAGCCTTCCCTTCGATAAGTAATACCAGATTCTTTTTTGAGTTGGTATAAGAACCTGATCCCGCTGAGTGCCCTGCTCCTCGGTCTGCAAGACATTACGGCTGCCGCGGAAACTGTGCTTTATATATTCTCCTTATGAAATGATTGATGTCGTTATCGATGTTCGAAATGTATAATATATTGTGTTTATTTGCTAAGTATTATAGTTCGTTTCCGTGATCGTATTCTGTATACTTTATGCCAATAGCCTGAGTGAATTTTCTATATTTGCAGGTGGAATAGAACTAAACAAAAACCCAAACAAAACAACATCATCATGAGTATTAACAGCAAATCAACCACCCTCGCCGCGCTCGCCGGCCTTGTCATCACCACCGCCTCGGCCCATGCGGCCATTATCTCCAACGGCGACTTCGAGACCGGAGATTTCACCGGTTGGACGAACACAGCCACGGCTACGATCGACAGCACGACCCCGTTGTTGGGATCACATTCGGCGTTAGTGCCGAATGATGTGGGCGCAGGGGCGCCCCAGGCGCTGCTCCAAGCGTTCGCGGCGCAGACCGATCCTGTTGCGCTGAGTTTCACTTTTTCCGCGGCGGATCCCGGGGCGGGGCTTGGCTTGCAAGTGTACTTGGGGGAAAGCGCGGGGGGCGGTCAGATCAATCTGGTGGTGGTCGATCTCGACAACGACGGGGACGGCGATGTGCAGATTTATGACACCACTCTGGCCAGTTTCCAGACGGTCCTCACCGATGCGGTGACCTTTGGAGAGCAGACAACCTTATCACTGACGTTCAATAGCTTTGGGGCCGGCTTCAACTACGACCTGACTGTGGGGAGCCAGACCGCAACGGGGCTTTCCTATTGGCAAAACAAGGCGTTGGACGACTTCAACGAGCTGTCCTTCGTCAACGAGTTCGGCAACACCGGATACGAAATTGACGATGTGCAAGTGCTGCCTGTGACTGTCGAATCACTTCTGGTCAACGGCGACTTCGAGACTGGAGATCTCACCGGTTGGACGAACACCGCTACAGCCACGATCGAAAGCACAACCCCTTTGTTGGGATCGCATTCCGCGGTGCTGCCGAATGATGTGGGCGCAGGTGTGCCCCAGACGCTGGCCCAAGCGTTCACCACGCAGGCGGGTTCCGTCACGACGAGTTTCATCTTTTCCATGGCGGATCCCGCAGCCCGCGGCCTACAGGTTTACTTCAGGGAAGACACGGGGAGCGGTCAGATCAACCTGCAGGTGGTCGATCTCGACAACGACGGGGACGGCGATGTGCAGATTTATGACACCACTCTGGCCAGTTTCCAGACGGTCCTCACCGATGCGGTGACCTTTGGAGAGGGGACGACCTTTTCACTGACGTTCAATAGTTTTGGGGCCGGCTTCGACTACGACCTCACTGTGGGGAGCCAGACCGCAACGGGGCTCTCCTATTGGCAAAATAGTGCGCTGGACGACTTCAACGAGCTGTCCTTCGTCAACGAGTTCGGCAACACCGCTTACGAGATCGATGAGGTGCAGGTCACCGTCGCTCCGGATCCGGAAATGTCGATCTGGGATCATGCCAATGTGCCCGGGGACCTGAAGGAAGAACGCGGAGTGGCGACGAGCTTCACCGGTTCGGGTGCAACTAAGGAAATGCGTATTGATGTGATCGCTCCAGATCCTCATCGAGGTCTGGCGTGGGCGACATTGCAACCGCCAGCTGGTGGCTGGGATCTCGGCGATTGGCGCGAGGTATCAGCGACGATTGAGAATGTCAGCAGCGGAGTTGCTCCGGTGGATGTTAGCCTTTGGATCGTCGGGGAAAGCGGCTGGAGCGCGGTCAGCGATTTCGAGACGCTCGATGTCGGCGAGACGCATACGTTTACCTGTGCCTTACGCAGCAATTTCCCCGATGGCACTCCGAAGATTGATCCCGGCAATATCAGTGAGATCCGCGTGATGATGCAAGATACCGCGACCACCGACAGCTCTCTGGTCGTCAGCGATATGAAGGTGGTCGGTTCGGTGGCTGTTGCCTGGGAGCGCCCTGCAGATCGGATCGATGTGCCGAACATGGAGACCGGAGCGCCGCAGGCCGGCAAACGCGTGCTCTATCAACTTCCAGGAGATGAAGCGACGAACATCTACATCGCACTCTACCTTCCCACCGACTGGGAGGCTGGCCTGACCTATCCGGTGATTGCGGAATACCCCGGTAATATTTTTTATCAGCCACAAGGGTGGTCGCCAGGTCGGCCAGAGCAGTGTATGATCGGCTATGGGGTGAGTCAGGGAGTGGGTGCTATTTGGGTCAGCCTGCCTTTTATCGATCGCAGCGTCGGAGTCGGGGAAATTTCTGAAAATGGCTTTGGTCATACCGACGATACCACACAGTATGCCAAGGATGTGATCGCGCACCTGATCGCAAATTACGGAGGTGACGCGAATAACCTGTTTTTGAGTGGGTTCTCGCGCGGTGCGATCGCTTGCGGCTATATCGGTCTGCGGGATGCCGCCATTGGCGCATTATGGAAGGGATTTATCCCTTGCCAGCACTACGATGGCTCGGCATGGAACCAGTCAAACATGGCGGGTGCTCTAACTCGCGCGCCGAATTTTATCGGCGAGTCGATATTCCAAACCGACAACTCGGAATCCACATATGGCGCGCTGATGGATGCCACGCCCGGCACCGAGTTCTGGGTGGATTCCGGGCTGGGCTTCCACGATCCGGCGATGTTTCTGGATGATCGCCTATCCACGCAGCACGTGCGTCGCTGGTTCCGCGAACTGGTGGATGGCACATTGCTGGCAGATGAAACTTTTGACGCCGGCAAAGGGGACTGGGCGGTGATCGCACAAAGCGGCAAGTCGTTGTTTGAGGGCGGCGCAATGAAGCTCTCCTCATGGGATGACAATCAGCCGGCCTCGGGCTATCTCGACTTCCCCGATCTCACGCTCAAGGAGGGCGAAACCCTGTCGCTCTCCGTTGATATATCAACCACCCGGGCAGATGCGCGTGCCAGTGATATTCGCTTTGGCCTAGGATTTGCCGATCCGGCGATCACCGCCGATCCGGCATCTGTCTTTGTTCCCTTGAGCGGATACTCCTGTTGGATTCCCTCTGCGGGTGACGATTCAGATGTATCTATAATTCGAGTGGATGCGGCAGGTAGCATGGCCAATTTCTTTAATGCCGGCACGTCGCTAGGCACGATGGCAGTGGCAACAACTTCCGCTGTCGGCACTAGCTCGGTGCCCTGTACGTTTCAAATTACACGCAGCGGCGATGATCTCCTCTTCTCGGGCAGCATCGATGGTAACATCTATGAATCGGTGGTGGTCGCTACAGGGGCGGATGTATTCAGCGACTTCAAATACAACACCATCGCGCTGGGCTACGCATCGTCTCCCAGCGATTTTGTCAGCTACGACAATGTTCGCCTCGAACTCATTCCAGCTGGAATTCAAAAGACGGAATATGACTTCTGGTCCAATGATCACAGTTTGACCGGCGGACCGGACGATGATGACGATGCTGACCGAGTCACCAATCTCTATGAGTATGGTCTGGGGGGCGATCCGAACGACCCCCTCGACACCGGTCACGCCCCGCATTACGGGCTAATGAAAATCGAAGGAGATGACTGGTTTACCTATACCTACCCGCAGTTGTCCGACCCAAACAGCGGCATCCTCTACTTCCTTGAGCTGTCCGAGAATCTCGAATTCTGGCAGCGCAGCGGCTACGAGACCCATGAAACGCTCAGTGACGGATATGCCACTGGGCAGGATAAAGTCACCATCCGCGTTTCAATGGATGGCAAGTCCCGGCAGTTCATTCGCTTGATGATCGGAGAACGCTGAAGACGGCATAAGAAGAGCACTAGGGAAAATGCCCCAGAGCCTACTCCAACTCACCTGCATACTCGCCGTAGACCACATCATCAGCGTTCCACATCACTCCATCCGGACCAGCAGAGCGAATCCCTACGTCAGCGGCCTCCGCAAAGTGTGAAAAGGGGTCAGGTGTGAAAAGGGGTCTGGAAAAGGGGTCAGGAAGGAATGGCACTTAGTTAAGGGCGATTTCGATGAAAAAAAAATAGACGAAAAGCTGGCTGGGGTACGGTTAGAATATGTGAACAAACAACTATTCCTGACCAACTTTCCGCGCACCATTTTTGCCACCTCCAACCGTAAACTGCAAGCTCATATCCGAACGACTAAAAAACGCCTACTCGCCAGTTCAATTAGTGGTTATGCGCTCCTCTTTAATGAT
>Ga0302134_10000643_pt1 | contig 15592 bp, 9 predicted proteins | sample CB9_SCM_MG_FD_203123 | JGI IMG/M metagenome (GOLD analysis project Ga0302134, IMG submission 203123) | Marine microbial communities from Western Arctic Ocean, Canada - CB9_SCM | ecosystem: Environmental > Aquatic > Marine > Oceanic | place: Canada: Western Arctic Ocean | collected 2017-09-19
CTGCCGTTGACGAAGCCGATGCGGAGGTCGCTGATGAGGCGCCTGCCGTTGACGAAGCCGATGCGGAGGTCGCTGATGAGGCGCCTGCCGTTGACGAAGCCGATGCGGAGGTCGCTGATGAGGCGCCCGCCGTTGACGAAGCCGATGCGGAGGTCGCTGATGAGGCGCCCGCCGTTGACGAAGCCACCGACACTGAAAATGACAACGAGGAAGAGGAGTAATCATGTCGACCAAAGAGGAGATCCTGGACGCGATCGCCGGGATGAGCGTGCTCGAGCTGAGTGAGCTCCTGAAGGATTTTGAGGAGAAGTTCGGCGTTACCGCAGCAGCCCCAGTGGCAGCCGCAGCCGCCGGTCCCGCCGGTGATGCCGGCGAGGAGGAGGAGGAGCAGACCTCCTTCGACGTCGTCCTGACCGAGGTCGGCGACAAGAAGATCCAGGTCATCAAGGAGGTGCGTGCGCTCACCAACCTTGGCCTGAAGGACGCCAAGGACATGGTTGACGGTGCTCCGCAGACGGTGCTTGAGGGCGCCTCCAAGGAGGATGCCGACAAGGCCAAGGAGGCCCTTGAGGCCGCAGGCGCCAGCGTCGAAGTCAAGTAGTCGTCCCGGCGGCAGGTCCGCCGGGTATCTGAGACCCCCGGGGTTCGCCCCGGGGGTCTCGGCGTTTTGGCCCGGAACCGGCGACAGGGCGCCTGTCCGGCCGCCTTCTCCGGCTGCTGTGGCGGGAAGCCGAAAGGTGTCGGTTTCGTGACGGTCCTTGACCACAACGCGTCGGACCTCTACCGTTCTGGATGGACCCACCCTTCGGGATTCGTCCGTGCTGCCCTTCGGGGTTGCTCCGGCCTGCGCGCGACCGCTAGGCTCATCAGTCGCCGTGGTTATGCCTGTCGTTCATGTCGTTTTCGCCATGTTCGTGGTCACAGCAACGGTTTGCCCTCGTCCGTGACTCTGGCCAGGAGTTCTAGGTGTCTTCACGCCCCATCGTCCGAGACCGCTACTCGTTCGGCAATTTGGAGGAAGTTCTCCCTCTGCCGCACCTCATCGATGTCCAGAGGAAGTCATTCCGCTGGTTCCTCGATGAGGGCATTGCCGACACGTTCCGTGATCTCAGCCCCATAACCGACTTCAGCGAGACGCTCACGCTCGACCTGGAGTTCGATCCGGACGACGAGGACCTGTGCCCGCCGCCCAAGTTCACAGTGGAGGAGTGCAAGGAGAAGGACATGACCTTCTCCGCGCCTATCTTCGTCCGTGCACGCTTCATGAACGCCAACACCGGCGAGATCAAGGAGCAGACGGTCTTCATGGGGGACTTCCCCGTGATGACCGGGAAGGGCACCTTCGTCATCAACGGCACCGAGCGTGTCGTCGTGTCCCAGCTCGTCCGTTCACCAGGCGTCATCTTCCAGCCCGGTGACCGGTACCGCCTCCGCAACCTGGCCAAGCACCAGCTGGTTACCGGGACCATCCATCCCTACCGTGGCGAGTGGATCGAGTTCGACGTCGAGCAGAAGCCCGGCAAGGACGTCACCGCCGGTACCCGGGTGGCCCGCAAGCGTCGCCTGTCGATGTTCACGCTCCTTCGGGCGTTGGGCTACGACGAGGAGAACGAGCCCGGCTTCCTGGATCGTTTCGTCCGCCACTTCGACTACCTCGAGGGGCAGTGGGAGAAGGACAAGGACATCGCTCCCACCCAGGAGGAATCCCTCCTGGAGATCTACAAGCGGGTGCGTCCCGGTGAGCCAGCGTCGGTGGAAGCCGCCCGCGCCTACCTGCGCAACGCCTTCTTCGAGTCACGTCGCTACGACCTCTCACGGGTCGGCCGTTACAAGCTGAATCGCAAGTTGGGTCCGGAGATCGAGAAGATCGAGAAGCTCTTCGGCATCGAGCTGGAGCGCCCCGACCCCGACTCCCAGGTACTCACCCGGTCCGAGGTCCTTGCCACCTGCACGTACCTGCTGCACCTCGCCAAGGGCGAGCCCGGCTACCGCCTCGACGACCAGGACCACTTCGCCAACCGCCGCATCCGGTCGGTGGGCGAGTTGATCCAGAACCAGCTTCGAATCGGCCTGTCGCGCATGGAGCGCGTCGTCCGTGAGCGGATGACCACCCAGGACGTCGAGTCCATCACACCCACCTCGTTGATCAACATCCGTCCGGTGGTCGCTGCCATCAAGGAGTTCTTCGGCACCAGCCAGCTGTCGCAGTTCATGGACCAGGTGAACCCGTTGTCCGGCCTCACACATCGTCGACGCCTCTCGGCATTGGGCCCTGGTGGCCTGTCGCGTGAACGCGCCGGCTTCGAGGTTCGTGACGTCCACTTCTCGCACTACGGCCGGATGTGTCCGATCGAGACCCCCGAGGGACCGAACATCGGTCTCATCGGCGGTCTGGCGACGTATGGACGGGTCAACCCGTTCGGCTTCATCGAGTCGCCGTACCGGGTCGTCACCGACGGCAGGGTCACCAACGAGATCGTCTACCTGGCCGCCGACGAGGAGGAGGAGTACGTGGTCGCCCAGGCCAACGCTCCCCTCAACGAGGACTCCACCTTCGTCAACAACCGGATCCTCTCGCGCCGCTCGCCGCAGGCAGCCTCGCTGCAGGACCTCCGACTCCAGTTGGAGAGGGACGTGTTCTTCGGCGCCACGACCGAGATCTCATACGTGCCGCCGGCTGAGATCCAGCTCATGGACGTCTCGCCGAAGCAGATCGTCTCGGTCGCCACGGCTCTGATCCCGTTCCTCGAGCACGACGACGCCAACCGTGCCCTCATGGGCGCCAACATGCAGCGCCAGGCAGTCCCGCTGATTCAGTCCGAGGCTCCGTACATCGGTACGGGCATCGAGGCCAGCGCTGCGCACGACGCGATGGACATGCTGCTCGCAGACGAGGACGGCACGGTCTCGGCCGTGGACGGCACCTCCGTGACGGTGGACTACAAGAAGGCCGGCACGGTCGAGCACCGGTTGTTCAAGTACGTCAGGTCCAACCAGGACACGTGCATAAACCAGAAGGTCAGGGTCGTCCCCGGTCAGAAGGTCAAGCAGGGTCAGTTGCTGGCCGACAGCTCGTCGACCGACGGTGGCGAACTAGCGCTCGGTAAGAACCTTCTCGTGGCTTTCATGTCGTGGGAGGGCTACAACTTCGAGGACGCCATCATCCTCTCGGAGCGCCTGGTCAAGGACGACGTGCTGACGTCGATCCACATCCACGAGCACGACATCGACGCCCGTGACACCAAGCTCGGCCCTGAGGAGATCACCCGGGACATCCCGAACCTCCCCGACGAGATCCTGGCCGACCTGGATGATCTTGGAATCATCCGCGTTGGTGCGGAGGTCCTGCCCGGTGATGTGCTGGTCGGCAAGGTCACACCCAAGGGTGAGACCGAGCTGACACCGGAGGAACGCCTGCTGAGGGCGATCTTCGGCGAGAAGGCCCGGGAGGTGCGTGACACCTCCCTGAAGGTCCCGCACGGCGAGACCGGCAAGGTCATCGAAGTCGAGGTGTTCAACCGCGAGGACGGCGACGAGCTTCCGCCGGGCGTCAACCAGTTGGTCCGTGTCTACGTGGCTCAGAAGCGCAAGATCAGCGTCGGCGACAAGCTGGCCGGCCGCCACGGCAACAAGGGCGTCATCTCCAAGATCCTCCCGATCGAGGACATGCCGTACATGGCCGATGGCACACCGGTGGACATCCTCCTGAACCCGCTTGGCGTTCCCTCGCGGATGAACGTGGGACAGGTCCTTGAGGCCCACCTCGGCTACTGCGCCCGTTGGGGCTGGGATATCGGCGACGATTCCGTCGGCGATGAACCGATCCGCGGCATCGAAAAGAAGACCCGCCCGTCTACTCGCCCGTCGGTCCATGTGGCGACGCCCGTCTTCGACGGCGCCCACTGGGACGAGGAGGACCGGGCAGGCCGGCATCCCACGATCCAGAAGATCCTCGCCAACATCCGTCCGGAGTCGGTCGATGGTGACCGGCTGGTCGGGGTGGACGGCAAGACCACGCTCTACAACGGTCGGACCGGCGAGGCCTACGACAGCTCGATCATGGTCGGGTACGTCTACATCCTGAAGCTGGCCCACCTTGTCGACGACAAGGTCCACGCCCGCTCCACCGGTCCTTACTCGATGATCACCCAGCAGCCGCTGGGCGGTAAGGCGCAGTTCGGTGGTCAGAGGTTTGGTGAGATGGAGGTCTGGGCGTTGGAGGCCTACGGAGCCGCCTACTGCCTCCAGGAGCTCCTGACCATCAAGTCCGACGACGTCCTCGGACGGGTGAAGGTCTACGAGGCCATCGTCAATGGCCACAACATCCCCGAACCCGGCATTCCGGAGAGCTTCAAGGTTCTCATCAAGGAGATGCAGTCCCTCTGCCTGAACGTGGAGGTACTCGCCGAGAACGGTCGTCAGATCGAAATGCGCGACTTTGACGAGGACGTATACCGCGCCGCCGAGGAACTCGGCATCGACCTGTCCCGCCCGGAGCGGGGTTCCGATGAAGACGACGAGCGCCGCGCAGCCGGCCTCGCCCACTGACCCGCACGCCAGCAAGAACTAGACGCAGGAAGTAACAGTGCTCGACGTCAACGAATTTGATCAGATCCGCATCGGTCTCGCTACGGCGGATGGCATCCGCACGTGGTCCAACGGCGAGGTGAAGAAGCCGGAGACCATCAACTACCGCACCCTCAAGCCGGAGAAGGACGGGCTCTTCTGCGAGAAGATCTTCGGTCCCACGAAGGACTGGGAGTGCTACTGCGGCAAGTACAAGAGGGTCCGCTTCAAGGGCATCATCTGCGAGCGCTGCGGAGTGGAGATCACACGCTCGAAGGTCCGGCGCGACCGCATGGGCCACATTGAGCTTGCCGCACCGGCTGTCCATATCTGGTACCTACGGGGAACCCGCTCGTGGCTGGCATACCTGCTCATGGGCACGGAACCCCGTGAGGAGCTGAAGGCCAAGCAGTTGGAGAAGGTCATCTACTTCGCGGCCAACCTGGTCGTCTGGGTGGACGAGGACAAGCGCCACGAGGACCTCCCCGAGTTGGAGGCCGAGTTGGCCGAGGAGCGCCTCGCCATCGAGGAGGAGCGCGACCGCGAGCTGAATCGTCGCCAGGAGGACCTCGAGTCCGAGCTGGCCGAGATGGAAGCCGAGGGTTCCAAGGAGGCCGATCTGAAGGCCAGGGCCAAGGCGGCCGACAAGGACCTCCGGTTCATCCGCGAGCAGTACGAGCAGGAGCTCGACGTGCTGAACCGGGCCTGGGACGAGTTCACCAGCCTGTTCTCCCGTCAGATCATTGAGGAGGACATGCTCTGGCGCGAGTTGGAGGACCGTTGGGGCGAGTACTTCGAGGGCGGAATGGGCGCTGACGCCCTCGCCAAGCTGATCGACCGCATCGACTTCGACAACGAAGAGGTGAAGCTCCGGGTGATGATCGATCCTCCGGAGGGTCAGAAGCCGCTGAGCGCACAGCGCAAGCAGAAGGCCATCAAGCGCCTCAAGATCGTGGCGGCCTTCAACCGGCGTGACGAGCACGGCCGTCGCGTCAACGAGCCGCGGGCCATGATCCTGGACGTCGTCCCGGTCATCCCGCCGGAGCTGCGACCAATGGTGCAGCTCGACGGTGGCCGCTTCGCCACGTCCGACCTGAACGACCTCTACCGCCGTGTCATCAACCGGAACAACAGGCTCAAGCGCCTCCTCGACCTCGGCGCCCCGGGCATCATCGTGAACAACGAGAAGCGGATGCTCCAGGAGGCCGTCGACGCCCTGTTCGACAACGGTCGCCGGGGTCGTCCAGTGACCGGACCGGGCAACCGCCCGCTGAAGTCACTGTCTGACATGTTGAAGGGCAAGCAGGGCCGATTCCGTCAGAACCTGCTCGGCAAGCGCGTCGACTACTCGGGTCGTTCGGTCATCGTGGCCGGCCCATCCCTGAAGTTCCATCAGTGCGGCCTGCCCAAGGTCATGGCACTCGAGCTCTTCAAGCCGTTCGTCATGAAGAAGCTGGTCGACGAGGGCCTGGCCCAGAACATCAAGTCGGCCAAGCGCATGGTCGAGCGACGCAAGCCGCAGGTCTGGACGATTCTGGAGGACGTCGTCAGCGAGCACCCGGTGCTGCTGAACCGTGCTCCGACCCTGCACCGACTTGGCATCCAGGCCTTCGAGCCGGTGCTGGTGGAGGGCAAGGCAATCCGCATCCACCCGCTGGTCTGCGCTGCCTTCAACGCCGACTTCGATGGCGACCAGATGGCCGTCCACCTGCCGCTCTCGTCGGAGGCCCAGGCTGAGGCCAGGGTCCTGATGCTGTCGGCCAACAACGTCCTCAGCCCGGCCCACGGCCGACCGCTGGTGACGCCGACCCAGGACATGGTCATCGGCGCCTACTACCTGACCACCGAAACCGAGGGTCAGGTCGGCGAGGGCAAGGTATTCCGCAACCTGCACGACCTCCAGTGGGCGGTTGAGAGCGGGGTCGTGCACCTGCACGCCCGCATCCAGTTCCGGTCCGACGAATACCCGGAGCTCCTCGCCACGCCTGCCAACGGCGTGGCCGCCACATGGCACATGACGACACCCGGTCGGGTCATCTTCAACGCGGCCCTGCCGCGCAAGAGCATCATCCCGATCGAGGTCGCAGGTCTGCCCGGCAAGGCGATCACCTTCGTGAACAGCCAGGTTGGCAAGAAGGAACTCGGCCTAATCGTCGACGACCTGGCGCGCCACTACCCCAAGATGGTGGTAGCCGAATGCCTCGACGACCTCAAGGACGTCTGCTTCGATTACGCCACCCGGTCGGGCCTCACCGTCTCCATCGATGACGTCAAGACCCCGGCCGACAAGGTCGAGATCCTGGAGCGCCACGAGAAGGACGCCGAGAAGGTCGAGGCCCAGTTCCGCCGGGGCATCATCACCGACGGCGAGCGCCGCCAGAAGGAGGTCGAGATCTGGAACTCGGCCACCTCGGAGGTGACCCAGAGCATGATCAAGGCCCTCGAGGCGGATCCGTCCAACTCGATCGACATGATGGTCAAGTCCGGTGCCCGCGGAAACATGATGCAGGTCCGCCAGATCGCCGGCATGCGTGGCCTCGTGGCCAACCCGCGTGGTGACATGATCCCGCGGCCGATCAAGTCCAACTTCCGCGAAGGCCTGACGATGCTGGAGTACTTCATCTCCACGCCGGGCGCCAGAAAGGGCCTGGTCGACACCGCCCTGCGTACAGCCGACTCCGGCTACCTGACCCGCCGCCTGGTCGACGTGTCCCAGGAGTTGATCATCAACGAGACCGATCCGTTCGAAGCCGAGGGCGCTGTCCGCGGCATCTGGATCGATGGTGTCCGCTCGGACCTGGAGAACCAGCGCTTCTACCTCGAGACACGCCTGTTCAGCCGCACTCTGGCCGACGAGGTGGTGGTTGCCGACCCCGAGGGGAAGGGCATTGTCCACCCCGAGGCCAAGGGCGGTCGACGGGTACTGGCGGCCGGCACGATCGTCGGCGAGATCGAGATGCAGCTGATGCGTGACGATCCGGATGTGGACAGGGTCCGCGTCCTGTCGCCGCTGACCGACGACTCACTCAGGGGCGTGTCTGCGGCCTGCTACGGCATGTCGCTTGCGACCGGCAAGGACATCGAGGTGGGTGAGGCCGTCGGCGTCATCGCCGCACAGTCCATCGGCGAGCCCGGCACCCAGTTGACGATGCGTACCTTCCACACCGGCGGCGTCGTCGGCAAGGACCTCGCAGGTGGTCTTCCGAGGGTCGTGGAGCTGTTCGAGGCACGTACCCCGAAGGGCAAGGCCACCCTGACCCGCATCTCCGGCGTGGTCCGGATCGGTGAGGACGAAGGTCGTGGCCGTGAGATCGCCGTGGTAGCCGACGACGGCACCGAGGAGGTCTACACGATTCCCGGGATGCCCCGTCTGGAGGTCGCTGACGGCGACGAGGTGAAGGCAGGCGATGCCATCGTCGAAGGCCCCCGCGACCCCAAGGAACTCCTCGAGATCAAGGGCGTCCGCGAGACCCAGCAGTACCTCGTGGAAGAGGTCCAGAAGGTCTACCGGGACCAGGGCGTGTCGATCCACGACAAGCACATCGAGCTCATCGTGAGGCAGATGACCCGGCGCGTGAAGATCAACGATCCCGGCGAGTCGGACTTCCTCCCCGGCGAGCAGGTGGATCAGCGTCTGTTCGCCGAGACGAACCGCACCCTCGTTGCAGAGGGACGGCGTCCGGCCGAGGGTCGACCCGAGCTCATGGGCATCACCAAGGCCTCCCTGGCCACCGACTCGTGGCTCTCGGCGGCCTCCTTCCAGGAGACGACCCGTGTGCTCACCGAGGCGGCCATCGAGTGCCGGAGCGACAAGCTCATCGGCCTGAAGGAGAACATCATCATCGGCAAGCTGGTGCCCGCGGGTACCGGCATGGAGGAGTACCGACGGGTGGCCACCCACGCGCCGGACTACAAGCCGATGGACTTCTACTCGTCGGTTGACGAGGAGCAGGATCTCGCCGAATGGCTGGCTACTCAGCCGGGTCAGGGCGAGGACGCCTTCGCAGGTGCCTACGAGGCCGACGTGATCGACCTTGCTTCCACCATCGGGGCCCCCGATACCGATGCACCCGAGGCCGTCTAGACGAACATCTGAGGCGTCACGGCCGTGCGGACATGTTTGTGAGTTGGGGAAACCCGCCCATAGACTCGTTTGCTGGCCGGTGCCGCATTCCGGTCGACCTATCGAAACCACCGTTATTTCTCTCCACGAGGTAGATGAGTGCCCACCATCCAGCAGTTGGTCCGCAAGGGCCGCAAGTCCAAGCGACGCAAGGAATCCACACCGGCTCTGAAGGGCGCGCCGCAGCGGCGTGGTGTCTGCACCCGCGTGTACACCACTACGCCGAAAAAGCCGAACTCCGCTCTCCGTAAGGTGGCGCGTGTCCGCCTCACCAGCGGTGTCGAGGTCACGGCCTACATACCGGGTGAGGGCCACAACCTCCAGGAGCACTCGATCGTGCTGGTGCGAGGCGGTCGTGTGAAGGATCTGCCTGGTGTCCGCTACAAGGTGATCCGTGGAACGCTGGACACCTCCGGCGTCACCCAGCGTCGCCAGGCCCGCAGCCGTTATGGCGCGAAAAAGGAAGGCTGACCGTGTCACGCAAGGGTCCCGCCATACGTCGTGAGCTGACTCCCGACCCCGTATACCAGTCGACAGCGGTTACCCAACTGGTCAACAAGGTGCTCCAGCGCGGTAAGCGCTCGACCGCCGAACGCATTGTCTACACGGCGCTCTCCACGGTTGAGGAGAAGACAGGGAGCGAGCCGGTCGGCTCGCTGAAGCGGGCGATTGAGAACGTCCGTCCCCAGTTGGAGGTCCGCAGCCGCCGTGTCGGTGGTGCCACCTACCAGGTGCCGGTCGAGGTTCGCCCCCGGCGGGCCAACACCCTCGCCCTTCGCTGGCTGGTCAACTACTCCCGCGACCGTCGTGAACGCACGATGGCGGAGCGCCTTGCCAACGAGATCATGGATGCCTCCAACGGCATCGGGTCGTCGGTCAAGCGCCGCGAGGACCTGCACAAGATGGCCGACGCCAACAAGGCCTTCGCCCACTACCGGTGGTAGGTCGCCCCTGAGGGGTTCCCCTCCACCTGATCCCGGAAGCCGGCTCTGGCCGCCCGGGAAGTCCAGTCCCACCGATTCCGAACGAACAGTGAACGACGAGTTATCTCATGGCGAAGCGACACTCACTCCAGAAGACCCGCAACATCGGGATCATGGCCCATATCGACGCGGGCAAGACCACGACGACCGAACGGATCCTCTACTACACCGGTGTGAACTACAAGATCGGTGAGGTCCATGACGGCGCAGCCACCATGGACTGGATGGAACAGGAGCAGGAGCGGGGCATCACCATCACCTCCGCCGCCACCAGTTGTTTCTGGCGCGACCACCGCATCAACATCATCGACACGCCGGGTCACGTGGACTTCACGGTCGAGGTGGAGCGTTCGTTGCGGGTGCTGGACGGTGCAGTTGCAGTGTTCGATGGCGTGGCCGGGGTCGAGCCCCAGACGGAGACCGTGTGGCGCCAGGCCGACAAGTACCAGGTGCCCCGCATGTGCTTCATCAACAAGATGGACCGCACCGGCGCGGACTTCTACTACGTGCTGGACACCATCCAGGACCGGCTCGGCTGCAATACGGCTGTGGTCCAGCTCCCCATCGGTGCCGAGTCCGAGTTCGTCGGCATCGTTGACCTGGTCGAGATGAACGCCCTTGTCTGGCAGGGTGAGGACCTGGGCGCCACCTGGGACGTCGTGGACATTCCGGACGACCTGGTTGAGAAGGCTCAGGAGTTCCGGGCCGGGCTGATCGACGTGCTCTCCGAGTTCGACGAGAACATCCTCGAGAAGTTCGTAGGCGATGAGGAGATCACCGCCGCCGATGTGCGTTCGGCAGTTCGTGTCGGCACGCTCGCTGGTCACTGCGTGCCGATCCTGACCGGGTCGGCCTTTAAGAACAAGGGCGTTCAGACGCTCCTCGACGCCGTTGTGGACTACCTGCCGTCGCCGGTAGACCTACCCCCGGTCGAGGGCGTCCACCCTCGTTCGGGTGATGCGGTCCAGCGTGACCCCGACGATGATGCGCCCTTCTCCGCCCTGGCTTTCAAGATCATGACCGACCCCCACGTGGGCAAGCTCATCTACTTCCGGGCTTACAGCGGCCTGCTCGAGAAGGGTTCCGCCGTCCTGAACACACGCACCGGCAACAAGGAGCGCATCGGCCGCATCCTCGAGATGCACGCCAACGACCGCGAGGACCGCGACGAGGTACGTACCGGCGACATCGTGGCCGGCATCGGGCTGAAGAACACCCGGACCGGCGACACCCTCTGTGCGCCCGGCCACCCGATCGTGCTCGAGCAGTTGGAGTTCCCGGATCCGGTCATCCACGTTGCCGTGGAGCCCCGCTCGAAGGCCGACCAGGACAAGATGGGCAACGCCCTCAGTGCCCTGGCCGAGGAGGACCCGACTTTCACCGTCCGTAGCGACGAGGAGACGGGCCAGACCATCATCGGCGGCATGGGGGAACTCCACCTGGAGGTCCTGGTCGACCGCATGCTCCGGGAGTTCCGGGTGGATGCGAATGTCGGCCGTCCGCAGGTTGCCTACCGCGAGACGATCACCAGGGCGGTCATGGACCACCGCTACACCCACAAGAAGCAGACCGGTGGTTCGGGTCAGTTCGCCGAGATCGTGGCCAGCCTCGAGCCGTTCACCGAGGATGGGTCCACCTACCTGTTCGAGGACAACGTCCGCGGTGGTCGCATTCCCAAGGAGTACATCCCCTCGGTCGATGCCGGCATCCAGTTGGCCACGTCCAACGGTCCGGTGGCAGGCTTCCAGGTCCTGGGCCTGAAGGTGAGCCTCAACGACGGCAAGTCCCATGACGTCGACTCTTCGGAGATGGCGTTCAAGATCGCCGCCCAGGCCTGGTTCCGCGAGGCCATGCGGATGGCGAAGCCGGTCCTGCTCGAGCCCGTAATGTCCGTGGAGGTAGTCACGCCTGAGAACTACATGGGCGACGTGGTCGGTGACCTCAACTCCCGTCGTGGCCGGGTCGGCCAGATGGAGGCCCGTGGAGCCAACCAGGTCATCAACTCACTGGTGCCACTGTCCGAGATGTTCGGGTACGCTACCGACCTTCGGTCGCGGACTCAGGGTCGCGCGACCTACACCATGCAGTTCGACTCGTACCAGCAGACCCCCGGGTCGGTGCAGGAGGAGATCACCCGCCGTATCCACGGCGAGTGACCTCCGGTAGCCCGTCCGGGAATCCCCGAAAATAACCCAAGGAAGCAGCGCAATGGCTAAGGCCCACTTCGAGCGGAACAAGCCCCACGTGAACGTGGGGACAATGGGACACATCGACCACGGGAAGACCACTCTCACCGCGGCGATCACCAAGGTCCTCTCGGACCGTGATCCCACCTCGACCTCGTTCACAGCGTTCGACAACATCGACAAGGCCCCCGAAGAGCGGGAGCGCGGCATCACGATCAACGTGAGCCACGTCGAGTACGAGACCCCGAACCGGCACTACGCCCACGTCGACATGCCGGGCCATGCTGACTACATCAAGAACATGATCACCGGCGCCGCTCAGGTGGACGGTGCGATCCTGGTGGTGTCGGCCGCAGACGGTCCGATGCCCCAGACCCGTGAGCACGTCCTGCTGGCCCGCCAGGTCGGCGTGCCGAAGATCCTCGTCGCCCTCAACAAGTGCGACATGGTCGACGACGAGGAGCTCCTCGAACTGGTCGAGATGGAGGTCCGGGAACTTCTGGACGAGTACGAGTTCCCCGGCGACGACACCCCGATCGTGAGGGTCTCGGCGCTCAAGGCGCTCGAGGGCGACACGGATGCCGCCGACCAGGTCGTCGAGCTCATGAACCAGGTGGATGAGTACATCCCGCAGCCTGAGCGTGACGTGGACAAGCCGTTCCTGATGCCCATCGAGGACGTCTTCTCCATCACCGGTCGTGGCACCGTGGTGACGGGCCGTGTGGAGCAGGGCATCGTGAACACGGGCGACAACATCGAGATCATCGGCCTCAAGGACACCCAGACCACGGTCTGCACCGGTGTTGAGATGTTCCGCAAGCTCCTCGACGAAGGTAGGGCCGGAGACAACATCGGCGCCCTCCTGCGTGGCATCGACAAGGAGCAGGTCCAGCGTGGCCAGGTGCTCGCCAAGCCCGGTTCGATCACCCCGCACACCCAGTTCGAAGCTGAGGTGTACGTGTTGAACAAGGCTGAGGGAGGCCGGCACAAGCCGTTCTTCTCCAACTACCGCCCGCAGTTCTACTTCCGTACCACTGACGTGACCGGCAACATCGAGCTGCCCGCTGGCACCGAGATGTGCATGCCCGGCGACAATACGACGATGACGGTCGAGCTCATTGCTCCCATCGCCATGGTCGAGGGCCTGCGCTTCGCCATCCGTGAGGGTGGCCGCACGGTCGGCGCCGGCGCTGTCACCAAGATCCTGAAGTAGTAGACCGGGCATGGCTGCAGGACAGAGGATCCGGATCCGGCTGAAGGCCTATGACCATCAGGTCATAGACCAGTCGACGAAGAAGATCGTCGAGACGGTCCGTCGCACCCAGGCTGATCTCAGGGGACCGATACCGCTACCGACCGACAAGCACCGCTACACGGTCATCCGCGGCCCTTTCAAGGACAAGGATTCCCGGGAGCACTTCGAGATGCGCATCCACAAGCGCCTGATCGACATCCTGAATCCTTCGCCCAAGACGGTGGACTCGCTCCAGCGCCTTGATCTCCCGGCTGGTGTCGACATCGAGATCAAGATCCAGCAGGTCTGAGTTTCCACAGGTCGACCACAGGTCGACATGAACCACGGAGCGCCCCCTCGGGGGCGCTCCCGTTCGTTACGGGGCCGTTGATCCCACGGTGGATCAGTCGGACGGGGGTCGTTCGCCCTGGCGCCGGCGGAGGCTGCTCTCGGCGATCAGATGCTCGGCCACCTCGTGGCGCTCGGCCTCGGCAGCGATCACCGACTGGATGGTCGCAGCGGCTGGAAGGGCCAGCAGGGCTCCGACGACCCCCAGAACGGCTGAGCCGGCAATGACCGCTCCGAATGCGACCGCCACGTGGAGCTGCATCGTGTGGGCGGTGATCCTCGGCGCCAGCACGTAGTTCTCCACCTGCTGGTAGGCGGCCACGGTGGCCATCACCCAGAGGGCGTCCACCGGGTCGCCCAGCAGTGCGATGACGAGAGGGAGGGCACCGGCGATGTAGGTGCCGACCACGGGCACGAACTGGGACATGACGCCGACCCACAGGGCGAGGGCAAGCGATGAGGGGAGGCCTATGGCCTCGAACGCCGCCCAGTGGACCAACGAGGAGGCCAGTGCGAGGAGGCTCCGGGAGAGGATGTAACCACCGGTCTTCTCTATGGCCAGATCCCAGACCTCGAGTACGTGGCGTTGGTGTCGTTCGGCCAGGAAGGAACAGATGATCCGGCGCAACTTGGGACCCTCGGCCACGAGGTAGAAGGTGAACAGGCCGACGGTGAACAGGTTGAACATGACGTTGGCGACGGTGGTGCCGAACCTCGCCAGGTCGTCGGCCACCTCTCCGAGGCGCTTGGCCAGAGCGCCGGAGTCGTATTCGGACCTGAGGTCGGCGGTGGCGTGTTCGATCCCGAACGAGTCATCCAACCAGCCGTCGATCTCCTCCAGGTAGGTGGGCACGTTCTCGCTGAAATCCGTCACCTGTTCGGCCAGGAGGCTCCCCACCTGGACTCCGAAACCGCCGATGGCGGCGACCATGACGGCCAGCACGAGGAAGGTGCCGGGGCCCCTGCGCATTCCGTGCCGTTGCAGCCTGTTCACGGCCGGTTCAAGGGCGAATGAGAGGAACAGGGACACGAGGAGGACCATGAGCAGTGGTCGAAGCGCTGAGACGACGCCACGCAGGTACCAGAGGCTGGCGATTCCGATGAGCAGGCTGAGGATTGCTCGCCTGACCCAGGGGGGGAGGGCGGTCGTCTCGGAGGCCTTGGTCATGGGTCGTAGCCGTGGGAACTGCTGCGTTCCCGCGACCTGATCTACGCTACCGGCCGGTCCTGGAGGCGATGGGGATGCAGCGTGGAGCGCGTAGGCGGGCCCGGCATGTATGACGCCGGTTGTGGCTGACCCCGGAAGGCCGTATCGTTGTGCTCCGCGCTCCGGAGGGTCCGGTGTCGCAAAACTGACGTCCGTTGAGGCGCCGTGTCCCCTGGGAAACGGCGAACCGAACGGCACAATCGAATCACCGCTCCGCCGGGCCATGCCTGTGCGGAGCGTTCGCGTGAGCGGCCCACCAACGGGCCAGCCGCCGGGGGAGTTCCCCGGTGCCAGTCGCAGGAGCCATCATGGCCAACAAGGCAGTTGTCGGCGTAAAGGTCGGCATGACACAGGTTTGGGACGAGGACAACCGGGTCCTGCCTGTCACCGTGCTGCGTGTCACGCCCAACCGTGTCGTCCAGATCAAGACCACCGAACGAGACGGCTACACGGCCCTTCAGGTGACCTTCGGCAACAGGGATGCGGCAAAGTTGAACCGCCCCGAGGCCGGCCACTTCGCCGCCGGTGGCGTGGATGCAGGGGATCGGCTCGTCGAGCTGCGCCTTGACGATGTGGACGGCTACGAGGTCGGCCAGAAGATCACCGTGGAGTCGCTGGCCGAGGTGGGCCACGTCGACGTCACCGCCGTCAGCAAGGGCAAGGGTTTCGCCGGCGTCATGAAGCGTCATGGGTTCAAGGGCCAGCGCGCCTCGCACGGCGCCCACAAGGTCCACCGCAAGCCCGGAGCCATTGGCCAGTGCGCCACTCCTTCGAGGGTCTTCAAGGGCAAGCGCATGCCGGGTCGTATGGGTAACCAGAAGACCACGACGCTGAACCTCGAGATCGTGCAGGCCGACGTCGAGCGTGACCTCCTCCTCGTACGTGGTTCGGTGCCCGGCCCCCGAGGTGCGACCGTCCTCATCCGCAATGCCGTCAAGGGAGCCC
>Ga0302134_10000647_pt1 | contig 15547 bp, 14 predicted proteins | sample CB9_SCM_MG_FD_203123 | JGI IMG/M metagenome (GOLD analysis project Ga0302134, IMG submission 203123) | Marine microbial communities from Western Arctic Ocean, Canada - CB9_SCM | ecosystem: Environmental > Aquatic > Marine > Oceanic | place: Canada: Western Arctic Ocean | collected 2017-09-19
GGTCCTTGAAATGTTAGAAGATGAAAGGCGCCGTGAAATTACTGCAAGAGGTGGAGACGGCTATGGCACCGATATAATCGGTGGAATGAGAACTGAGCCGGTTATCGAAAATTCTGAGCGGGTCGGCTACAAAGTAATCAATATCACTACTGGCGAGGAAGGGGTCATCGCCCACAAAGCAATCGATAGCCGGTTGCGGGTTTTAGGATATGGAATAAATACCGAAGTTTTGGAAACTGTGGCTATTCCTGCAATTGAACATGCGCGCGATTACTCCGAGGTAATCGTAATCGACGAAATCGGTAAGTTTGCGGTCGAATCTGAAGAATTCGTCAATGCTGTTCGATCTGCTTTAGAACAAGACAAACCAACTCTACTCGCTCTTCACAAGAAAAGCCGTCACCCTCTCCTTCAAGATATTCGTCGTAGAGACGATGCAAGAATCCTAGAGGTTACGCCGGTTAACCGAGCTCTCTTGCCGTATAAGATTCACAAACTAATGCGAGAAACCTACTGATTGGTAGGCGCTGGGTTCATCCCCTTTGAGGTAATCGGCAGGTCATGAGCCCGGCTGCTTCTGCAAAGCGAATCCTTCTGGGCACCGGCTTAGGTTTGGTTCTAGCAACTGGTTTGGGCTTGATGTCTGGCATGTTATCCTTGACTGATTTTGGCCCGGCTTTGATAATCCCTGGTCTAGCCATATTATCGGTTTATTTGGCTAGTTCACTTGAAAAGGGCGGAGCGTTGTCAAATTTATTCCCAGACGAGTCGAGAAAAGAAATGGTTTCAAGGGTCGAAGCGGATTTAATTCTTCAGCAAAAGGATTTACAGATAACCAATGCTTGGGCTAATCTCGAAGAAACGATGCTTTCAAATGAATTAGAACAGGAGTGACCTCTTTCGATATTTTCAACGTGTATCGTTGTTTAGGTATTATTGCCATCGTTATAGTCTTAAGTTTAAACAGAAAAAAGAAATTTAAAGCTGTAATTATTAAGCGCCCTCAATCAATGTACCTTCCGGTTCAGCAACTGGTTCGGTAATCGTTTCAGATTCAAGCACAAAAACTTGTCATGCATGTAACCACAAAGTCCAAAATTATTTGATAATTTGCCCAAATTGTCAATCTCAATTATGAGAAAGGTTTGATTGTCTTGGCCGCTACCGCAGCAGTATCGAGGAGGTTGTTTTATGAGTGAAATTCCAGATGGTTTGTACTATACCAAAGAGCATGAGTGGGTTAAAGTTGAAGGAGACATGGTTGTTTTAGGGATTACCGACCACGCTCAAAATGCTTTGACAGATATTGTTTATATTGAATTACCAGAAGCTGGAGGGTCTCATCCTGACTTGGGTGAAATCGCTATCGTCGAATCGGTAAAGTCTGCATCGCCGATTTTTTCCCCTCTAGCGGGAGAGATTGTCGAGGTCAATGAAGACCTCGAAGATGAGCCAGAATTGATGAACCAAGACCCATATGGCAAAGGGTGGATCGTCAAAATGCGCTTAGATAATCCTGAATCGGTCGCTGGCTTGATGTCACCGGCCGATTATAAATCTGAAATCGGCGAGTGAACACATCTTGTTGCACGTCTATGTTGACGGTTCTTGCTTAGGCAACCAGAACGTCGATGATGAAACCCCTGCAGGTTGGGGGGTGGTGATTATCGCTGGCTCGAATGACTTGGGTCGCGGAAATGGAGAAATTATTCACGAATTTTCTGGGCGGGTGATCACCTGTCCTGATTCGGATGATTTTATCGGGGCTGAAGTCGGTTCCAATAATACCGCCGAATTAACCGCGATAGCTCAAGCATTGAGGTGGGTATTGGTTGAGGGAGGAGATGGAGAAATAATCATTAAAACCGATTCCCAATATGCTGGAAATCAGACTGCTGGGGCTTGGAAGACCAAGGCTAACAAAGTCTTGGTTAAACATGTTCAAGGGCTTTGGGCCGAGATTTTAGAACTTCGAAAAATAAGTTGGGAACATGTGAGGGCACATCGGGGCCATCGCTGGAACGAACGGGCGGACCATCTTGCAATTCGGGCTGCAAATGACGAAGTTCCGCTCGGCCTTTCTTTTTGGAAGCCTGGTCAGCGTTGAAGTCTTTCATCCAACCATTTTCGCAATTCTTTAGACATGTCTTTTCGCCTGAGAGCGTGATCGATTTGGCTCTTTAACCAAGGCATCGGCGCACCGGAGTCATACCATTGATAGCCATCTAATTCAACCCCGATCAAGCCATCATTATTCATCCAATGAGATTGTAACGCAATCGATTGTAATTCTCCATAATTTTCAAAATCATATTTTTCCAATAGGCTTGCAGTATCGGCTGTGAATAGGTACCGCCCACATAAAACCAGATTTGAGGGTGCGTCTTCACGAATTGGTTTTTCTATTATATCAAGGATTTTTTCGCCCTCCATGGTCACGACGCCATAATTTTCAGGGTCTTCGACGGAATATAATCCCACGCAAGGTAAACCGGTTCTATCAAATGCTTTTATCAAAGTTTTACTAGCATTTGAGGCTAAATAATCGTGTGAATTACTATGTTCGTCCATCAACAAATTATCACCTAATAATACTAAAAATGGTCCGCTGATGGCATGGAGAGCACAATAGAGTGCGTCGCCGAACCCTCTTGGAACCTCTTGTACATGAATCATAACTTCGACCTCATCGAAAGGTGAAAGGAGTTTTGGATCTATTCCTCTGGCCTTGGGTATTAACCATGAATTATCACCGATTAAATTTGAAAAATCCTTGCGTGGAGAGGTGATGATATGAATTCGCTTTACTCCAGCGTTGACCGCCTCCCTAGCAAGATGGGTAAGTGCGGGAATATCTACTAAGGGTAGTGCCTCTTTTGCTACTGCTGCGCTCGCTGGGAGCATTCTTGACCCTATGCCTCCGGCGACGATTACCGCGTCCTCAACCACTGCCATCGGTCGGTTCAGAAGCCTCTATGCTTTCAAGCAAATCGGCTGTCGGGGTGATTATGGGGGCAAAAATTGGATGGCGCACATATCTCGGTGTCGTAATGATCGCGTCAACATTTACCGATTTTGCACCGGTTGGCCCGTGGAATGATTCTACTTTCACCTCGGGTGGTCTTGGTTTACTTGGGCTTTGTTTGCTCTATTTGGAATGGTTTAGAATTACTTTTGGTGAAGGATTGGTTCCAACGATCGATCGTTGGAAAGACCCTGTAAAATCCTCAAAAAAGGTCATGAGTATTGGTTTGGCTATTCTCTTACTTGCATATATTATCGGAAAAAATGATTTCTTCCCGGTTCCGGCCGGCTTGGTTCTATCGTTGATAGGTATGCTCATTTCCACCAATGGATTCTATGTTTGGATGGTTTCGGTAGGCCCTTTGAAATCGATTGAAGAAGAATGATCATTCCTCTTCTTCGGCGTATTCTGGCTGCTTTATCATCACGATTAAATAACCGAATAGAATTATCATCAATGTCCCAATAATGTAAACGGTGATGGTCCTATCTTGGGCCGGTTCGTGCCCTTTAACTGGAGTTTCTGGTTCGGGATCTTCATCTTGAGGTTGCTCTGCCACTTCGTTGACGGTCCAAGACATTTCAAAAAAGATGTCGCTATCTTCTTGTTGAACCAATATCCAATAGCTCTCTGTTTGTTCTACTTTCAAAGCAAAGGATCCATTTTGGCCAATAGGCGCTCCTAGTGTTTGGTTATCTTGGCCATAAGTAATTGAATGTACTTCTGGAGTTGTCCAAATCCAAACTATATCACCTTGTTCAAGTGTACCTAAAACTCTTTTTGAGCCATCGCTAATATTCCAAATTTGGCCGTTTTCGGCCTGTATTTTCACAGTAAAATTAGCCACTACTTCATCGACAACCGGTTCGGTTTCATCAACCGAATCCGCAAGATAATTAATTCCAGAAACAAGAGTTTCGTCGTGCCAGGGGATTTGTTGTGAACCCCATGCCCCTTCGATGGTGATCGCATACCAAGCTGATTCTACCGAATCGAGCGGGTGATGGGTATAGGTTACCGCTCCAACTGTTGTAGAAGGTAATTCTTCAACGTCTACTAAATTGATAATTGGCCCAGAGACCGAACGCCAAACCCTTGCGATCGAATCTGAACTTCCGGTTGAATCTGACCAGGTTAGAGAGATTACTCCGTTTTGTAACCTCTCGGCTGCTAAATCTGTAATGGTTGTTGAATCGATCGTAGATTCGATTACCGGTCCGGTCGAAGGAGAGGCTTCACTCAACATCAAAACCTCGTTTCCAAGTGGATCTTCTAGGGTGATGGCATACCAAGACTGCCGATGCTCCCCAAATGTAATCATCAATTCGTGGCTAGAATGGCTTGCCTCAACCGTTGCGATTTGATCCAATTCGTCCAATAACTCCATCTCCATCGAAGAGCGGTATATGTTGATCATCAATCCTGCTTCGTCGACCCCTTCACCCCAATCAAGAGTTGTAGTGTCTGAAGTCGTATCGAATATTGCACTCAATTCGCCGATAAATAACGGTGCGACGTTGTCTTCAACCAGGGGTTCGGCCAGGGTATTTGAGCCTAAAAATCGAGTGTCTTCTGAGGTTGCATAAACCAGAGTTACCGTGTAATAATAAATTGATTCAACATTTTCTTCACTATAATTAATTGTGAAACTCGTCGAGCCGGCACTCAAACCTAATTGTACGATCTCTTTACTCAATGATGCCCAATTTTGCCCGGTTGCAGCCGCGCTATGACGGTAGATGGCAAGGCTGTGATTCATTGGCGTCCCTAGGGGATAATCCCAAGAAAGTGTTGTGTAATCATCAATATATTGGGCTTGTAAATTCTCCACCGCTAGAATTTGTGGGGTGGTTTCAAATGTTGAATCTGAGCCAGCAAAAATTTGTCCATTCAATTCGTAGGTCGCGGTCTCGTTCACGCCGGCTGGCGGCGTAATCGTTAAGTTGGTCCAGCGGCCAGAACATTCTGAATTTAACATTTCAATAGTACATAATGAGATGTCTGTTAGAATTACTTCTCCATTTCGTATTAAAATCCATTTTGCTTGTTTAATCGTATCGAGGAGGTCACCTTCATTTGTAATTTCCACTTGAATAGCAACCGTAGTCTCCTCGGATTCTTCATCGAAGGTGCTGGTAAATTTTGAAACTGGGCTACTTCCAAATTGTGTGGCCGCAGTAGTTGTAAAACCGCTTAGCAGAATGAGAAAGGCCAAGAAAATAGTGCCGCGCATGGTGATGCCACAGTGGCCAACGCAAATGATGGTGGTGGTCAATCGAGGAATCCCATGTCCTCTAATGTGTCGAGGGCGTCTGCTAAATCGGGAGCCTCGATTTCGGTTTTATCCGAAATGTGAACCGTTGCTTGTTCCCTGGCATTTGGTTGGTCTTTATTTTGATATAACCACGCTTTCCATTGTTTGGTTCGCTCTTCGCTTCTAATCAACATCGGCGCCCATAAATTATCTAGGTCTAGGTCTTTCAATGCGATAAGTGTTGAAGCGAAGCGGTCGTGGTCAACCTCTTCCATCCTAATCAACAATTCTCGCAGTCTGGTCATAAGAACCTCATCGCCCTCTGCCCAAAGTTTAGGAATAATCTTTCGTTCATCGGCGGGGTAAGCACTAAGATAGTCGCGTATTGTATAAACCAAATTACGCTTTACTATTCTATTTGGATGGTCGCACAAATCAAGAATTTTATCTGCCCAAACCGCTTCGTCCAAAAATCGCAGATCTCCAACCGTTGCACTAGCTGCTGCGAGGACACTCTCGTCTTCATCCTCCAGCATTATGTTGAGTAAATCGACTGCGTCCTCGCCAATCCGGCGAAATAGGCGAGTTAAAACATCAGCCATATTTCGACGAACAAGGAGTTCTGTTCGCTTCGATAAAATTTCAACGCATGCTAAGCCGTTTTCTCTATCTCCCTCGATCAATTTTGCCAAACAGCCAACCACTCTACTCGCAATTTCGGCAGAAGGGTCTGCAGATCTGCGCTTAAGAATTGTAGCAATACCAAGCGCAGGGATCAATTCTTTTCGTTCAAGTAATAATCTGCACCACTCAATCAATAGCATTCGCCGGTTTTCGTCCCCTTGTTCGAGTTGAGTTAACAACCAAATCGCAGCTTCGCTTCCTTTTTCATGTGCGGTAACCGAAGTAGTTCTTGGAGTCATACCGTGAGGATTCCAATCCATATTGGCATTAGTGACCTCTGGTTGAGTATGCCAAGTCCCTGGCCTTTCGCCCAATGTAATCGATTCGACTAGGTGATATCCTTGGTGAACCGGTTGTCCGTGTGGCTTATCACTCAGTCCGTTCAGAAGCGTGACTGCTAGCCACCACCGGTCCGAATTCGGACAGGAAGTATCGAGGGCAAGTGCTAACCATTCTGTTGCAATTGAAAATAAGAGGCGTTCGGTTAATTGATCTAGGCGACGCAATAGCCACCTTTCATGAACCTCGAATGGATCATCGGTTAGATTCATCCGATGAGGAACAATCAGATCTACAGCAATTGACAAATGACGGTCGAACATTCCCTTGTCCGCCCTCAATAATGATACAGCGGTCTCAGGCAAATCCTCCTGGTTCTTTGGATGAATCGGTGGAAAATCTGCATCAAAAACCGGGGGCTGAGGCAATGGCCATGCGATACATCCTCTTTCCATCGCTTTGACCAATGCGGTTGCGAGTGATTCCATTACTTGGTCGGATACTTTGCTTCTACTCTTCATTCACTCACCTGCAATTCAAATTGATCCATGGGCTAACGCAGCCCATTCTAGGATAATATCTTGGTTTCCAGAAAAAGACTTTGGTAATTTAATCCATTTCCCAAAAGACTTTTTTGTTGGACTCCATGGACTTGCTTTAAAGTCCGTGATCATTCTATCATATACTTCTTGGTTCTCAAATTTGAAAACCATTTCTCCAGTTTTGGCGACCATGCAAAACACTTTATTTTTATGAGCAAATGCATTAGCACCAAACATTTTTTTGGGTTTTACACCGCTGAGAATTTCAACGGCCGCCTTGAGGTCGGCGAGCGGTGCCGCCCGCTGGTCTGAATCCATTTTCAATCCTCAGATATCCAACTCTATATTTAGATTTAAAATGAGTTCTTTGTACCGGTTTCGGATTGTAACCTCGGTTACGCCCGCAACTTCGGCAACTTCACGCTGAGTTCTACGCTTACCACATAGAACACTTGCGATATAGATAATCGATGCTGCGATACCGGTTGGGCCACGCCCGCTGGTGAGTTCTTTTTCTTGGGCTGCCTTGATGAGTTCGTGCGCCTTTGCTTCGACCTCAGCATCCAATCCAAGTCCAGAGCAGAATCGGGAGATATAATCTTCAGGCCCGGTAGGCATGATCTTCATTTTTAATTCTCTAACCATGAAGCGGTAGGTTCTACCGATCTCTTTTCGCCCGGTTCTACTCGCTTGTCCGATCTCGTCAAGTGTTCTTGGCACTCCACATTGGCGGCAAGCCGCATAAAGGGAGGCTGCAGCAACCCCTTCGATAGAACGGCCGCGAATCAAACGCTTTTCAACTGCTTTCTTGTAATTGACAGCTGCTGCTTCACGCACCGATTTTGGTAATTCAAGACGGCTTGCCATCCGATCCAATTCCGCTAATGCCATTGCAAGATTTCTCTCGGTAGCATTCGATACACGGGAACGCTTCTGCCACTTTCTCATACGGTAAAATTGTGAACGGTAGCGGGAATTAATGGTTTTTCCAGAATAGTCTTTATTTTGCCAATCGATATCTGTCGACAATCCTTTGTCGTGGAGCATAACCGTCATCGGTGCGCCAGTTCGAGCTCGTTGGTCACCTTGTTCTGGCGAGAATACTCGCCATTCTGCGCCTTGGTCGATGACATTGTCCTCTAAAACCAGTCCGCAGTCGTCACAGACGACCTCACCGCGAGTCTCGTCTCGAGTTAATGCTCGAGATCCGCAATCGCTGCATTTTACTATATCTTCAACATGTTGATTATTGTCCATTTCAATCCCTCCAATCAATTCCTTCGCCCTATGGCTTCTATGGAATATATAGCGTCCCCTGAAACAGGGGGTATTTATACCGTTCGCCGACACGGTTAATATGTTTGACTTTTCAATAAGCCCGCAGTACACCGGTTAGGTAGATTTAGTAAAAAAACTAAGAGTGATTCAATCTAATTGCCAAATGTGGCCATGTTGGGTTTTCCGAACCCGTTATACCCACCCGGCTCCTCAATGGGGTTGAGGACCCAAGCATGACTGAGAATTGGCCCCCTAAAAACGTCAGCTTGAGCCCGGGCAAAAGAGTCTTATTTCTCACCAAGGACTTAGGGTTGATCAAGAGGCAATTATACGATGGTCTCGATTTAAAAATGTCAGACCTTTCCACTAAGGATTTACTCGATGACATCAATACCGATGCGATGACGCCTGCGTGGGTTTGTTTCGACCACGAGCCTTCTGAAATTGCCAAAAATGCTTATGCTGGACTGATGCTAAATGGAATCAGAGTTTTTAGTGAAGAGGCCTTGATCAAGGGTGGTTTTGAAATCATCGTGTCCGGTCAAAGAAAGGGTACTGGGTCTTCAAGAGAGACCGCCGCTCAATGTGAAAGATGGTCTGGTATTCGAATCGTAATCGCTTCTTCTTTCGCACCTATTCATGAACGAAATAACATCAATCTCGGCCAATTGATGGGAGACCACGCCATGCTGGAGCGGTTGCAGCAAGGAGAATCGATACCTTTGGGAGAATTTACTTCTAGATACGACCCTATTACCAAATTGATTATTGAAAATGGCGGATTATTTAATTTCGCTTCCCAATTGAAAAAGGGGGCTCTAGCCCTTCCAGAATTAACTACGCCAAAGGGGCCGATGACGATGGCTGAAAAAATCATTGCACGGAATTTGGTTGGCCAACCCGATGGCCAATGCGTAAAACCTCACGATCCCGTAATCGCCCAAGTGCAGGGCGGCTATAGTCATGAATTTACCACAGCTCAGGTTCACACCTTTTTAGCAAAGGAATACGGGAATGATTATACTTTACCGAACCCTGATAAATTTGCAGTTTTTGAAGATCATTTGCTCTATGCTCATCATAATCCAAAGTTTGTGAAACATATGTCTAAAGTCCAAACTCTAAGAGACCTACAGGTCGAATTCCAAAAACATACCGGGGTTAGGGATTATTCGGCTAAAGAGGGTGTTTCCCCCGGTATATGCCATCAGGTTGCTAGAGAGGAGTTCATCGAAGTCGGTGACTTCATCCAAGCTACCGATTCACACACTTGTATGGGTGGAGCATCTAATGCTCTAACCTATGGGGTTGGTTCGACTGAATATTCAAGTTTGATCTATTCTGGATTTACCTTTGTTAAGGTCCCAGAGTCTATCAGATTCAATCTGATCGGTCAATTAAATCGCGGATGTACTGCAAAAGATGTGATGTTATTAATTTTAGCAGACCACGCTAGAAAGGAATTAACCCTCAATCGCTCAATAGAATTTGGCGGCCCGGGGTTGGTGTCTCTATCGATAGACGAACGGGCTACGCTTTGTAATATGGCTACCGAGTGTAGCGGTAGAACAGGGATTTGTGAAGCCGATTCAGCATTATATGATTGGATGGAATCCCATCAGGGTGTCGAACGGGCCAAAATGGAAACAATGGCTGTATCTCCTGATAAAGGAGCGATATATGATGGTGGTATATTCGATATTGATCTTAGCACGATTGTACCAATGGTTGCAGACCCTGGAAACCCGGATATGGGAATTCCGTCGGATCCAACCAATGGTGCAAATATTTCAGATATTGGTGATGTAAAAATTGATATTGCTTATGGCGGCTCTTGTACTGCAGGAAAAGCGGATGACATCGGCTATTATGCCGAGGTATGCGCTGCAGCCGAAGTTGCCGGTTTAGTCGTTGATCAAAGTGTAAAATTTTACATCCAATATGGAAGTGGACAGGTAAAAGATTTGGCTATATCGAATGGTTGGCATGACTTATTTGAGCGGGTTGGGGTCAATGTGATAAATCCAGGATGTGGTGCTTGTATTGGTGCTGGCCCTGGTGTTTCAGTCGATTCAAATCAGGTGACCGTCTCTGCAATCAATCGAAATTTTCAAGGCCGTTCAGGGCCAGGAAGCCTCTATTTAGCCAGTCCTTTAACGGTTGCAGCGAGTGCATTTACCGGAAAGATTACCGCTTGGAAGCAAGGGTTGTTTGGGTGAGATGTTGAAATGGCTTTCAATAATAAAGCCACGCTTGGGATAATTGGAACTATCGCAGGAATCATAATTACCGTGGCAGCAAGCCAAACAATACTCAAACCACTGATATCTGTAATGACTTGGTTTCCTGAAAATGGCATTATAGGAGTTCTCGCCTTTTTGGGCCTCTATGTACTTCTGGCATTATTGATTGCACCGGCAAGTTTTCACAAATTTATCAGCGGAGTATTATTCGGGTTTTGGGGCGGCTGGGCAATCGCGTTCACGGGTGCTTGTTTAGGGGCAATTTTGCCCTTTTATATCACAAGGAAATTCCTTCATGGTTGGATGAGTGAAAAATTAAAAGATCACCCAACTATCAATGCATTAAAACAAGCTGTCGGCGAAGATGGTTTTCGCTGTGTCGCCCTAACTAGAATGAGTTTAGTTATACCTTATGCGGTTTTAAATTACGGTTATGGCGTGACCGATGTAAGTTGGAAAGATTACCTCCGTGGCAACATTGGAATGATCGCCCCCGGTTTGCTATATGCTTGGTGGGGATCTCAAGCCGCCGGTATTGGTGCTGCGATTGAAGGTTCGAGGGATTGGACATATTGGGTCGCGATTATTGCCTCCTTGGCCTTGACCGGCTGGATTATTGTCCATCTGAGAAAAATTACACTCGCTCATATCAGCCTTGTATCATCAGAATCACGGGTATGATTCAAGAACCTCAAGCGATGGTCCTACCTCGTTAGCAGGCCCGGCGTCATTTGGACGGAGGAGAACCTGTTGGCAGAGTTGAGGGGAAATGTCGGAAATAGCAACTAAAATGGCAAAGGGACAAAAGCAAATTGCTATCTCTGAATTTTTTGAAAAAAATAAGCATTTCCTCGGGTTTGATACCTTGCAGCGCTCGATTATTACTGCGGTTAAAGAGGCGGTGGATAATTCCCTCGATGCTTGTGAAGAAGCAAGAATCCTCCCTGATATCAAAGTCCAAATTACAAAAGTAGATTCAAAAAGGGAGATTTTGGAATTAAAAAGCCAAGATAACGGCCCCGGGATTCCTCAGAAAAGCATCGAGAAAGTTTTCGGTCAGCTTTTATTTGGTTCGAGATTCCATGCCATCCGCCAATCGCGTGGCCAACAAGGAATCGGTATTACCGGCGTCGTGATGTATTCACAATTAACCACAGGAAAACCTACCCATGTGGTTTCTAAAATTGCAAGTGAGTCCACAGCAGCAATTGTCGACATTGGCTTAGACACGCGAAAGAATAAAGCGATAAAGTCTAATCAAGACCGAATTATTTGGGAAGATGAAAGTGGTTCGGTTATCGAACATGGCTTGCAGGTAACCGCCCGAATGAAAGGTAAATACCAGAGAGGGCGCCAATCGGTATTCCAATATTTGCGAATGACCAGTATCGTTAACCCTCATGCTTCGATTACTTTTACCGACCCAGACGGTGAGGTTTTTTATTGGCCTAGAGTTAGTGACAGATTACCAACAAAGGTCGATTCGATCAAGCCCCACCCCCATGGCATCGAGTTAGGTCAATTACAAAGGATGTGTAAGGATTCTTCAGAATCTCGGATGACTGTGTTTTTGCGACAAAATTTTTCCGGGGTTTCTATGAGGGCCGCTAAAGAATTGTGTGATGCTGCTGAATTAGACGTTGGCGCTAAACCGCGTTTATTAAAGCCCGACCATATTAGAGCGCTATTAGAATCCTTTCAAGGTGAAAGGCTCAATAATGGAAAGCCAGTAAAATTATTAGCGCCACCTACAAATTGCCTTTCCCCAATTGAAGAAATTTTAATCAAAAAGGGCCTTTCAAAAACAATTGATTCAAAATTCATCTCTACGATGACAAGGGTGCCGACCGTCAGTCATGGTAATCCTTTTCAAGTTGAAGTCGGTTTGATTTTTGGTGAGGGAATGGGTTCTGATAAACCGATTGAAATCCTTAGGTTCGCCAACCGGGTTCCTTTGATGTATCAACAAGGTGGTTGTTTGCTAACCAAAGCCATCGAAAGTATTGATTGGCGCCAATATGGGCTCGACCAAGCCGGTGGAAGGGGGGTGCCAAAAGGCCCCGCTGCAATCTTGGTTCATCTAGCGAGTACAAATGTTCAATTCACTAGTGAAGCAAAAGAGGCCCTCTCCGATAATGAGGAGGTCTTCGAGGAAACCCGAAAGGCGATGCTCGAGATGGGGCGGGGGCTTCGTAAGCATTTAGAAAAGAAAAAGAAGATGGCTAAGACTCGAGAAAAATTTGAATTAATCAACGATATTTTACCAGCGATTGCAGCGAAATCCGCGGCTATTCTCAAACGCCCAGTACCTGAGTTGGCCGGATCGATTACAAAAATAATGAGTGCGGTAATTTGCAATGAAGTCACTCAATGGAATAAAGAAACAAAATTAACCGATGTGAAAATTACTCTTTTCAATTATACATCACGGGCGAGGTCCTACTCAATTTTGATTAATTGGCCTGAAAAAGCCGCGGCTGAAATCGTTGGAAACGAGCGCGGCGGGCGCAAGGAAGCAATGGGAATATGGGGTTGGAAACTCGAAACCCTAAACCCGGGTGAAAGGACTGTCATAGAATATTCACTCGATGGGTTAGAAAAAGGGGATTGGACCGAAACCGAGGTCTTTTTCAGAGGTTCACAAGATGTGATTGGTGCATCGAAATTAGATGAGAAAATGTTGATTCAAATCAGAGCTGATGAAATTGCTCTCAGCGAGTTGGCTTTACCGGAGGAAGAGGATGAAGCTGATGGATATTCACCTTCGACCGTCGATGGCAATCCCGGTCAAGCCACCTTATTTGGAGGTGAACAATGATGGCCAGAATAAATGATCCTGAATTGACTAAACAAAGATTGCACGCCGTAGTAGCGGAGATGTATGATCGTATCGTCAAAGGGGACGCTCCAACAATGACCTTGCCGGTTAGAACAAAAACCAATATCGGATTTGACAAAAAACTAGGGGTGTTCAAATACGGGAAAAAGCGCTCGACTAGAGATGCCACAAATCTCCGTTCTGCAAAAAATTTACTCAGAGCCCTTCATGTTGTCGAATTCATTGAAGAAATGATTGAAGCCGGAAAATCTTCTACCTTGAGGGAGATGTATTATATCTCCGAAGGTTGGGGGTATGGCAAATTTTCATCTCAAAACGACTCTAATAATTTAGCTGAAGATCTAGAGGTAGTCACCTCTTGCTTGCGTGAAGATTTCAAACTTAGACCTGAAGAAGATGGTTCGAGGATGATTGGAAATATCACGCTAGAGGAATTGAACCGTCGTGGCCAGTGGATGCGAATAAATGCCCGGGACGACGTTGGTGATTCGGGTTACGGTGTCCCATATAATGTCGAGCGCGAAAAAATCAACCTGATTGAACACGATGTGAAATTCTTGATGGCTATCGAAACTGGTGGAATGTTCGACCGTTTGATCGAAAATGGTTTTGATGAAGCATACGACTGTGCCTTGATTCATCTCAAAGGCCAACCTGCAAGGTCGACCAGGCGAATTATCAAGAGGATGAATGAAGAATGGGACATACCCGTTGTAGTATTTCTCGATGGTGACCCTTGGTCGTTCAGGATATTTGCTTCAATCGCTTATGGTGCGATTAAAACCGCTCATATCTCCGAATATTTAGCTACTCCTTCGGCTTCTTATCTAGGAATCACTTCCGACGATATTTTGGCTTATGATCTGCCGGCCGATGAACTATCCAAAAAGGATATTGAAGCGCTTGAAGCCGAATTAACCGACCCTCGCTTTGCCGATGGTTGGTGGCAAGACCAAATCAATATGATGTTGGATATCGGTCAAAAGGCTGAACAACAATCTTTGGCGAAATATGGTCTTGATTTCGTAACCGATACATATTTGCCGGAAAAAATTGGCGAAATGGGATTGATTTGATTCCGTTTGGTTGAAGGATGAGAGGCCTCCCCCTTGCTAATATGGACTCAGCGGAAACAGCATCTGGGTGGCCAAAGAGAATCTTGATATTTGGCGTAATCATTTCAATTCTCGGTTTAGGAATATATGCTTCACAATCGGAGGAGATTCTTTCTTTTTATGATCCGGGTGAATCCGCTCAATTTCATGTTGAAAATGGCGGCGATCAAGTTGTTAAACTGAGTGCTGGATGCTGGATTGCAAGTGTTGAAGGGTCGGCATCGGGCATAGATCTAAAATTAATCCCAAGCGATGGGGTTTCAATCGATACCGATTCTGAAATCACATCTACCTGTAAACATAATTATGAGTCTAATGCTGATTATTCAAAAATAGCTTCGTTTAATGTTGAAGAGGGTGGTACCTATTACTTATCTGTCGAATGCGAAGATTGTGATGGCGTGATTATTCACCTTAATCATGACGATGAATCGGTGATGGCTTTATTATCAAATACTTGGTTTATAGCAAGTATTGCGTTGTGTGGTGTTGGTTTTTTATTGATACCTTTTGGTTGGATTTTAATAATGGTTAACCGAGGAAAAGCCACACAAGTTCAATTGATTCAACACCAGATGGACCAATCGATGAATATGGTTAACGATGGTGAACACCAGGTTCCAACTGGGCAAATGCTGACCACCGACCAAATCTATCATCTGATGCGGGGCAAAGTTCCTGAAATTAGCGCTGAGCCTGAAATCCCTTCTCCTTTTGCAAATAAGGATACTCGTCAACAAGAAATCGCTAAAAAACAACCCGGTGGTTCAACCAATGCCGCATCAAATTTTACTGCTGAGCAACCGCCAACGGATGAATTGTGGAAAGGTTGGGACGAAGCTTAGGTGTAAAAGCGACGCATTCATAGGTAACCTGTGGTAGTTAACCTCTGGTTGTGAAGTCATGGTCGACCTTGATACCGCCCTCAGTTTGCTCCAAAACAAAGCACGGCGGGCTATTTTGGAGCGTTTGGTGAGAGAACCTCATTATCCTCTGCAATTATCAGATCAGATAGGGGTATCACAACAAGCTGTGATGAAGCACCTCAAATTGCTCGAACAAGCCGGATTCGTTGTCAAAATGAAGGCTGCGAGCATAAAAGGCGGGCCGCCAAAAAATATTTATTCGGTTCAGCAGGCAATTTCCTTAAGGATTGACTTGGGTCCAGATCTCTTCCATTGCGAACAAAGAAAATTACCTGCAGGTGGTCCTTTGAAACTTTCAAATCGCCTAGTTGGCGATTCGGTCAGCGTTGCAGAACATGTGAGCGGTCGCAAGAAAATTTCTG
>Ga0302134_10000648_pt1 | contig 15540 bp, 16 predicted proteins | sample CB9_SCM_MG_FD_203123 | JGI IMG/M metagenome (GOLD analysis project Ga0302134, IMG submission 203123) | Marine microbial communities from Western Arctic Ocean, Canada - CB9_SCM | ecosystem: Environmental > Aquatic > Marine > Oceanic | place: Canada: Western Arctic Ocean | collected 2017-09-19
CATTGAGGGCGCCGATATCTTCCTCAAAATTATCGGGCTTTTCGTCGCCCTGCTTTTCGTCGTCTTTATCCTCCAAAACCGCCATCTTGTGGCGAACGTGCTGCGCGGGGCAGAAGAGGAGACCGGTACGACTCCCTTCCGCAGTAAAATCGCAGACATCTGGCATGTGCCTGCGCTGATCTATGTCGCGGCAATGTATGCGGTATGGGCGCTTGCGATTGAAGACGGCTTCGGCAAGTTGCTTCAGGCAACCTTGCTGACCATCATCATTCTAATTGCAGCAGGGCTCATCCAGATCGCGATAAATCGGACCTCGCGCCGGGTATTTTTTCTGAAACCGGAAGTAAAACAACGCTATCCCAGTCTAGAAGCCCGGGCTAACAGGTATCAGCCGATCCTGCAAAAAACGACATCAATTGTCGTGAATATCGTTGCAGGATTCACGATTTTGGAAGCCTGGGGAATTGATGCTTTCGATTGGTTGCGAACGCCATTTGGTCAGCGTGTCACGGGCAGCCTTATCACAATTGCATTGTTATTGTTGATTGCGATCGTGATTTGGGAAGTGACCAGTGCCATCATTGAACGATATCTCTCGCTTGGCGCCGGTGATGTTACGGCACGAACGCGGACGTTGCTGCCGCTTCTGCGCACCGCGATGCTGGCGGTCCTCATTACGTTGGTTGTGATGGTGACGCTTTCCGAGCTCGGCCTTAACATTGGTCCCTTGCTGGCCGGCGCAGGGGTCATTGGGCTCGCAATTGGGTTTGGTGCTCAGACCTTGGTGAAGGACATTATTACTGGTCTGTTTATTCTAGTTGAAGACCACATCTCTATCGGTGATGTGGTTAAAGTCGACACACATGCGGGTAGCGTTGAGAAATTGACCCTACGGACCATTCAACTCCGCGATCTTGGTGGCACGGTGCATATCATTCCGTTTAGCGCTGTCACGACGATTGAAAATATGACCAAGGGTTTTTCACGATATGTGTTCAATGTCGGTGTCGCCTACCGTGAAGATACGGATCATGTCGTTGATGTGTTGCGAGAGCTTGGCGAAGAGTTGTTGCAGGATGAACGATACAAGCCGTTTATTCTGGAACCGCTGGAAATTCTCGGCGTTGATAGCTTTGGCGACAATGCGGTGAACATTAAAGCGCGCATAACGACGGTGCCTGTTAAGCAGTGGAGCATTGGACGGGAATTCAATCGCCGTATGAAAATGCGATTCGACGAACTAGGAATTGAAATACCTTTCCCACATCGCACGATTTACTTTGGGGAAGATCTGTCAGGAAACGCCCCCCCGGCGCGGATTGCAACAGTTGATAACGACGCACATCTGTTAGAGCAGAAAAAAAGGCAAGAACGTCAGGATCACGCTTCTTCGCAAAGACAGACGACTGGTACCCCTACACCAGACACTGGCGAGGTAGATGCCCCCGATGGCGATTAAATAGGTAACTATTATAATGAGTATTACGCCCCCGCGCGATATTGGCGCCATAAACTGGCTCGGTGTCCGAACGCACGTTACCAAGGAAATTCATCGTTTTTTCAAAGTCGGCCTTCAGACCCTGATGGCACCGGCGGTGACGACATTATTGTTCCTGGCTATCTTTACGCTGGCCCTTGGGAGGGCTGTTCAGGTGATTGGCGGTGTTCCTTTTGTCGAGTTCTTGGCGCCGGGCTTGATCATTATGGCAATCATTCAAAATGCCTACGCCAATACTGTGAGTTCAGTGATGATCTCAAAAATTCAGGGCAACATCGTCGATATGTTGATGCCACCTTTGTCTCCGGGCGAGTTTATTACTGGTTTCGTAATGGGTGGCGTTGTGCGCGGGATTCTCGTCGCACTTTGCGTAGGATTGTCGATATGGATTTTCGTGCCGCTGCAAATTCATAATATCTGGCTTATTTTATTCCACGCCTTTGCGGCCTCTTCGCTCTTGTCGATGGTCGGTTTGTTGACAGGCATCGTCGCGGAGAAATTTGATCATCAGGCCTCGATCAGCAATTTCATCATCACGCCCCTTTCGTTTTTATCGGGAACCTTTTACTCGATAGAGCGGCTGCCGGGGTTTTGGCAGGATGTCGCGATGGCGAACCCGTTTTTTTATATGATTGACGGCTTCCGATACGGGTTTATCGGCCATGCGGATGCGTCGCTGACGTTTGGTGTGTTGCTGCTTCTTGGGCTGAATATTGTACTCTGGGCGGTCTGCTATCATATGGTGGCGAGTGGTTATAAATTGAAGAGCTAGGGCATCTGTCTGTCGTGGGAAAATTGTTGGTCGTTATCCGCAAACGTTGACATTCGTAGGGCTGAAGCCTAATTCTCCCCGCTCTCGTAGCAACATTATGCTGCACGAAAACAGCGGGAGATGAACAGTGATATCTGAGGTAATGCCCAGCTATGGTCGGGCCGACCTTGCCTTTGAACTGGGCGAGGGAGCGCATCTGTTTTCGACCGATGGAAAAAGATATCTCGACTTCGCCGCCGGCGTTGCGGTCAATGCTCTTGGTCACAACCACCCGCGACTGGTTAAAGCACTAACCGATCAAGCTGGTAAGCTTTGGCATGTGTCTAATCTTTACCGGGTTCCCGAGCAGGAAGAACTAGCACGGAAGCTGGTCGCAGCCAGCTTTGCTGACAGCGCATTCTTTTGTAACTCCGGCGCTGAAGCTGTAGAGGCCGGCATCAAGATTGTCCGCAAATATCAGGCCGCAACTGGGCACCCTGAACGTTACCGGATTATCTCTTTTGATAGCAGTTTTCATGGCAGAACCCTGTCTACGATTGCGGCGGCAAATAACGCTGCCCATGTCGCTGGGTTTGGACCGATGCCAGATGGATTTGATCAGGTGTCTTTTGGTAATTTGAACGAATTGCGGAACGCGATTACGCCAGAGACGGCGGGAATTATCGTTGAACCTATTCAGGGCGAAGGAGGTATTCGGCCATCAAACGCGGAGTTCTTGAAAGGTCTACGGGAAGCCTGTGACGAGTTTGGTCTTTTACTGTTCTTTGATGAAGTTCAGACCGGGATTGGGCGTGCTGGAAAGCTATTTGCCTATGAGAATTTTGGTGTTGAGCCTGATGTCATGTCGCTCGCCAAAGGGCTCGGCGGTGGCTTTCCTGTTGGAGCCTGTCTCGCGACGGAGGCCGCCGCAGTGGGAATTACGCCAGGCACGCATGGCAGCACGTTCGGCGGCAATCCGTTGGCGATGGCCGTTGCGAATACTGTCATAGATATCCTGCAAGAAGATGGATTTCTGGCAGGCGTTCGTGAAATGGGTGAACTTCTTTTTGCCCGCATGGTGAAATTTTCCGGAGAGTATCCGGGTGCCTTTGAAGACGTGCGAGGTGCCGGGATGATGATCGGGCTCAAATGTATTCCCCCCGCCGGTGATTTCGTGGCGGCATGCCGTGAAGAAGGTCTGCTCACCGTGCCTGCTGGGGACAATGTCCTTCGTTTGTTACCGCCGTTGATCATTGATGAGACGCATATTGCTGAATGTGTCGAGATGATGGGACGGGCTTGGAAAAGGCTGTCATCGTGACTGAGATTAAACATTTTCTTGATCTTGATATTATCGAGACGGCTGACTTGCGTCAGATGATCGACCTTGGCCTTGGTTTCAAGAATGGAACCGGTGAGAAAGCACCGCTGGTGGGTAAAACGCTGGCGATGATTTTTGAGAAATCATCGACCAGAACCCGGGTATCTTTTGAAGTCGGCATGAAACAGTTGGGTGGTCAGACGATTGTTCTTAATCATGAGGATATGCAAATCGGGCGCGGCGAAACGATCGCCGATACGGCGCGGGTTTTGAGCCGTTACGTCGATGCCATTATGATGCGGACAAATGATCCCGACAAAATGGATGAGCTTGCACAGCATGCGACTGTACCGATTATTAACGCGCTGACTGATCGGTCGCATCCCTGCCAGCTCATGGCCGACGTGATGACGTTCGAAGAACATCGCGGCGCTATTGAAGGCCGCAAGGTCGTTTGGGTTGGTGACGGTAATAATATGGCGGTGACCTGGTTGCACGCCGCGACCAAGTTTAATTTCGAGCTATGCCTTTCCTGTCCTGCTGAATTGTCTATTCCGCGTGATGAGATCGAGCGGGCGCTTGCGGCAGGGACCAAAGTGATTGAAACGCTTAATCCAGTCGCGGCAGTTGCCGGTGCGGATTGCGTCGTTACGGATACCTGGGTGTCGATGGGGGATCAGCCAGGCGAAAGGCGGCACCAGTTGTTGGAACCTTATCGGGTTGATGATGCGCTCATGGCAAAAGCCGATGCGAACGCGATCTTTATGCATTGCCTTCCTGCCCACCGGGGCGAGGAGGTGACGTCTGCCGTTCTCGAAGGATCGCAATCTGTCGTATGGGACGAAGCTGAAAACCGGCTGCATGCTCAGAAGGGCATTCTTGTCTGGTGTCTCGGGTGACCGGGATGACTCCGGTGGATGACACGCTTCAACCGTTTCAGCTTGAGAACCATGCCGCGCAGGGCCGACTCGTCCGTCTCGGTGATGCGATGCACCAGGTGTTGTCGGCTCATGATTACCCCACTGAAGTTGCAACGCTTTTAGGCGAAGTTCAGGTCATTGCGGCCTTGATGTCGGGAACCCTGAAATTTGAGGGCGTGCTGTCCATTCAGGTGAAGGGTGACGGGCCTGTCAGCATGTTACTGGTGGATATCACAACCGATGGCAATATGCGCGGTTATGCGCTTTTTGACCCAGAGAAGTTGCAGGCGGTATCGGAAAATGAAGCCGGTGGTCCGCAGCAAAAGGTCCCTCGATTACTGGGAAATGGATATTTTGCGCTGACGGTTGATCAGGGCGCTGACACCCAACCATACCAGGGCATCGTGCCGCTTGAAGGCGCTACTCTCGCCGAATGTGCCCATGGTTATCTTCGGCAATCGGCCCAGCTTGATGCGGCACTTAAAGTCGTTGTGTCGCAGGTTGATGGTAAAGAAGGGCCAACCTGGCGTGGCGGCGGCGTCATGGTACAAAAATCTGCATTTTCCGGATTTCAGAGTATCGATGGTGAGGCCACCGACGCGGATTTTGAAGATGCGTGGCGGCGCGCGGTTATTTTTCTTGGGAGCTCAACCAATGAAGAGTTGCTGGATGTTTCTTTGCATCCACATGATTTGTTGTTTCGTTTGTTTTCCGAAGACGGCGTTCGTGCATTCGATCCGTCACCCTTTGCCATGAAATGCCGTTGTTCGGCTGACCGGGTACGGAATGTGTTGGTCTCCTTTCCGCGGGACGAGATTGTGTCGATGAAGGTCGGAGATGATGTTGTGGTCACTTGCGAATTCTGTAATGTCGGCTACAGATTTGACGTCGACCAAATCGATACAATTTTTAAGGAGTCCGCTTCGGGCTAGTATTGTACAGATCGAATGAACAGACGGGGTGACGTGATGATGTTTTTGAAAAAATGGTGTCTAGCGGTTGGGTTGTTTGGTCTTTTAGCTGCCTGCGAGACAACTGTACCAACCAAGCAGTTCCCCGATCTTCGCTACACCCACTTGCCGGCTATTTCTCTTGCCGTTTCCCGGGTTGAAGTTGTCGAACAATATCAATATTCAACAATAAAACCCCATGTTGAGGCGGAGTTCCCAGTTCTGCCAGTGCGAGCGGCCAGCCAATGGGTTAAGGATCGTTTGTCAGCGGTCGGTGGGACGGATATCGCCCGGGCGACCGTAACGAAGGCGAGTGTTGTCGAAGTGCCACTAAAACGCAGCAGCGGCGTTCGTGGTGCCTTCACCAAAGATCAATCTGAAAGATATGACGCGTCCCTCGCCGTAAAGATCGAAATTTTTGATTCTCGTGGCAGGCAGCGCGGTATCGTTTCGTCGGAGGCCACTCGGTCACAAACGGTTTCAGAAGATGTGTCGCTGGCGGATCGCGAACAGATCTGGTTTCGCATGACAGAAGCAATGATGAATGATTTAAATAGCTCGCTGGAAAAACAGGTTCGCGAACATTTTAAAAAATGGTTGCGTTAGCGTCGCCAAAAGGACGGTAGGAAAAGAATAAGCACCGTAAAGAGCTCCAGCCGACCTAAAATCATTCCTGCCGACAATACCCATTTCGCTGCATCCGGGAGCGGCGCGAAGGTGCCTGATGGTCCAATAATGGGCCCCATTGCGGGCCCGACATTACAGATCGCCGTTGCGGCTCCTGTAATTGCGGTCATGTAATCGAGCCCCAGCGCACCCAATGCCAAGGCAATGGCTGCGAAGGTTCCCATAAACAGAAAAAAGAAATTCATGACTGATTGCACAACATCATCGGCGATGGGCCGATGATTATAGTGGGGTACGAAAACGCCATGCGGTTGCAGCAGTCGCAAAAACTGTGAGTGGACAGTTGAGAACAAGACCTGGAAACGGAAAATTTTAATGCCACAAGCCGTTGAGCCAGCACAGCCACCGATAAACATCAGGATAAACAGTATAACGATGGGGAACGCGCCCCAGCTCTGATAGTCGGCAGAGGTGTACCCAGTCCCGGTCATGATCGACACGGTATTGAAAAGGCCAGTAACCGCAGCTCGATTGAACTGCATTTCCTGCGAACTCCAAAGCCATAGAATGACGGATCCGGAGGCAATGACGACAATAGCTAAAAAGCAACGCACTTGGGGATCTTTTGTGAGTGCAAATGAACCCTCTCGGAGCATGCGAAGATACAACAGAAACGGCATGGCACCGACTATCATGCCAATAGTGATAAAGATTTCGATGGACGCGCTATTGAAGCCGCCCACTGATCGGTCTGAAGATGAATAGCCCCCGGTTGCGATGGTTGTCATGGCGTGGATAACCGCTGGAAATCGGTCCATGTCGAGAAGCCAAAGACCAAGGGACCAGATGGCGGTTAGGCCAATATAGACGACGGTAATCCAGGCGGCGATCTGTCCCGCGCGTGGTAGTGCCTTTTCCTGGGTTTCAAACGCCTCCACTTTGAAGAGCTGCATGCCACCAACTCGCAGCATTGGCAGGACGGCGATTGCCATGACGATGATCCCTATTCCTCCCAACCATTGGAGTAGCGCCCGCCATAACAAAATTCCCTTGGGGGCGTTATCGAGATCGGTCATTACAGTGGAACCGGTTGTGGTGATGCCGGACATTGCTTCGAAAAACGCGTCAGTGTAGCTAAGCTTTACTTCTGAGAAGACGAAGGGCAGTGCGGAAAACATTGCGATTGCCAGCCAACTTGCCGCGGTTAAGATGAATGCTTGCCGGATCGATAGCTTGCGGATCGGTGCCTGGTTAGTCAGTACAAGGACCCCACCAACGAAGAGTGTAAGCGTTCCGGCGCCGGCAAAAATTTGCCAGTCAGGGTGGCCGTTCACGAGGTCAACGGCAAAGGGTGCCAGCATCGCAACTGCGATGGTGGTAAGCAAAATACCGATAACAAAAAGGGCGGGTCTAAAATCAATCATGGTGGGGTATTCCCACGGTCATGCAATTTTTAAAGTTAATCTATGTTGCCGCCGGATGTCGGATTGCCGATTGCCGCCAAAAATTCCCGCCGCGTCGAGGATTGTTCGCGAAAGGCGCCAATCATCTGACTTGTAACCATAGTGAGCCCCGATTTGTGAATGCCACGCGTCGTCATGCAGCCATGTGAGGCTTCGATAACGACACCAACTCCTTTTGGCTGAAGGACGTCATTTAAGGTATTGGCGATTTGTGCCGTCATTTTTTCCTGAATCTGCAATCTCTTGCCATAGGCATCGACGAGGCGGGCAAGCTTGCTGATACCAACAACGCGCCGATCGGGTAGATAGGCGATATGTGCCTTGCCAATGATTGGTGCCAGGTGATGTTCACAATGCGATTCAAATCGGACATTGCGCAGAACGACCATCTCGTCATAGCCCTCGACCTCCTCAAAGGTACGGGCAAGAATTTCTTGAGGGTCGACCTCGTAACCGGCAAACCATTCACCATACGCTTTGGTGACTCGTTTGGGCGTATCAAGAAGGCCTTCGCGAGAGGGGTTATCGCCAGCCCAGCGCAGCAGAGTGCGAACGGCTTCTTCAGCCTCGGCCTGCGTTGGACGGTCCGTTACCTCAACCGGGGTACTGAGCAACGCGCTCTTTACAGATGCCACAATATAGGTCCTTCCCTCGTTATTCCCTGATTTTTCTTTCGCTCAAGCGTTATCCCGGTTCAAACCGGATTAGTCTAATTAAGCTGTCTGGCCTGATAGGGGCTGTCGAGCGAAAAAGCCGGAATGTCTATATCGAACCGTTCTCCGGTTTTGGTTTCCATTTCATAGGATCCAAACATGATGCCGGATGGCGTCGCCAGCGGGGTTCCGCTGGTATATTCGAACGCTTCGCCGGGTTTCAGTGTTGGCTGTTCGCCGACAACGCCTTCGCCCTGAACTTCCTGCTGTTGCCCGCGCGCATCGGTAATACGCCAGTGGCGGTTTAAAAGCTGAACCGGCTCCATGCTGTCATTTTCAATCTTCACCTGATAGGCCCATACGTAATGGTCTTCATCCGGTGCCGATTGATCGTCGAGGAAAACCGGTTCGACAGTTACGCGGATACTGCGCGTGGTAGCTTCATACATTTCATGTCTCCAAGCGGTAGATATTGATACTCCGCCGATACAGCTCGATATTATCGACACTGTATATCCTAATGTTCTGACATCAAACCGTATTGGAAGTGTCGTCGTTCAATGAAAGGGCCGATTACACCTTTGACAAGGCCTGAGCAATATCTTCTTTCAGGTCCTCAACGTCTTCGAGGCCAATCGATAGGCGAACAAATCCATCAGTGATGCCCAACTCAGCTCGCTCTTCTTCTGAGATCCGCTGATGGGTTGTTGTCGCTGGATGGGTCGTCAGGCTTTTGGCATCGCCGAGGTTGTTTGAAATGTCGACTAGCTGCAGTGCGTTCATAAAGCGGAAGGCATTTTCCTTTTTGCCGTCGAGATCCAGGCAGACAACTGTGCCGAAGTCTGACATTTGTGCTTTGGCAAGCGCGTGCTGAGGATGCGATTCCAGCCCGGGAAATACCACGCGGGTTGGTTTCGATTGTTCCGTTAGGAAGTTCGATATCTCCGTCGCATTTTGACAATGCTTTGCGACCCGCATATCGAGGGTTTCCAGTGCCTTTAACAGTACCCAGGCATTAAACGGGCTCATCGAAGGCCCGGTATGACGATAGAACGGGCTCAACGTTTCGTTTACCCAGTCTTCTGGCGCCAGAATGGCACCGCCCATCGTGCGGCCCTGGCCGTCTATATGTTTGGTTGTCGAATAGACGACAATATCTGCGCCAAGTTCCATCGGGTGTTGCAGGACCGGTGTCGCAAACACATTGTCGACAATCACCATGGCGCCGGCACTATGCGCCATTTCGCAGACCGCCCGAATATCGATAATCTCAAGACCGGGGTTGGAAGGTGTTTCAAAGAACACGGCCTTGGTGGGTTTGCTCAGTGCTTTTTCCCACTGATTGAGATCCGCACCATCGACGAGGGTGGTTTCGACGCCGTATCGCGGCAGAATTTCTGTCAGAATGAATTGGCAGGAACCAAACAGCGCACGTGATGCTACGACATGGTCGCCGGCATCGACCTGGCTGGCTAATGAGGCAAACACTGCGGCCATTCCGCTGGCGGTGGCGCGGCAGGCTTCTGCGCCCTCGAGCAAGCACAGCCGGTCCTGAAACATCTCGTTGGTTGGATTGCCGTAACGGGAATAAATAAAACGGTCGATCTCGTTTTTGAAAGCGGCCTCGGCGTCTTCTGCTTTTTCATAGACAAATCCCGAGGTCATGAAGATTGCCTCGTCGGTTTCGTCGAATTCGCTGCGCCGTGTACCGCCACGAACCATCTGTGTCTGGGGACGCCAGGTTTTTTCCGTCGGTTCAATTGTCATTTCTGTTTCCTCGCGGCGCTCATCTGGTACGGCTGCCACTTAATAGCCCAAATTAAAAAACCCAGACCGATTGGGTCAGGGCTTCGTAAGGGCTCCGACCTTTTTAGCGGTTTATTTAAAGTGGCCGCAAGCCAGTCGGGCTCAAATCACCACACTTCGATCAGTACTATTGAGTCGCAGGGGCGTCAAGTTGTTTGATCACCCTTATCTGTCGGTAATGTGTAGACAGTATTGGCAAGTGTTGCTGGGTTTCTGTAAGCAAATACGTAGATAACATCGGAATACCGATTGGGTGTGGGGGAAACTGGTGTCTAGCGAGAGTTTACTTTTAGTAGCCCCCTGGGCTGGGCTGATTATTTACTGCGGAATTGTCTGGATGTTCAGCCCACGCGGTGTTCCGGCCCGACAGTTTTTTTAAAGGCAGCAGCGACGCTGGCGCGTCATCAACCCTTTGGGTATTGGTCTTTAGTGCCGCGATCTCCTGGATCTTTGAAAAGTCGATTGCCAATGCTGCCAACTTCGGGCAGGCCTTCGGTATCACCGGTGGTATCGGCTACGCGACCTATTACTTAAGCTTCGTCGTTGCAGAGGTTGCTATTTATTTCATCCGCGTCAAAGGCGGCTTCGGATCTCTGGCGAGTTTTCTGATCGCCAAATATGCGGATGACCTTGGCATCAATGTTTATGGGTTATTGATTTGCACCAGTGGTTATCTGCTGGGCGCGTCATTATTCGGTCGCCGGAGCGAAGTGGCAACGCCAACAACCGGTGCTTAATCACCCAGTGTAAAACGTAGCCAAATCGCTGAGGTTATCACCGCGAGTGCGCCGAGTTGATGCAGGATGGCGAGTGGCAGGGCGATTTCGGTTAGCAGGGTGGCAATCCCGAGACCCAGCTGACAAAGCGCTAAAACACCTAACAACGTAACCGCCTTCTGCGCCGAGTTGCTTAGGGCACTGCGCTGTGCTGATACCCAATAGGTCAGGACCAACGTAACCGTGCTGATGGCAAGTAAGCGATGGGTGAATTGCACGGCTGCGGTATTCTCAAATAAATTGAGCCACCATGGCGTGTTTGCCAGTAGTCCTTCTGGAACCAGTCGTCCGCCCATCAAAGGAAAAGTGTTATAGGCGAGCCCGGCATCTAGACCCGCAACAAAGGCGCCCCAGATAGTTGTGATCGCGGCGGCCCAGAGAATGATCAACGATCCCATCCGTGCCCATCCGGTGCCACTTCGTTTGGGGCGAAAGGTTAGGCAGACCGCTGCATACCAGAACAGCAGGCCAAAAATTGCGAAGGCTAACCCTAGATGCGCGGCGAGCCGGTACTGGCTGACTGAGGGTTCGTTGACCAAGCCACTTTTGACCATGTACCAGCCAACCAGCCCTTGCGCGCCACCGAGCATAAACAAGCCCCCCAGCCGCCAGGTAAGCGCTGCCGGGATCATTCGGCGCATCACGAACCACAGATAAGGCAGCAGAAAGACCACCCCGATCAGCCGTCCCCACAGGCGGTGCAGATATTCCAGCCAGTAGATCGATTTGAAATCACCTACCGTCATCCAGAAATTGACCTTGGAGAATTCCGGACTCGTCTTATACGCTGCAAACAGCGCCTGCCATTCGGTATCACTCAGCGGTGGTAAAATACCGGTCACTGGGCGCCAGTTGACGATGGAAAGCCCGCTTTCGGTCAGCCGGGTGGCACCGCCCAGCAGGATCATCGCGGCGACCATCGCGCAGCAAACCAATAGCCAATAGCCGACGGTTTTCGGAATTGAGGTGGAGGCAGTTGATGTGGAGGGTGCAAACAAGGTTGAAGCGGGTCCCGGGTTCTGATAGACAGCCCCTCAATAGGCCAGAAAATGGCCAACAGGCAAGTAAAACCGGGACTTTTGCGGCAATTCGCCCCAAAAATGATCTTTTCAACAAAGATTCAAATGGCGGTTCTTGACTCTCATTGAGCAGATGCCTATATGTCTAGCACTCGTGAGAGGAGAGTGCTAACAAACTAGCGAATCCTCTTTTATTTCAACAATTAATAGGGAACGTGCAAATGAAATTTCGTCCATTGCATGACCGCGTGTTGGTGGAAGCTCTTGAGGCTGAATCTAAAACGGCGGGTGGAGTTATTCTCCCCGATACGGCTCAAGAGAAGCCGCAAGAGGGCAAAGTTGTCTCAACCGGACCTGGTGTCCGTGGCGAAGACGGCAAATTAGTAACGCTTGACGTAAAAAAGGGCGATCGCGTCCTGTACGGCAAGTGGTCCGGCACCGAAATTAAGGTGGACGGTAAGGATTACCTGATCATGAAGGAATCCGACATCATGGGCATCATCGAATAAGGAGACCCGACCGATGGCAGCTAAAGAAGTAAAATTTGGTACCGATGCACGCAACAAGATGCTTGCTGGTATCGACACTCTCGCCGATGCGGTGAAAGTAACACTCGGCCCCAAAGGCCGTAACGTCGTTCTCGACAAAGCCTTCGGCGCACCCCGGATCACCAAAGATGGTGTAACGGTCGCCAAGGAAATCGAGCTTGCTGACAAATATGAAAACATGGGCGCCCAGATGGTGCGTGAAGTCGCTTCTAGGACTAATGATGAAGCGGGTGATGGCACAACAACGGCAACTGTTCTGGCTCAGGCCATCGTGCGTGAGGGCTGCAAAGCCGTTGCCGCGGGCATGAACCCGATGGACCTTAAGCGTGGTATCGATGCAGCGGTTGCAGCCGTTGTCGCCGATCTCAAATCGCGTTCCAAGAAGGTTAAGGATGAAGCTGAGATTGCCCAGGTTGGCACTATCTCTGCTAATGGCGACCTCGAAGTCGGTGAAATGATTTCTGCAGCAATGCAGAAGGTCGGCAAAGAAGGTGTCATCACGGTTGAAGAAGCTAAAGGCCTGACGACTGAGCTTGAAGTTGTTGAAGGTATGCAGTTCGACCGCGGTTATCTTTCTCCGTACTTTGTTACAAATCCTGAGAAAATGATTTGTGACATGGAGAACCCGCTTATCCTTCTCCACGAAGCGAAGCTTGGCAGCCTTCAGCCATTGCTGCCGTTGCTGGAATCAGTCGTTCAGTCCTCTCGTCCGCTGATCATCGTTGCTGAAGACGTTGAAGGCGAGGTCCTTGCGACTCTCGTGGTCAACAAGCTTCGCGGTGGTCTCAAGGTTGCGGCGGTCAAGGCGCCTGGCTTCGGTGATCGTCGTAAGGCGATGCTCGAAGACATCGCGTTGCTGACCGGTGGTCAGGTTATTTCTGAAGATCTCGGCATCAAGCTCGAGAACGTCACCATGGACATGCTTGGCACTGCCAAGAAGGTCATGATGACTAAGGAAGAAACTACGATCGTTGAGGGTGCCGGCAAAAAATCCGACATCCAGGGTCGTTGCAATCAGATCCGCGCACAGGTCGAAGAAACTTCGTCCGATTACGACCGTGAGAAGCTGCAGGAACGTCTGGCGAAACTCGCCGGCGGTGTTGCGGTCATCAAGGTTGGTGGCGCTACTGAGATCGAAGTGAAAGAAAAGCGTGATCGTGTCGAAGATGCGATGAATGCAACTCGGGCTGCTGTCGAAGAAGGCATCGTCCCTGGTGGCGGAACCGCGTTGATCTATGCGATCAAGTGTCTCAACAAGGTCGAGTTCGCCAATGACGACCAGCGTGTCGGCATCGACATCATCCGTAAGGCCATCGAGGCCCCGGTTCGTCAGATCGCTGAAAACGCCGGTGTGTCTGGTGCGGTTGTCGCCGGTAAGCTGCTTGAAGCTAAGGGCGCGACTCTCGGCTTTAATGCACAGACTGGTGTCTACGAAGATCTGGTCAAGGCTGGTGTCATCGATCCGGTTAAGGTTGTGCGGACTGCTCTGCAGGATGCCAGCTCGGTTGCCGGTCTGTTGATCACGACTGAAGCCATGGTTGCCGAAGCGCCTGATGACAAAGCAGGTGGCGGCGGCATGCCTCCAATGCCCGACATGGGCGGAATGGGCGGCATGGGCGGCATGATGTAAGGCTCTCGCCTTTCATCGGCTAACCAAAGCCAAACAATTAAAGGCTCCGCTTCGGCGGGGCCTTTTTTGTTTAGGTGGGTTTTTACTCACACGAGGGCACATCACAGACTTCACGCTAAGGGAGAGCGTACGATGGTAGATGACGACGAAACTCATAAAATACAGCTGGCCTCGGTAGAGCTGGAGCCGCGCCGATTTCGGCGACAGGGACCACTCATCTTTGGGAGCTCATTGAATACGTAGACTTTTCTGGAGCAGTGATTGACGGAGAGGATTCCAAGGGTGGACGTCTTGGGACGTTAACGAGCGCCGGCAAAAGAGGGTGGTCAATAAAACCGAAAATTATATTTGAACTCTATGCTGAGATCGTTGATCAACAAGAGCTGACAACGGCGAGCGAGGCGAAAAGAAAGTCTTTGCAGCTAAAAAATAAGCAAGGCTAGGCAAGAAGTTGGGCGTAATATCAGCGCTGCTCGGAAAGAAAATGGAGCACATTTATTTGCCACCATTTGAAATGTCCGAAGAAGAGAACAATCAATGACCGTTCTAGATGAAGATGAATTTTTAAAGAAGATGAACGAGGTCTTACTGGTAGAGACCGATGACTTTGAAGAACTCGCTCGCTTCGCTGGGTTGAATCCGGGCAGAGACTTTCGGGAAGTATGTCTGGAAGGAATAGATCTCTCTGGCTGCGACCTTAGCGCTTTTGATTTTTTCGGAAGTGATTTAAGGAAAGCTAATCTTAGCAACGCAACTGTTCATAAAGCAGCGATATCTAGCGCTATCCTCACAGGTGCTAACCTTGACTGTTTGAAAGAGTTACCCAGCAGGGGCCCTATATCTCAGTATCCTATAATCGATCTTTCTTATTTCCCGGAAGAAGTTTCACGGGCGATAGCGCGTTCCTTGGAAAAATCTGTGAAAGAAATTCAGATTGGAGATCTGATCGCTGTTGGAAGTCTCGATCTCAATGGAACACAGGTTGCCGACCTCGCGGCGCTGCAAAACCTCTCCAGCCTGGAAAAGCTCGATATCAACGGAACACCGGTTACGGAGGAAGCTGTTGAAGCGCTTAAAGAAGCCCTGCCTAAATTGACAGTTGTGTCGTGATTTTTGTTGGCGGGGTCTGCCCCGTAGCAGCGTTTCCCTTACCCCGGCATATGCCGCGCGCGGGCGCCGCGTTCGATGCCGGCGGCGACGAGGCGGTCGATGTCGAGGCTGTGGCGGACCATCTCGAGCAGGCGGAGCTCTTCCTGGCTGGCCTGGCCATCGGCGGCGACAACATCGCAGCTGATTGCATAGGCGGTCTCATAGAGCCGGACCGGCACCTTGGTGCGGATAAATTCGATGGCATTTTCCAGCCCGGCATCGTCATTGAGCAACTCGGCGCAGGCGCGTGTCGCGTCGGGCAGATCCTCTTCATTAAACCCGTCAAACACCGGCAGGGTGCGGACCATATCGCCCATCGATTGTAATTCGGAATCAGTCATCTCGCGGTCGGCGGCGGATGCCAGCACCATCGCATAGATCAGCCCGTCGTGATGTTCAGCCATTATTCTTCCGTTCCATCCGTTTCTT
>Ga0302134_10000654_pt1 | contig 15455 bp, 14 predicted proteins | sample CB9_SCM_MG_FD_203123 | JGI IMG/M metagenome (GOLD analysis project Ga0302134, IMG submission 203123) | Marine microbial communities from Western Arctic Ocean, Canada - CB9_SCM | ecosystem: Environmental > Aquatic > Marine > Oceanic | place: Canada: Western Arctic Ocean | collected 2017-09-19
CGAGATACAGCTGAGTATATCAAATCGTATGAACGGTTAGGATGACACCCAGTTAGACTGACAACGCTGTTATCTATTTTGATCTGATACTTTGTGGTGGGTAGCGTTGTGGGTAGACAGTTAGAAGTTCATTTTTTCTTAATAAAATCAATGCCTTAAAGTAAGGTATTGGCGGTGACGTTTGACTAAGTAGAACGCAACTCAGATTTCCAGCAGGAACATATCGACCATCGCTTTAGTATAAGGCATTAAATAGTTAATATTGCGCTCAGGTGAATTATATTAAAGCAAATACTTCACAGCAAGCGACTGAAATTTAATAATAATTAAATGCTAAATTAAAAAACAGATGCTCTTAGGACAGATTCAGTTGAATCACTTTTGCGCGCGTCCCGAGGCGACCGTCCAAACTTAGCACCATAATCTCGACTGAACTGTGCGGGGCTTTCATATCCAACTTCGAATGCAATGGATGTTATCGTAAGGGAACTATCGTTGATTAGACGGTGCGCCTCCGTGAGGCGAATATCTTTCTGATATTGCCCCGGAGTTAGTCCCGTTACAGATTTAAAATGGGCATGGAAAGATGACCTACTCATTCCGGCGCGTTCTGCCAAGGCTGGTATTGATAGTGGGTCGCTTATGGTATCGCGAATTGAAGAAATAGCTCGGGCAACGTGATTAGATGGATCGTCGCGACGTAGAAACCTTCTGAGGATCGCTCCTTGTGGGGACAGCATTAGCCTGGCATGTAGTTCTTTGAGAATGATAGGGCCAAGAAGAGAGCTTGTCTGACCATCTCGAACGATTGTAAGTAAACGTGCCACGGCATCTCGGAGACCACTGTCACTAGGGAAAGAGAGCAATGCTTCGGCTTTTGCATCTATATCGACGAAGTCAGGCATTTCTTCGTAAAAGCCCCGCAACAATCCAATGTCGAGCGGCAAGATAAGGGCGATATAGGGTTGATCAAGCGTGGCTTTGATTATTTGTGACTGAACCGGCAACTCATGGCTCACAATAATTGAATAGTCCGCAGGACAATTTACCGAGATATCTCCTGATTGAACCTCTTTGGCTCCTTGTAAAATAAAACACGCAAGTGGACAATAAATTGTACATTCAATTTCAGAAGGATTGGTGCGTCGAAAAAGAAGTGCATCACCTAACCCTAGCTTGACCACTGCGTTCTCTGCATAGCCTCGAAAAAAATCTTCAGAAATTTGATTTATATCCCTATACATGGACTATCCTTATAGTAAACTTGATATTTTTAAACATTTAATTGGCTTTATTTTAAAGTTTAATCTTAATATTTGGAGTATTTGACAATTATTAAAGACGATAAAGCAAGCAAATAATCGTCCAACTCATATCTTAGGAGAACATTCTAATATTACCCTCTTTGTTGGGCAGCACAGGAATATATACATGAACAGTCTCGACAATACCCCAAACAAAATAATCACGTCAGTACCGCCAGTTGGCTTCGGGACGTATTTGATCTCTGACCAAGATGCCGCACCTACGGTTGCTAAAGCAATAAATCTTGGGTATCGCCACATCGACACGGCAGCAGGATACAATAACGAAGCGGGGGTTGGCCTCGGGATAAAGGTTGGCCTATCCGAGGCTGGTATTGAGCGGTCGGATATTTATGTAACTACTAAACTCTGGCCGGGGTATGCAGCCTGGGGCGATACTCCCAAAACATCCGAACAAACAATTGAGGCATTTGAAGCATCACGTTCGAAACTTGGCCTCGACTACATCGACCTTTATTTAATCCACACTCCATCTGGTGGAACAGAGCGTCTGAACCAATGGCGGGCATTGGTTCAGATCAAAGCCGATGAGAAAGTTCGCTCTATTGGTGTCAGCAACTTTACCGAAGCGCACATAAACGAACTTCAGGCGGCGGGCCTACCTATGCCGGACTATAACCAGATTGAGCTTCATCCATGGTCACAAAAAGAAGATCTCTTAAGTCATATGGCTGAGCATGGGATTAAACCAATTGCCTACAGTTCTCTGGTACCGCTCTCAACTTGGAGAACAGAGGCAGGCCAAGATAGCTCAAAAACCGATGCGATGAAAGCCGATGGCGAGGAGGCAGTTTCTCCCTTTAAGGCCATGGCTGCCAAATACGATGTTACAGAGGCGCAGGTACTCCTCCGTTGGTGTTTACAGAAAGGCTATCCGGTTCTCTCTAAAAGCCTGAACCCCGAGCGTATGCGCGAGAACTTAGACATTTTTGACTTTGATATCGACGATGGTGACATGGCTCTTATCGACACCATGGATCGTGGAGATGGAGTTGCCTGGGCAACAGGTGATCCTCGCTTCATGGAGTAGTGGTGAATATAGTTATCTACGCTTCGGACGACAGTTTTTAAAGTCTTAGCCCCGAGCGTATGCGCCAAATTATCAACTTGTTTTCTTTTTCCATCGACTACGCGCGTGCGCGCGTCCAAATATATAGCGCAAGTCAATACTGTGGGGGCTGACGTGGGGGCTAAGACTTTAAAAACAATCTCTTAATGCCAGTAAGTGGCGGTTCTCCCTCTTCTTTCGGATTTCGGTTGCAAATTTTGCACCAAACCGATCCACCCAAAACCGTACCGTTTCGTGGCAAATATCTATTCCACGTTCATGCAAGATATCTTCAACTTGGCGGAAACTTAGCGGATAGCGCACGTAATACATAACCGCCAAGCGGATGATTTTGGGGCTCGTCTTGAAATACTTGAATGGGTTTTGTGTTGTCATTCATCAAAATTAAGGACTATCCACAACACCGTCAAGTTTGTCTGACAGTACCCCTCAGCTCGCATAAAAAAATCCTTGCAGGAGTGGTAGTGTTTTCGGCGCAGCAGGCAATGCCTTTGAGTAACCGTAACTATGGCGAATACTATCCAGTCGTCCCGCAAATTTCATTTTGTGATTAGGCATCTGTGAGGCGATGAACAACCGCATCAAATGCAGCGCCCCAGGGTTTTAGTGCATTGCTATCCTGCAATATTTTCAAACCTTGTGCTGTAATTCCGCCCGGTGTCGCAAGGCTTTCCAAGATGAGTTCGCTATTCTGGGTGCTCGCAAATGAGACTTTGGTTGCGGCGGCAAGTGTCTCTACCGATATCCGTTTGGCTGTTTCAGCAGAGAGGCCCGCGCGAATATTTGCCTGAGTAATTTCGTTCATTAGAGCAAAGTACCAACCATAAGCTGCGGCATTTGCAGTTGCGATATCAAATTCAACCTCGTTCGCCATCGGGATAACTGCCCCTATATGCGATAATAGCTCTGAAACCTCTGGATTGTTGGGGAACATGGTTGTCGGACTGGCCATATAGGCTGCGGCAGAAATCGGCATGACACGGACGATCTGTGTCCTACCCGCGATATCTGACAGAGCTGAAATTTTCACTCCTGCGGCTGCTGAAATTACTATTTGATTTTTAGGCCAGATAAGACCCGATAGGGCTTGTTTCATCTGCGCAGGTCGTACTGCTATTAATACGGCCTTGGTGCGATCAATTATGTCTTGATTACTGTCGGCAGTACGAGCATCAAAGCGCTGACAAAATGCCTCAGCTTTTTCCTGATTGTAGGGGGAGACGAGCAGTTCATGTGTCCAGCCTGAGGCGCGAAGGCCCTCACAAACAAAGGCCGATAAATGGCCAGTGCCAATTATCCCGAGACTATCAATCATTGTTGTTTATATTCCGCTATTTGCACGAGATAGGGCACCATATCCTCAATCTTGCGACAAACCAAAGCACCTTCTTCGACAAGTTTGTCCGACACATCAACAGGTAGACTGGTATTTGACCCCTGCGGAATCTGGTTCGTTTTACCACCCATGAGGATCGGAACGTCGATGTTTTGTTCGCTTAGGGATGTCCTCAATTGCCGCAAATAATCCAATGCAATTCCATTGTAAGTGCTGATAGCGATCGCATCGGCGTTTTGTTGTTTTACAATTGAAGCAACCGTATCGGGGTCTGCGTGAACACCTGCGTTAATGACCTCAACTTCAAACTTTTTGAACACTTCTTCCAGCAAGATTTTGCCGTATTCATGAACGTCGGTCGTGCAGACACAGAGTTTCAATTTACCGCCTTGGATTATCTCGCTCTGCGCCTTGTCGACCGCCTGAAATTTCATTTCAGCCGAGAGCTCAAGTGCGGTGATTGTGCTGGCCTGCAAGATGGGAACGCGACCGTGGCGGTTGGTTTTGCTTTCAACGCCAGGTCCAAATTGTTCCTCTAACCGGTTTGCACCAATGCGCCGTAGGGCAAGGAGCATCTCAAATGGATTATCCGTATGAATTCCACCCAGCTCTAGCCCAGCCAGAACCGCGTCCTTGAACCGCACCGCACCTTCGACCAGTTTATTAGATGTCAACTCCGCCTGCGGGAAATCATAGACAGTACTGTATCTAGCTGTGTGCTCGATCATGCGCCCAGCAAACGCCACCGCATCGACAACCTCATCGATATCAGGAATTCGGGTGGCTTCGGTGATTGGGACTGGATTGATCGCATGGCCTGACGGCCTATAATTTTGCGCCGCTGCATCAATGCTTAAATATGAAGCCAGTGCTGAATAGTTTTCCGGCCCGTCCCCGTCATAAGAGACAGTGTTACCATAAACCATGGTGCCTGGATTGTTGGAAACGCGCTCAAGTGCCAGTTGGAATGCAAGGCGCTTGGCAGGTTCGGAAAAACTGTGCCCATAACAATGGCTCATTTTGCCGCCGATCAAATCCTCGACGATATATTGCTCAAGCAGTACCGCTCCCAGACTACAGGCAAGGTCAGTGAAGAGTGCCGCAAACCCATCGTCCAAATTGGAATGGATCAACACATCAACCGGCTGCGCGGCGGCCAACGCCAGCGCCTCCAGCGTCACCTCCGTGTCGGCGACGTCATCATGCCAACCCGGTAGGCGAAAGGTGAAATATTGCCCTAGATTACCAATCGCGGTTGAGCCGGCCTTGAGAGCTGCAACGGTATTTTCCAATGCCGCTGGCAGACCCATCACAAAGTCACCAAAATGTGCTGCGACCGGCGCCTGAGATGTCAGTTCAACAAATGCATCTTCGGATTCCAGAATTAACCCAGTTCCCTTTTGCGCGTTTTTTCGATCAGCGCGCCTGAAACCCATCGACCAGTCCAAACAGATCCCATAACGATCGACCCGAGCGTTACGTTCCCCTGCGCGTTGCCAAATCTCGTGATAGGCTCTCTCGGTCTTTTCGGGATCACGATACCCGATCTGCGAATGGATCATTATATCAGAATTGGCATCGCAGAGGCGTTTGTATTCAGCCTCGCAAGAAACATTCCTATCAACAAGGAAGGATGATGTGCCCACTTTCACGCTTGACGCAAGCGCACGCCCACGGGCTAAGATCGATTTTGCATCGGGCAGCTCGACCTCCGGAAATACAATCCGCCGGTCAAACTGCGAGTTTTGGGAATTAGTGGCCAATTGCAAAATCATTCTTGCCAGATTTATCCACTCCTCGAACGAGATGAAGTGGACGACTTCCATAACCATGTGAAGCGTTTTTGGCATCCATCTCGGCACCAAGGGCGTGATCATAATGGGATGATGCAGGCATCAAACGAACGACAAAAGCAGCGCGACGATTGTCGGTATGGTTCGCACCGGAGCCATGGATCAAGTAGACATCATGGAACGAGACTTGCCCCGCCTTGAGAATTAGATCCTCGGCTGTAGCTTCGTCATAATGATTGTCGTCGCAGACCAGATTAATGGTCATGTCTTTGCCCTCTTTTTTAGAATGTGAGAACAATTCATGCCCCTTGTGAGAGCCGGGAATAAAACGCATCGGCCCGTTGTCCGGCGTCACATCATCCAGTGGAATCCAAAGTGTCATCGTTTCCAGCGGGGCAATTGGATAATAATCGCCATCCTGATGCCATGGCGTTTCCTTGCCGCTTTTTGCGGGTTTGCCAAATATTGTGGTTCCCCACAAAATTATGTCATCACCAATCAGTTGTGACGCGATCGCCATCAAGTCGGGGTGGGTTGCAAACTCCAACCATTTATTTGACCCAACGACACCTTGAGATCCGCCATTGGTTTGGTGTGGGGCAAGCATGATATCTGACTTCAGGTGGCTGTTGTTTTCCAATAGAATACGATACTCATTGCGCATATCTTCAAGTAATTCGGGTGGCAATGTATAGCTCGGAACAATCCAGCCATTTTCCTTGTAAGTATTCAATTCTTCCTGCGATAGTTTAACTGACATTTTTTATCTCCTAACAGTGGGTTCGAATTCGTGAGCGCCATGATTTGGCGGCTTTAGCACTTTGTTCATTTCATCCTGCTGATGCATCGCCGCGCAAATTGCCGGGCGCAGGTGCATTGTCCAACACGATCATTGCGGCTCTTTCCAAATGCGTGCGGAGTATCTCAACGCCACGCTCAACGTCACCTGCTTGACACGCTTCAACCAGAAGCCAGTGCTCTTTCAGAAAGTCACCCAAGTTATGCGGCAGAGAGTTGTACGCCGAACGGTACCAGCGAGACGTATTTCGCAAGCCATCTATTATCGATAGCTGACGCTTTTGTCCGGCCGGGCAATATAAGGAGAAATGAAACTCCTTATCTAATTTTTTCCAATTTGGTTTGTGTTCACCTAGCTCTGCAAGCGTTGCGGCGTGCCTAATATTTTCAATGTCTTGTGCAGTCATTTTCGGAATAGCCTTTGACAAAACATCGCACTCCAAAAGAATACGCAAGTCATAGACTTCCTTAATTTCTTGTTGGTTCATTTCGATGACATAAGCCCCTCGATTGGACTTGATGCTTATCAAACCTGCAGATTCCAAGCGTAAAAGGGCTTCGCGCACTGGGATGCGACTGACATCAAATCTTTTCGCAATCTCATCTTGGCGCAGGGCAAAGCCTGGCCCCATTTTGCCGCTGGAAATTTCCTCTTCCAGAGAATCAAATAGAAAGTCTGTTGCTGTCATTCCCATTTTTTCGGCCTCTTCACTGCGTTCTGCTTGTATGAAGTTTTTGTAAACTGTGCATCGATTAGATGGAGCACAACCTCATGCTACCAACTCTTGGACGACACTCCACCGAACAGTCAAAACGCGAAAATTTGTTCTACATCGTATAAATGTATACAATCTATTTGTAAAAAATGTCAACAATCTATTTGTGAAAAATGTCAACAATCTACTCTGGGATGACAAGAGAGAATGGCAAAAGCGTAAACAACAACTAATCTTTGGGCTGCGGCCAGGCAAAGGCAGCATATGACAGTGCGATCGGTGAACGTAACAAGGCTTCAAAACTTACTGAGCAGACAAAAAAGGCAGCGGCAGCGCGCATCAAAGCACTACAGCCAACAGTGTTAACCGGCTATGCTGGGGATAGTTGGCAACATCACACTAAAGATGTGACCGTTGCTTGCCTGCAAGCTTGAAAGCGATTTTGGAGGTTCTGTGGAACGCGACGTGTATAATAATAGACTTTGCGTTTAGTGGTCAGATAAAGTGGTTTTTGGTAACCCATGTGGTACACCCATTTCTTTACAAAGATTAATTTCCTTTGCAAATCAGGTACTTGGATCGCGGATCATGGATTAACTGGTGCCCCCACACGGACTCGAACCGCGGTTTAATAAAGTCTTTTGTAGCTAAGTTTGACATGGTAATAGTTCTAACATAGCATGATTTTGAAATAGTTAACATCTATATGGGGAAGGCTATTCTATTGAAAAAATACACTCATATATGGCAAAACTTCAGTTATAAGCTAAATGGTTTGTCATAGAGAAGATTATTGAGGCACTTAGGCTATGCAAGTTCCAGATTTGAAAAAGAGAAGGTTTATGTTGATGAGTGTTATAGTGTCAACGGTTTTGCCCAGTATCAGTATTTCTCAGTCTGCTGAACAGATTGGCTCTAATCCTCTAAAGCCTCTAATTAGCGCCTTGAGATCAACAAATAAGCTTGTTTGTTCAGATACGGCAAACCAGTTGGACAGCTCTGGTAATTCTCAATCCTTTTATGACATTCACTTACGTAATGCTGATTTAAATACTGAAGACGCAACGCTAGCAGCAGCAGGTCTGGAGGAGGTTAAGCTTCTCGCTCAGCCACGTTTGAGATCTTTCAGTGTTAGTTATAACCAGGCCATTGGAGTGTCTGGAGTTGAAATTATCCTGGTGTCACTTCCAGAAACCGTTCAAGAGCTGGGCATGGTTGGCTGCAAATTAACTGATGAATCTGCCAACCCGATAAATAATTTTTTAAAAAGATCAAAGGCGCTCAGAATGATCTGTGTGGAAGATAACCTCTTCTCAAGGTCCGTGAAGGTAGAGATTAAAAAAGCTGCTTCGCATCTGCCAAACTGCATCACTATTGTTTGACTGAGTGCCTATTCTTCATTTTGGTCAATACTCCAGATACGCCACACTAGGTAGCGTTATAATTAAGTGAGTGATGTCAAATGATTAGCTCAGAATTTAGTTCTCTGTAGAGCTTTTAATGGTGCCCTCACACGGACTCGAACCGCGGACCTATTGATTACAAATCAATTGCCCCACCTAAGTCGCAGAAATCGCGAAGTCGCAAACAGGGGCTTTGGTTTGAATACTTAACTGCCTTGCCCCCAAAACAGTTGGCACAGACTCAAGTAACCCTGTTGAATAAAGCTTTGTCTGGTTTGATCTGTTATTTCATTGTGGGTAGCGTTGTGGGTAGAGAGAATATTATTATTTTATATTGTTTTAAAACAAGTACTTAAGTCTAGTAAATGGCGGTGTTCACAGACATGCGAGATTAGGTATAGGCCGCACTTCGTTTTAATATCTAGCTCTTACAAAAACCCACCCTCGCCAAATGAGCTTTTGAGTAAAGGCTGTAGTTTCGCTGATATCAAGGCCTCAGCCAAAGCATCACGCAAAACGCACGTCTGTATCGTGCTGAAACAACGGAGTAATTCAGGGTATTATGGGCAGGTGTGCTATCTGGAGAAGCAGGTGGCGGCCCATGTCAGATACCACCAAACTGGTCCAGTGGCTATTCATCGATATATGCAGCGCAATCAGGCGAAGATAATTCTGCTAAAGGTATGATGTAGTATCCTGCTTTGCAAATATCTGGCCAAGCGGCATTGAAATTAACAGCGGGTAATGACCTTCATCCTGTGCGCTTTACTCATGTATCTTTCCTTAAACTTGATTTTTTCGTGTATACTCAATCAGCTCTAAGTTCATGTGGAATACTCACCTCAGGATATTCTTTGATCATTTCAAATCCATTTTTTCTATATAATTTATGGGCAGGTTTAAAAGGAGGTGGACTTTCAAGGTACATTTTATTTGCGCCAAACTGAATAGATCTTTCACTTGCCAAGCACGTACAACCCATCAATGATACGGTTAGACAGGCGGCGGCTCTGCAAGGTCTCAGTTTGTGCGCTGCTATCAATACGAAGAATTCTCATAGAGACATCCATTATTACAATTTAGCTTGAGAAGAATTTACCCGACCCAGAACTTCTGGAATTTGGGTGCGGTAAATATGATTTCGTCTTGCAGTATTTATAAGTACAACTCATTATCTTTTTTTAGTGATCTAGCGGTTTAATAAATTGATTATTACGCAAGTCGGCAAAAGCCTGCTGTAACTCTTCGCGGGTGTTCATCACAATCGGCCCATGCCATGCTACTGGTTCTTGAATAGGTGAACCAGCAATAAGTAAAAATCGCATTCCTTCCGGTCCCGCCTGAACAACCACCTCATCACCAGTACCAAAATTCACTAAAGTACGATTGCCCGACAGATCACGAATATTTAAGTCCTGGCCCATTACTTCTTTCTCAAGCAATATCCCCTTCGGAATTGAAGCATCAGCAAATTTCCCCGCCCCATGAAAAATGTAGGCAAACGTATTGCGATATGTATCGACTTTAAAAGTTTTACAGCGACCTGCTGGAATGCTGATATCGAGAAAAAGTGGATCAGCGATTATCCCATCAACAGGACCTCGACGCCCCCAAAAGCCACCCGTGATAATCCTCACGCATGTTCCATCATCATCAATAATCTCAGGTATTTCAGTCGCGTCTACATCCTGATAGCGAGGGGCTGTCATTTTAAGACTGGCAGGTAAATTGGCCCAAAGTTGGAACCCATGCATTTGCCCAGCGGTATTACCGTTGGGCATCTCCTGATGCATAATACCAGAACCGGCCGTCATCCACTGCACATCACCAGCTGCTAGAGTACCGTTGTTGCCCAAACTATCGTTGTGCTCGACAGAACCTTTTAAAACATATGTAATAGTTTCAATTCCACGATGGGGATGCCAAGGGAACCCTCCAGCATAAGCTTCTGGATTGTCGTTCCTGAAATCATCAAACAGTAAAAACGGATCATGCGCCTGAGGCTCATTAAACCCAAAGGCGCGATGAAGATGAACTCCTGCGCCCTCGAGTGTGGGGATCGCAGTGCTGGTTGATACGGCTGGCCTGATGGACATTAAAGATCCTCCTTAAATTCTGATAACTTGTAAATAATGTATTTTCCATAAATTAAGAGTTCTAAATATAAGAACAAATAGGGCTAATTGTTATACTTTGACACTTTTATTAGATATCACTATAAAAGACGATTGAAACGATCGATCCAACCAAATTACAAATGTCAAATGGCAGCCGCACTACGTTTGTGCCAATAGGAGAACGCTTTGGGTAAGGTAGAAGATTTACATCTATTCACAATGGTTGTGGAGCACCGGGGTATTGCCAATGCTGCCGCCCGTTTAAATATAGCCAAATCTGCAGTCAGCCGAAGGCTAAGCCTATTGGAAGATCGCTACTCCACTAAACTTATCGATCGCTCTCCTGGTCGATGGGAGGTCACAAAAACGGGCCGTGAACTTTATCAGCGTGCTAGCCGTACGGTTCACGATTTTAAGGAGATTGAGACAGATTTCATGAGCACGCATGCAGGTATCTCTGGCCCTTTAACAATCTCCGTGCCCCGAGAATTTGGAATTTCATCTTTAAGTAGATTGTTAGTAACGTTTAGCGAAAAATATCCTGAAATCCAACTTACTGCAGATTTTGATGATCGCCTCATAGATCTTGAGCGTGAAAATTATGATTTCGCCATTAGAATAACACCAGATGTTGATAAGCAGCTAATTTCTGAGAAAATAGGAACCGTGCGTCACCAGCTGTGTGCTGCGCCCTCCTACTTAGAAAAATACGGACAACCGACCCACTTAAAAGATTTACAATTGCACAGACTTTTATATTTCGGTACCGTTAAAAGGGGTACTTGGACGTTGATCTCAAGCGAAGCAAAGAAGATCTCTAATATTGATTTCAACCCCTCTTTAAATAGCAATAGTGGCCAGTTTCTTTTGGAGGCAACCCTACAAGGTCGAGGTATCGCAAATTTGCCCGATTTCATATTCGGCGACACGCTTGAAACCGGAAAACTAATCCACGTCCTGCCACAATATGAAATTCCAGAGTTCTCAATTTATCTTATGCACTCAGAACAGCGCCAGCTAAATCGTCGAATGCGATTATTTGCTACAGAAATCAAAGAAGCCTGCACAATGGACTAACGGCATTACTGCCCACCGGGCATTAGGCTACAGCCTAATCGAATAAGGCCTAGTATCCGGGAGGCGTAGTTATTTTTGATTTTTGACCTACCTCAAAACTTTGATAATATCCGCATTTAATAAGGTTTTTGTGAATATTCTCGATCCTTGATTTTGACTAGCTTCATCCAAGGACTACAAAAATTAAGCTCCATATGCTGAAGACCTTTGTTTGAGATCACAGACTTCATGGCAAACACGACCACCTATTAAAGCTTGCTCAACAGATCTCATTTTTAGAACAAGAGGGTCTCAGCTTCAGGCATTATAATTTATTTAGGGACAAGCAATTATCCACACACACAGAGAAACTGAGAAGGAAAAGAAATGACAAAAGTACCAACTTGTGGATGTGGACGCTCACCGACAGGAAATTGCATCGGCTGGCACGCCCTATCCGAAACTGAATATCAAGAAAAAAAGGCGGCTTACCACACGAATACAAAAGCCGCCAGCTCCCTAGAATAATGGAACAAAAAATGGAAAAATTTGACCTGTATGCAATGCCTGTTGGAAGGGTACACTCAGGTCTTAATGTCCCTGCTGCATATAGCGATCTGCAGTAAAACTAACCAGTGATGCTGTGGATTTTTTATGGCGTCACTTTACAATCAAACACATCATTAGGGAACAAGAACATGCTTTCAAATATCAAAAAATATGGCCTGCTGGCAATCAAAACATTACTCACACTCGCCTTCATCGCCGCGGGCCTCGCCAAGCTTAGCGGTGCGGAAATGATGGTTCAAACATTCGAGGCATTGGGTTTTGGCCAATGGCTTCGATATGTTACGGGTCTGATCGAAATTATTGCTCCTGCATTGCTATGGTTCCACGGACGTCAAATCTTCGGTGCAGGCCTTCTAGTTTGCACAATGATCGGTGCTGTGCTCGCCCATGTCTTCATCATTGGGCCATCTGCAGTGCCAGCATTAGTCCTTGGTCTACTTGCAGCACTCGTCGCTTACGCCCACCGCGATCAAATCACTGTGCAGTAATACTTTAATCCATTGAGGGGCATCACACCTTACCCTCAAAATTCAAAGGAAAAATCATGGGATTACTTCAAGAAGGACTTTGGGTCGATCAGTGGTATGACACCAAAGAAACAGGCGGACGTTTCGTGCGCAAAGCACCACAATTTCGTAACTGGATTACTTCAGATGGGTCAGCGGGCCCAAGTGGAGATGCTGGTTTCAAGGCGGAGGCTGGTCGTTATCATCTGTATGTATCACTGGCCTGCCCCTGGGCACATCGCACATTAATTTTTCGAGCATTAAAAGGGTTGGAAAAGATGATTTCGGTGTCGATCGTGCATTGGTATATGGCTGACAAAGGATGGACATTTGAACCGGGAGATGGCGTGGTTCCAGATACTGTTAATAGTTCAAATTATATGTATGAGGTTTATACCAAAGCGAGGCCAGATTACTCTGGCCGCGTTACTGTTCCAGTTTTATGGGATAAAAAAACCAAAACTATTGTATCAAATGAATCGCCTGAAATTATTCGGATGTTCAATTCTGCCTTTGACAAAATTGGTGCAATCGTGGGTGATTATTATCCCGAACCAAAACGAGCAGTAATAGACGCACTCAACGATAGAATTTATAACACGTTGAATAACGGTGTTTACAAGACTGGGTTTGCAACCACACAAAATGCTTATGAAGAGGCCGTTGTGCCTTTGTTTGAAACACTCGACTGGCTGGATTCGCGGCTTTCAAACCAGAGGTATCTGACCGGTGATACAGTTACTGAAGCCGACTGGCGCTTATTCACTACTTTGGTACGGTTTGATCCTGTCTATGTAGGGCATTTCAAATGTAATATTCGGCGTATCTCCGACTATGCAAACCTATCTGGATATGTGCGTGATCTATATCAACAGCCTGGTGTGGCAAAGACTGTGAATATGGAACATATTAAAAATCACTATTATGCCAGCCATGAAACGATCAACCCATCTCGCGTGATCCCAACCGGGCCAGTAATCGACTTTGCATTGCCGCACGACCGCACAAAATTAGGATAGACAATGGCGCAAACTGTTCCAATCATCGCAAATGTGAAGCCAATCAAAGTAGAGCTGGAGGCAGGTAAAAATTACTTTTGGTGTCAGTGCGGTCTCTCCCAAAGCCAACCATTTTGTGATGGTTCACATGCAGGCACAGATATTAAGCCCCTGAGGTTCACAGCCGAAAAAACTGGGAATGCGGGGTTGTGTCAGTGTAAATCGACCGCAAATGCGCCATTTTGCGATGGAACACATGCTACTTTGGGTGAGCTAAATGCTGGTGATCCCGCACCGGTACCAAAATCTGAAATACCGGTAGCAATAGCAACCCCTGAGGAACCCACAGTTGCACGCATTCATGAACTGGCACGTGATGGTTTATCTAAACTCGGACATCATGGCGAAATGGGGTCAATGGGCGTCCCACGTAAGGATCTGCCGCATTGGGATGACATTCAAATTCTACCAGCTCAAATGGCACGCAAACCACTATTGGACAACGTGCCTGTTAGAACATCAGTAACTATTGGCCCACGTGCAGAAAAACCTTTGAAGCTTGATATACCTTTGTTTGTTTCTGACATGAGCTATGGTGCTTTGTCAGAAGAGGCAAAAATAGCTCTTGCTCGCGGGGCACAGTTGGCAGGCACCGGAATTTGCTCAGGCGAAGGTGGGATGTTGCCCGAAGAACAGGCCGAAAATGCACGATATTTCTATGAACTTGCCTCTGCTAAATTTGGTTGGAAGCCTGAATTGGTAGAACGCGTGCAAGCGTTTCACTTCAAAGGCGGCCAAGGCGCAAAAACTGGAACCGGTGGGCACCTTCCTGGCGAAAAAGTTCAAGATAAAATCGCAGAGGTGCGTGGGTTAGAGCCAGGCCAAAGTGCTATTTCACCTGCAACCTTTATTGACCTCCATACGCCCGCTGATTTCAAAAAAGTAGCCGATGAAGTACGTGAACGTTCTGGTGGTATTCCGATCGGATTTAAATTGTCAGCAAACCACATAGAGGACGACATTGATTTTGCTCTGGCAGCCAGTGCAGATTATATCATCCTTGACGGTCGTGGCGGAGGCACAGGCGCAGCACCCTTGATTTTTCGAGATCATATATCAGTACCAACAATTCCAGCACTTGCGCGGGCACGTCGACATTTGGACGCAAAATCAGGCCGTGATGTTACGCTTGTGATTACGGGTGGATTGCGAATGGCGGAAGATTTTGCCAAAGCAATGGCCCTCGGTGCAGATGCGATAGCATTATCAAATTCAGCAATGCAGGCAGTAGGGTGTATCGCAGCCAGAATGTGCAATTCCAATAATTGCCCCGTTGGGGTGGCGACGCAAAAACCTGAATTACGCAAGCGGTTGGATGTGCAAATAGGTGCAGAAAAACTAGCGCGTTATTTTGGCTCAAGTGTTGAATTGATGCAGGTACTAGCGCGGGCATGTGGACGTTCGTCTTTGTCTGATTTCCACCATTCTGACATCACAACCTGGAAGCGGGAGATGGCAGACCTAAGCGGCGTTAACTTTGCTGGGTTTAACAAATAAACGTGTAGCGCAGCCAACGGGAAAAAATGATGAAATCACCCCTAAACACTTCAATTGAAGAAACACAAAAAAATGCCACAAAACGCCGAGTAAGTGGAGAGTTTGTACGTGGTGTTAGCGGGTTTCGGCATGCAATTGGTGATCCAGACTTCCAACCTGAAAAAAATAGATACCACTTATTTGTTGCGTTCAATTGTCCGTGGTGCCATCG
>Ga0302134_10000658_pt1 | contig 15428 bp, 16 predicted proteins | sample CB9_SCM_MG_FD_203123 | JGI IMG/M metagenome (GOLD analysis project Ga0302134, IMG submission 203123) | Marine microbial communities from Western Arctic Ocean, Canada - CB9_SCM | ecosystem: Environmental > Aquatic > Marine > Oceanic | place: Canada: Western Arctic Ocean | collected 2017-09-19
TTGAAATCAAAAGTATAAGTCAATGTTCAAATTCGATTTGATTCAAATCAAATTTGATTGAAATCAAAAGTATAAGTCAATATATATGTTCAAATTTGATTTGATTCAAATCAAATTTGATTGAAATCAAAAGTATAAGTCAATATATGTTCAAATTTGATTTGATTCAAATCAAATTTGATTGAAATCAAAAGTATAAGTCAATGTTCAAATTTGATTGAAATCAAAAGTTTAAGTCAATGTTCAAATTTGATTTGATTCAAATCAAATTTGATTGAAATCAAAAGTATAAGTCAATATATGGTTGTTGTTGATTTGATGTCGCGCAGCGCCAAATTTGATTGAAATCAAAAGTTTAAGTCAATGTTCAAATTTGATTTGATTCAAATCAAATTTGATTGAAATCAAAAATGCCACAAGAGTTAAACGGACTTAAAGTATATTGGGGCAAAACATTGTGCTTGGATATGAAACGAAATTCAGATGGTACGTGGACGACTCTTATCGACCGCCCGGTTCCAAAAAAGAAACCACGTCGTCCGAAAAAAGGCCCCTTTGCCAAGCTAATGCGTCAACACAAAAAAGGTCTTATGAAGTGACCGTATGTATATCACACATTAGTTTGAAACGTTGGTGTAAAATAATCATAAGGCTCTCTAGTTGACTGATTTCGTCATCAATAAAAAGCGCACGCCACCTAGAAATGTATCCCGCCTGATGCGACGCCGTTACATCGGCTATTTTTGTCAACAACTGATGAATGTGTTGTACAGCTTGAACAACATGACCGGCCGCCGTTTTCAATGGTTCTTCGTCACACTTGAGTGCCATGCATGTAGATTCTATTGTTTGAAGGGTGGCGGGTATATCGTGTTTTACAATGACGTCTTGCAATGTAGGGGTGCCGGCGACTGACCTAAGAGACGTAATTAACGATATTGTAGACTTTACAATGGGAGTGATGGTTGAATGGACAATAACTTGACCGGTGGTTCCAGCTAAAAAAATGAGTCCGGCTTGCATTGTGAGTTGTCCTATATAGAGACATCTAAATAGGTGGATGTGGTTGTCGCTGTTGTTGTTTGTCATGAATACAGTTGTTACCGGACATCATTTTGATGAATTGGAACCGTCTCAAGGTGGCCCATTATTAATGTGTTCTATCATTTGTTATTCGATATTGTTGTATCAATGTTGTTCGGGCGATGCTTTGACAGGTGTGCCTTTTTTTATAATATGGACATCCATACTCATGTTTGAATTGGTGTTTATAGTTGAACGATGGGCATTGATATCAGCGTTATGGTGTTTTTCGGCAATGTGCTGGCAGTGTACTTGCTTTTGGTATAAAACGCATCCGAAGAGATGAATTTACATTAACAAGTTGATTTTTTTAGAACCGCGTCTGGTGGCGCATTGTTACGGTTCGATTCCGGTTTCAAGTTATACCTAAATAAGTTACAATATCACAAATCATGATAAACATTTTTTTTTTTAAATTTATATTCTAACATTTTTTTGACAAAAGCATCCAAGAATTATTCATAGCGTGCTTTTTTACGAGCAGATTGCTGCTCGTCCTCCAAATACACATTATTTGCATACGGCGTCTCGACCATCCCAATCCTGATGACCCGTATATCCTTACCTAATTCCAAACTGACTCCATAGCGCTCAGGGTTTGAGGTGAAAAACATTGAAACACGTGGTACAACAATGCTGCATTCTGGCAAGTGGTTCAATGGGTAACTTTGTCTTGGTGCTTGATTGTCATATTTGAAATTATCATCCACCAAAAACCCTCCTTGTAGGTCAGATTTCCACAGGTTTGGAGTATTGAATTCACCGTTTTTAGTTTGATAACTACGTGTCATGTTTAGACTATGGTATAGTTTGTCGCCATTAACATGTCGTTTGGATCTGCACACTTGGTAGTTTGCACTCGCTATGTAGGACTCTTCTGTGTTGTGTCCTACTTTATGTACGCATTGTACACGAGAATCAACATAAGCCAGTTTCAAGAGTTCGTTCTGTAGCTTAACCAGGGTCTCAACGGCAACAATGCCATGGTTCTCAATGCCGTCGACATTGAGAACCAATTCGGGGTCTGAATATCCTACTACGGCCGAGAGAATACATTTCGGTTCTACTTGCGTTTTGGTGTTGGTCATCCAGGGTGCAAATTGGTCACCTTGGATCCAACTTTTATTTGAGCACACTGTTCCAAATTCAAACTCTTCAAATCCTCGGGATGGAGAACGCTCAAGGACCACTGAGGGTGTCCATTCGTCTCGGTAGTTCTGCACGACGTTGGTGGTGAGTTTTGTAGTCTTGTGAAAGATACTGTTGTTGGTGTTCGGTTGCATTGTCAATTCCTTGTTAAGCTATTGAACTTCCTTCCAAGGAATACATGTACAAAACCTGGTGTAGGAAGAGTACAAGAGATGATAAGGAAAATAAAAATAACTCCCCTCAAAACCACACACTTTTTTCGAGAGAATGTGTCGAAATGTCCTCTAAAAAAATGGATAACATTTTATTGTGTATAACCAGCTTTGTTTTATGTGAATGGATTGTCCTATATGTTGGTGTACTTACCGTAACGGTCACCAAGGTTCTTGTGGTCACGGCGTTTGTCATGCATGTCGTCATCAAATGATTACATTTGGGTACAATACGTGCCCAATGTGTCGTGCGGATTGGCCACTTCCTACGAAGCATCCACGGTCGAAAGTCCAAATAGCACTCGACACCCATTGGCTTATGGGCGACCCTGACTGTGGCATCAAAATGCGATGGCGTGTCAAACGCCATTCGAAACGCATGAGACGTCTGATAGGTTATTAAATCCTTTTTATTTCATAATTTTTTGCGTCTCTAAACATATTTAAATATACTTTTATTTTATTAATGTTGTTCTCGCTTATTGTACTTGAATGTATGTGTTTGTTATCCGTTGTGTTGTCTAGCAAATTGGGACACAGATTTGGTATCGTTGAAGGACTGATATTTGGTATGTTGTCCCATTTGATATACAAAACCACTTCAATGGGACAACTTATCATGTCGCCGAAAATACAACTCTCTTCGACTGTAACTAACGCAACCAATGGCATGTTAGATTGTCTAAACGACCATTATTCGTGGATTAACACTAACGGGCTTCGAAAATGTGTACTCGAATCCACTATGTACAATATATCCAGCGGACGCGTACCATATTTAAGTGTCGTTCCTATTGCGTTTGTTATCACCAACTTATTTGCGTCGGACATATTTATCGTTGACAAATATTTTTCCCCTCAAAGCGAGATTAACCAAGCACTTATTCTAATACATGAATGTTCACATTTAGCCCTCTCTACAATAGATTATGCTTATCGTTGGCAACCCGAATTTGCCCTATTGAACGACGACGAACACATGGCCAACGCTGACTCCTATGTTGATTTAATTGTCAAAAAATGTCTTATTACTGATATCGACGTCTCTTTCTCCTAGAATTGTCGGACGGTCTTTCATAGGAAACATTGTCCGAATCATATCTATCGGAGCGTCGCCGCGGTTCATCGCGACGACGCTTGTCAAACCTAGGACGTTCGTCTGTAAACATCTGTGACCGCCGGGGAGCTCGCTGAGGAGCTCGATTGCCTTTAAACATCGGCGACATGGGACGTTTCCCTTGTTTGTCTTTAAACATCGGCGACATCGGCCGCTTCTTTTTTCTATAAACGCGTGGAGGAATTTTGGTACGGGGCGAAGGCGAACGTCCAGGCCAGCGTGGAACGGCAGACTCGTGTTTACTTCGCCATGTTTGCCACCATTTTAATCCAGACGGTCTCCGACGAGGCGTGTTTTGACGAACTCGACGACATTCGCGCAACACTTTCTTGGCAATGGGGAGTTCGGACGCCTCGCACTGTTCACATATTTGCGCAGTGACCTCCTGGGAGTAACCACACCCATGGTCAAGAATATTGTTTATACACGAAACAAAGGTATCGAATTCATCCGAATCGTTGGGAATTCCGCAATCAATTGCTAAATCTTCAGCCATGATATGCTCTATATAAGCGACTTATATACGCCATATGGTACGTCCGACATTTGAATATCAAAATCAACCTGTGAAAGCGGCCGGATTATTAGTATGGACTGAATCAAAAGGAAAAAAATGGACGCTTTTTCGAAAATACAAAGGCAAGTGGGCTGACATGGGTGGAAAAACGGATACTGTGGACAACTCTATTCTAGATACCGTAGTACGTGAAGTATGCGAAGAAACAAATAATAGTTTATTTTGTACAAATGATGAAGACTGCGCTTCGAAAGTTAGAAATATTATAGAACACCATTCTTCTAAAATGTTCTACGATGCCAAATGTAAGTATCTACTTTTTTATTGCAAAGTGGACGCTTCTCTGTTAGCAGCACCATTGAGTCGCTTTGGCGAAGCCGAAGGTTCCAAAAAACATGAGTATCAATGGGTGACATCTGTACCACAGCCACTAAACTTTCGTCTTCGCGGGTTTAGGCGCCGGCTTTAAAACGAGAGCTTTGTGTAAAATTGCCTTTTTTTAATTTCTAGCTAGTCAATACAATATTAGAAATATATTAACTATTTTACTGCATTTCTTGGCAGATGATTATTTTGTAGTGGTTAAGAGATAACAAATGTTTTAACCTCTGTTTTGTTGGTTGGTGTACCAGTTTGTTGGTTGGTGTTAATAAAGCTACTATATCTTCCATTCGTCATAGGGGGCCCGGTCGCCACAGACATCCCCTTCACAATGCTGCTGCGTTTGACCGTCTTAGCGGGCGTTTGGCGTTTCAATTCATCTTCGTGAACCGAAGATATTTCATCGGACTTTGTCCAATATATATTGTAATATTTGTTAGGCAACACGTCCACAATCGTAACAGGAAGCCACTTGCCGCCCCATTGTGCAAACAACTGTTCATTTTTTGCAAATTTACTTTCTTGTGTCGGCTTGACCGTCTTAGCGGATTTGACTGTCTTAGTGGGTTTGACCGTCTTAGCGGGTTTGACCGTCTTAGCGGGCGTTTGGCGTTTCAATTCATCTTCGTGAACCGAAGATATTTCATCGGACTTTGTCCAATATATATTGTAATATTTGTTGGGCAAGACGTCCACAATCGTAACAGGAAGCCACTTGCCGCCCCATTGTGCAAACAACTGTTCCTTTTTTGCAAATTTACTTCCTTGTGTCGGCTTGCGGCCACGTCTTCCTCGTGACCGTCGCATAGCTGCGAGTTCTTCATCTTCTTCCCAACACGTTTGACTGCGTAATGGTTCCAAAAATGTGGACAAATTGGCTTCGAATTGGTTAAATAAATCAAACCAGTCACGAAGTTCCTGCAGGACAAGTGGGGGTATTGCGCCTATTTTGAGTTCCAGTGTTTCGAAATGGAGCAATAAATAGTGAAAGAAATCGTACGGTTGGAATGAAGCACTAATCTTAAACTCTGTGTACTTTTCCAGTTCGTCTAACAATAATAGTATTTCTTGACCGATGTCGAGCCACTGTTTTTCCGCCTGTCCTTTCCATGGTGTATCTTGTATTTCTTTGTCGACTAAATATTCCAGTAGTTTGTTTAAATTTTGACGCATTTCACGAACAAGACTGAAGTCTAAAGACATCTAATAAATGTTCAAGTGGCATTTATATACAGACAGTATGCCAACTTCCGAAAACGACCATTGCCCTTTGGGCCGCGGCGTGTTCGAAAATCAAGTACTGTCATTTTACCCATTCGGGTAAACGCGGATTGTTTACAACCTCTAACAAACTACGCAATCGAAATATTTCTTGTTTTAACTGTAGGTTCTCGTGGTACAAATGGCACACTGTCTTCCCCAACAATTGATTTGAGAAAACCATGGTTGATTTTGTTTGTTCTGGATAAACAATCTTCAGTTGGCTTAAAGAAGCGATTAAATCTTCCATGTTTCCTGTTTACACTATACTTATATAGTTCATATGTAATTTTCGATAATGACGGTCTGTGTCGACGCATCTCGGAATAAAAAAATAGTCCTTCAATAATAACATTAATTTAACTTTTTTTATTTATTTATAGGTTATGGTGGGCCAACGACAATTTCTGACATTTTATGTGGGTCGATGTACTGAGCAAGTGTGTCGTTAACCTCGTCTCGGGTAATCTGATTCAACGTAGACTCGTATTCTTCCATGGCTTGTTTTGGGGATTTTTGATGCAATAGGTATTGCAACACGGTACCATGTAAATGGTCAACAGAGTCATTTGCAATGATGCGTCTCCCCAGCATTCTTTCGCGCGCATTTTCAAATTCGGCTTGTGTGACGCCATTTTCATGCCAGTCATGCAGCAATTCTTTGGTACATGCGAGCCCTTCTTGAATCGAACTCGGGCTAAATGTACCCTGGATGCAGAATATACCGTCAGTCTTTGGACTAACGTATTGCATGACGGCGTAGATACCGTATGTACCGAGACCTTTTTGTTCGCGTACAGTGTGCATGAGACGGCCAGTCATACCACCGCCTAAAATCTCAGCCGCACATTCTAATGCAATGGCGACGCGCGTGTATTGTTTCATGGCCACCGTTTGCCCGATCATAATTTGAAAAGAACCGTAGCCAGCCAACTTGACATGTGTCGAGGAAGCCTTTCTAGCTACGGGTTGCCACTCAAGTGTTGTTTCGGTTACAGAAGCGCCCGCCGGCAAAATTTTGCCGAGTGTGGCCGCCGCCTCTACCGTTGGTGTGACAATAGTCACCATGGTTGGCGATTGGCCTATCCAAGAGGCATGGAAATGCTGGATATCTCGTTTAGACATATGTTGAATACGATTAGTGCGCACGTCTAAAGGCGTGTGATACATTGTCTTTTCAAAAAGCGATTTAATAAAATGGCTTTTTGTTAGATACGACTGGTCTTTCTTCATAGCGTTCATTTCTGCAATCATGTGGCGTTTTTGAACATTAATGTTGTGTATAGAAGGATTCATCCATTCTTTATGGAACATTATATCGGATGCTTGTTGTAACACGTTTAGATTCGTGGGCATTTCCATCGTCATGTGCACAAACTCGTGGTCGTGAGAAAAAATTCGTTCGGTGTGTAGAGCAGCCGTCATCTGGGGCGCATTTTTCATGTGAGAAACAAATAGAGATGCGATGTCTTGTTGTGCGGGTGAAAATCTTGCGGACAACGTAACTCTGACGTAACTTGCGCGAGGTACGTGCAATATATTTGTACCCGGACTCAGCGAATTTATTGACCATCCCACTTTGTTAGCGACGACCGGAGGCAATTTCGCGGGTGTTTGCTTGCTCATTGCCGCCGGCAAAGCGGTTGCTTTTAATTCGGGTGCTTTTTTAACAGTGGGGTTGACATGGGTCACTGTCATATGGTGTCTACGGAAAACTAATTTTGCCACAGATGTGATGTCTGCAGGCGTCACCGATTCTAAGGCAACCACGCGGTCGGCACAGTCTTTCCAATTGCCCATTGACACGCCGCGGCCAAGTCCATTCATAATGTCCGTCACCGATTCGAGCGACCGATTCCAATCATCTTGTAAAGACGACTTGCAAGTTTGCAGCTCTTCTTCTGTGACAGGGTGTGTCATGAACGACTCGAGAACGTGGAACATCTTTGTCTCTGCTGTCTCTAAATTACCCGATGTTTCAAGAGTACCGTGCATAAACCATAGATATGGATTCAATTGACGAGGGGCGTACGTCGAAACATCGTGTAGCGCTCCACTATCAATCAATTGCTTGCCACGACCCTGTGAATTATGCCACGTAAGGCGCGAGATACATTGCAACACGATAGACTCTTTCGTAGAGCCCGCTGGACATCGGAATGCCATACAAATCATGGGACACTGTGCCTCGAGATTTAATTCCGCAAAACGCCGCCCCTGCTGAGGAGGCTCGGGAGTATGCTCCGTTTCCAACGTTTTGGAGGCGGGAATAGAGCCAAAATTGGTGTGGACGTCTTGCAATATCTGTGCAGCATCAAAGTGTCCGCTAAATATGAGCGTGGTGTTATTGGGAACGTAAAATTGTTTACGAAAATGCTCCATATCGGCTGCTGTAGTACTGGAAACGTCGAAACGCGTGCCAATTGTACTATGGTGGTAAGGATGCTCTAGAATAGCAAGGGCCGACGTCGTGTGAAACATTTTGTTGCCGGCGCGTTCGCCACGTTCCAACTCATTCAGGACAGCATGTAATTCGACGGGAACTTTATCGGCGGGAACGGCTGCTTGTTTGTACCGCTCCGAATCGATGCGAATAGTGTCCGCTGTTTGATGCGGCAAATGCACTACATAAAAGCGCGTCGAATCCATGTTGGTTTCAGCGTTAATGAGGTCTCCTTTGGAGGCGAGAGACCATATCTTTCCGTTCTGGATGCGAAACGACATGTGCTCAATGAAATGGGCGGAGCCCGTTTTTCCGTTTTCGTCTTTGGAACCGGCGGACACGGCGCGCATGTAGGCACAGACTCTGGAATCAGGGACGGGACACAATAACACGGTCAATCCGTTGTCGCGGTGTGTGTAAGAGTAGACGGGATTTTGTTGAAGTTGAATAGAAGGGCCGGGTTGCCACATATTTTATAATGAAATGTACATTTATATATAGTCTACTTTTTTATTAATGATGGATGGTGGTTTCCAAAGTTTGGCATTTCTGGTACGAGATGACTCATCGAAAAGAGTAATCTGTACATTTTGTGCATGGCCTGTAAAAAATCGGGCGGAGAACGCGCCAACCACTCTGTTTGTGTTTGCATACCACGGGTTCTTGAAAGAATCACGAAATAGGTCTGATAAAATAGTAGGCGCTTTTCTTGCATTTCATTTTCAGAGGGCAACGCTTCCACAGCCTGATACAATTGTTCACCCATCTGAAAGAACGTGTTCGACGGCACTTCTTGCCAAACAAGGCGCCCTTCATGTTGTGTAAATAAGAAACTGCACATATTCCAAAAAGGCAGCGTCTGATGGTAAAAGGTAGGCACATTCATCGCATGTGTCACATCGGCCGACGTTAATGTAGCCGGTTGCACAGCCGCCGCAGAAGAAGTTGACATCATTTTTTATGTTCAATATTTGTCAAGTAAAGGGGAATTTTAAAATGTGTACCATATGTTCAAAGAAATGCCGCAGCAAAAGTTTTCAGAAAAGATTGTGGTTTCGACAATTGTTCAACGTGGGCCGAATAACAATCCAAATAAGTCAATTCACAAATAGCATCCCCTTTCGACTTGTACACGTTGATACCAATACCCCGAAGAGACTGGTGGATACGTTCACACATCACGGGTCTGAAAAAACGAGTCTCGTAAGCGGTCACATAATATGGCGTGTCGCCAATATTATCTTTACGGTAGGGCATTTAAAACAAAATAAACGTAAACTTATACTATCTAATCACTATCCGAACTATAGGCGCGCCTCGTTCGACGACCAGGACTAGGAGGGCGTGGTCTTCTTTCACGGTGCCTGGGGTTGCGACACTCTTTTACCACACTTCCTACAACTGCGCCTAGACAAACACCTGCCACTACTTGTCTCATTGATATTCCGTCGTCGTTGGCTTCTTTGGTTTGTCGCCGCGTCTTCTTCGGTTTTTCGGGCTTGGACTTCTTCGGTTTTTTGGGCTTGGACTTCTTTGGTTTTTCGGGCTTGGACTTCTTTGGTTTTTCGGGCTTGGACTTCTTGGACTTCTCTGAAGTTTTCGTTTGTCTTAGATTTGACTTCTCACACCCACCACGGGATTTTCTTTGTTCATAAACATCGTTAATGAGGGCCATGTCGGCAGTTGTGTCGCTGTCGTTGTTTTTATCAGGATGATATTCGAGGGCTGCCGCTCGATACAAACCCTTGAAATCATTACAATCCGCTTGCAAGATTAACTTTGCAGTCTGCTGCGCTGCAGGCGATGGAGACATTCCCCGACCTTTGATAACAATCATCGCCATGGCAAAAACCCACATAGCCCATTCCTTAAGACCAGCTTCTGCGACTTCAAAAGTTTTAAATACAGGTCTGTGCTCCATTTATTAAAAAAACAAACGTCTTAATTATAGTAATATTTTATTAATGTCCGTCGAAACGTGTTGCCGACTGTAATTCAGGCGTTTCGGAATCGTTCTCCACACGGTCAGAACCAGTCAACGAGTACGCCACTGGCTTCACAGTTCCGTAACGAGCCTCTACAGCAACATAATAGGACTTGGGAAGACCTGTATACTTCTTATGACCAGCACAATGACGAAGTGCCCAATCACGTTTATTCCAATCTTTACCAATGGCCTTGGCCGACATTTGATAGTAATCACCATGGCCAAGGGTAAAAACAGCTGCAACAGTCGATGTAGACCACTTCACAACACCCTTCGTCTTCTTTTGCATCGGCACGACCACGAAAGAAGCTTTAGAGACGTCCACAGCGTCCAAAGCTTCCGAACGACCAGCAGGCTTGGCGTCTTTGTACCACGAAAAGAGCATCGGGATATGAAAACCGACCTTGAGACAATTGACCATTCCACGCGAACAACTGTCTTCTGGGCCTCTTTCGATGTCCCCGTGGCGCCCGATGCCTCTCAGCTTGTCGTAGTACTTATTGAGCTCGTGATACTGGCCATAAATTTTGTATCCAAATGGCCCAAAGACAGCAGCACAACGCCAACGAAACTTTTTCAATTCCAGAAAAGCTTCGTACGAATAAAAGGTGAAGCCAATGTCCGGATTCTTCGGGTGCGGCGCAACAACACCATTTTCAATCGCGACGCCCTCCTCTTTCGCGTCTGTAATGCAGCAGTTGTGTCTGGCCAACTTGTTCTGTTTGCCGTTGGTTTCGTTGCCGTCCTTGTCAAATTTATTGGCACGACGAGACCACTTGAGCTTGTCCATTGGTTTCGCTTCCAACTGTTCGTAGAGCAAATCCATATCAATACCGAGCTGTTGACCAAATGCACGGGTCACAAGCACGTTTGCCTCCTCCACAACAGACCCATTACGCATCGTAGCGCCCTCTGGAAGCATTTGATTGAGCTCTACGACCTCGATACCCTCAAACCCCAGCTCCGTTAACATGGAGGCCAGAAGACGATTATCAGTGGATGACCATTCACGCGCTGGTGCCCACGGAGCATGGTCGTACTTGTGATAGATAGCGGTCAGCTCTGTGGGGCTTTTGGACGGCTTTCCGGTCTCATAAAGTACCGCGGCGACTTCAGAGACGAATTCTTCCAAAGTAGTTATTCGAATACAATTTATTTTTGTTCGTTTTTCTTTCTTGTCCGCAAGTTCCTCGGACGCTTTACGCTTTTTATTGGCGGTATTCAAATCACCGTTGGATTCCGAATAGTTTGACTTCGCCGCCGTAGTGGTACAGGAAGACACTGTAATAGGGGGGACGGTGGTTATGGGTAAAGAGGTCATGGTTTGATTTGAGTTCGTGGTTTGATTTAAAATAAAGAAAATTATTTGGAACGAAGTAATTTGATTTGAATAAGCTTTGGGGTTGCGCGTGGCAATCAAATTTTTCTATTAGATATTTCGTACAGTGTTAATGTATTATCTATTTTTAAATTTAGTTCTTCCAATTCTTCTTTGATTGATTCAAAGAGTTTCCTATTTTTGTCATGTTTTGTATTTTTACTCAGTACGGGCCTCAATCTCTCTATCGTTTTATGCTGTTGAAATAAATAGCGAGTCATTTGGTCTTTGAAGTACGCCTGTTCCGTACCACCGACAACTCCGAAAAGGACAATCAAAAATATCCACATATATGTCGAATAAGTGGTTCTCTATATTTATATGATGTTTGTGAAATAAAAAATGTTTTCGCGCGCGAAGCAAATAGAGTCAGTAGACACGCCGATAAATCCCATTTATGTTTCACATTGGTTTGGCTGTGTGTCCGTCGCAGACGCTATAAATGGTTCTTTTGAACGCATTTTTGACCGCGCGTTGCGTATAGCGACGCGGCGTGGTGAGTCCACAGTCATCGTGCCTGCTAACTGGAAGGATTGTTCGCGAAATATGTCAGCCTTTCTGTCGGTCAAATTTGAGCAATTACGAATGTTGGCTCTGGAGGCTGGCGCCCAGTACAATTGTGTCATTCATGTGTCAGACCAACGGCAGACATCTCGGTATGTGGAGCTGCGCCAATGCGCGTTTCATTTAGACGGGGTTGATAAGAACGTGGGTGATATTCCAACGCACTGGCGAGACAATGAAGAGGACTACACATGGGAACAGGTGTGTAAGAACGGCCAGTACTATTCGACATCTTCGTCGGAAACGTGGCCGAGACCCGAGTACGTTCGCTTTGCGAGGATTGAAAAGATGCGCGCTGCTCGACAGAGTAGACGCGTTTAAAAAATATTACGCCCCATAAATAAGTTCAATTAATATCCGTTTAATATGTTATCTAATTTTACATCTTCAGAAACGAATGGCGCTCTGCACGTCGGACATTTGAGTTCCACTGTAAGTGCGTATTCGTATTGCATTTCTTGATGGTATTCGGGTGTTTTTCTAATATGTTCATTGATGCATCCTGTGTGAAATCTGTGATGACAAACGGTTAGAAAGGAGACGGAATCTTTTGTCTCTGGGTCACCACAAATGGGACAATCAATTCTGGGGCCCTGGAAGGTAATGAGGCGTTTCAAAATAAGTTTGCTGGCCGGTATGTCCAATAGGAGTTCGACGGTATCTTCGTCGCACCACTCTTTGCGGTGGGCGTAATCTTCTGTACATTCTTCGATGATGTCCATTGTAGTGGTGAGATTTTTTCTTTGTCGCAAACATTCTTTGACGACTGGTTTGACGATCGATGTTGTGTGCAGAAGGACTTTTTTCTTCCAGGGGTATGACCACGTCATGATGTTAGAAATGCATTGACAAGACAGTCCTGCGCGGTCTTGCATAATCGTGACGAGTTTAATGTGCCTGGCGTGTATTACAAATGCGAAAATACTGTCCACATAAATATGTTCAATGGGACTGGAGGATATGGGCACTGACAGTTCGAATTCTGCTTCGGCGGTGTTCCATATGGACAAATGCCCCGCGGCATCTCCGGCGATAATCGACTTGGAGTGTGCTAGGGGGGCCATGGCGGTGACGACTGAACCTAGTGAAGACCATTCGAGAATCTCTTTGGTATCGAAACGAAGCATGAATATGTTGCCCGTGGAAGTGCCGCCGACAATGCCGTCTTCTGTGGGCGAAACACATGTAATCACGCCAGAAATATGAATATCGTACACGTGTTCAACTTGGTTTTCTGACCACAAAATGGCTTGTGTGGTGGATACGAGGACAGACATGTCTTGTATGTGGTATGCGGACAAAAAATGTTTTCCTTCGGGAAAAATTATTTTTTTTACTGGAATTTCATCTTCCAAGTCCCATATGGTTGCAATACAATAGTCACCGTATTCGACGACCCAATACTGCATGGCGACGTAAGGTATCACAGTAACAAATTGCAGTTCGGTTGTTTTGTTAAACAGTAATATGCCACTTTTGAGACACCAAATACACAATATGTCCTCTGACAGCGACAGTAGTCTATTTTCAAAAATATGTAGGGACAATATTGGTGTTTCATGTCTCATAAAAGAGCGCATGGGGTAATTAAAGTTGGACATGTGTTCAAACTCGTAAATTGTGCCGTTTCGGAGTCCCACGACAAACGTTTTCATGTCCGAAGTAGCCGTCGTCACGGGCATGTCCATTTCCCAATGGTGTTCTTCGATGATGGGCGGCGCTAAACATCCGCGTAACAATTCTGACGAATAATCGGTGTCCAAATGCACCCGCTTTTTAGAAGCGATACTGCACAATTTTATTTTTAATGGTGTTAAATCGTATGTGGAATCTTCGACGTATGACCATTCGGTGGTTTCCGTTTCAACGGGGAGGCCTTCACTTTCGTGGATGGTTGTATTGGACGACGTTTCAATAGAAGCGCCCGTCTCGTCCCATATGGCCCTTTTAATACGCATACTCTTCTCAAAAATACAAATAAGTCTGTCTTCAGAGATAAACGCCCCCATTTCCGATTCAAACCATTTGAAGGAAACAACCTGTCCGCCGCCCGACCATTTTTCTGCATTTACAAGTGTCAGGGCGCATTCCATTAAAGTGTGTGGCTCGGATTCAAAATATGTAGACCATACACGAGCATCTTTTGTGAGTGCTATTGGCGCGGCTCTTGTAACAGGAGTCCACATGACTGTCTGGCCTTCTTTGCGATGTATAACGTTGGTCACAAACCCCGTCAGCGAACCGTCAGCCATTTTGATATACTTTCCAACGTCCGTCGGTAGAAATCTTTTTTTGGAGACCCAGTTTCCGGTATCTGGCAATGGTATATCACAATTCGAGTGTTCTATTGATGAGAATATGTGCCGTACCATCAACTGAAACATTTTCCTGGTTTCGTCTGTAGGTCGGTATCGCGTGTGAAACGCGCTGAATAAACGCAACAACGTTGCGGTGTATCCATGCTCTATCAGCAGCTGCATTGTTGTCGGGTGAAAGCACAGAATATCAGTTGGAGACGCCGGTTCTTTTGCAATGATGTCCAAAAAAGACACACTGTTTTCAACCAGGCGCATGACGATAGGTCTCATTCTAAGTTTTCCATGGTGAAACCAACACCATTTAAGAATTTCCGGTGAATGAATGTCTGTCCGCTTGTAAATATGTTCAAGTATGTGCAGGACGTGTTCCGAAAATTCAAACGAGTTGGTCAAGGATACAGCTTCTTGTATACACATATCGTACCACGGTTTTAATTTGTGTGATGGTAAAAATAACCATCGCATGGCCAGTGTTATGTTGTGTTGAGCAGCCCATTGCCAGATGGCCACTCTCAAAGTGGCGTGGCGAAACCATTGTCGTGGGGGGAGCCACTCAACAACATTTGGAAGCCATTCTTCTGTAGAAAGGGCGAGTACATCCATATATCTGGTGGTAGGCCATGTATGTTCAAAGGGGAAGACGGGATTTCTTATCCATCTTAGGCATTCGGAGGGCCATTTTTCAATCGTTGGTGATAATTCGATATGAGACAATGTTCTATCTTGTATGCACCAACATCTGGAATGCACAGACTGTACAAGTTGCGCCATCGTCGCGTCAAATGCTATTTTCGACTCGTCGTCGATATAAAACTCAACGAAATCTTTACGGGCCACAATGAGCCCGCGATTATTGTACACGATGGAGCGTGCTATTATTTCTGCATCAAAAATTCGTTTTCCGGTTTGAATGTCGTATTGGTATACATAGTGTTTTGTTCGAAGGGCTAGGGTGGTTTCGGACACAACAATTTGTTCGACGGCTTCTGAGCCTGTCTGGAATTTATGAAAACATTTCC
>Ga0302134_10000662_pt1 | contig 15361 bp, 12 predicted proteins | sample CB9_SCM_MG_FD_203123 | JGI IMG/M metagenome (GOLD analysis project Ga0302134, IMG submission 203123) | Marine microbial communities from Western Arctic Ocean, Canada - CB9_SCM | ecosystem: Environmental > Aquatic > Marine > Oceanic | place: Canada: Western Arctic Ocean | collected 2017-09-19
TTTTACCCAAAGCCAGTGCCGTTGCCGTACCCACCTTAATCCCAACTGTATCTGCAATTTTAGAGGCGATGGCAGATTTGATCGAAAAAATGTTCTCAACTTTGTCTTCGTAGGTTACGCTCCAGACGGTTTTGGAATCTGAGGCGTTGATAAAATCGACGGTGGCGGTTACGTTTTTTTCGACAACAGCCATTTCACAGTCGATGATGAAATTTACGGCCAGGTTGTCTCTGATTTCGTTGATATCCCGGTTGGCGCCCCGGTAGGCATTAACGGACACTCCGGAGATCACAGTAACTCCTTCCAACTTATTGATAGCCGCCTTGAGTTGCGTTCCCATGCCGCCACCGACCCACTTGTCATCCTCCGTTGCCGCGCTTACCTCAATCGGCAGAAGCGCGATTCGGGCCTCACCGTTGGTTTGTCCGGGTTTTGACGGGGGCGCAAGTGTCGGTGATTCGTCGCCGCCCCGGGTTGCAAACCATCCTCCCACTGCGGCAATGACAAACAGTGCCGCAGCAATGCCGATCCGCATGCCGGCGGAGCCTTTCGCCTTGGGCGGGAGCATGTGGCCAACGCCGGTGCCATGCCCTTGGCTTGGGGCGGGCGCCTGCTGGCCAAGCGCTTGGCCTGCCTCTCTCGCTTGGCCGACGCCGAGCCGGCGGATGGTTTGGTGGATAAACTCGTAGGCCTTGGCCTTGTCGAGAGTGTGAAGCGCTATGTTTTGGATACCGGCCAACTGGTACTCCATCGTCTCCGGTATCTCGCACTGTTCGAGATAGATCGGCAGAATGATTTTCTCCCGCTCACTGGCCAAGGCGAGTTCCTTGACGACATTCTTCGAACCAGTGGAGTGATGGCTAATGGCAAGTATAAATAGTTCAGCGGCACGGATGGCCTCAACAATCTCCTTGGTCCATATGGTGGCGCCATGGATATCCGTCTCATCCATCCACACATTGAGCCCTTGCCCTCGAAGGTGCTCCACAAGTTTTACCACTTGCTGCTGGTCTTCACGGGAGTAACTAATAAAAATATCCGGGCTCAATTTGATTCGAGAATTTAGACAAGTTAAAGCATCTGTGTCAAGATTCAATTAAGCCTCAATCACCCCCGCGCTTTGCCAAGCGGCGGTTGAGCGCCTCGACCGCAAACCAGGCGGCGGCGATCGTGCAGGTCAAAACAAGTAAGGCCATCAACCCGCTGTGATCCCAGTAGGCCTTGATGCCAAGCGCGATGAACAGAACGGCAGCAATCGCGTTCAGGAGAGTGAGCAGGATGGGTGTCTTGAATGGAGCGACCAGGTAACGCCGGTCGGCCCAACAGGAGAGAATACAAATAATCCCGCAAGCCACCCCTGATTCTTAAGGTAAGCCCGATGAAAAAATCGACCTGTGAGCAGGGCGTATCGCGTAGAGCTGCACATTGATGCAGGGGCATGGGCATCAGTAAAAACCATGGCCTGGTTGGAGAACGCGGCCAGATTGGGTGTACGCAAAGTTTTGGCGACAGGTGGCGCGTTTCCCATCAAACGCGTGCCCAGATAAGCACTGGTGTCGCCCAACCCCATATCGTCGGCCATCATGAGAATGATATTGGGCTTCGCCGGCCGATTTGCAGCGGTGGCCGTAAGTATCATGAATTGAATAACAGCTAAGATTAAAATGAGGCGGTTCACAGGTTTCTCTTTCGCTGCGTGGCTGATGATGACTCAGCCAATCTTACACAATATCAAGATTATGGGAATGGCGTCTGAGCTGGATGCTCTGGTTAAGTCAATCCAGAAGGTTACGGAATCTTTCCGTTCAACCAGCGAAGCCACGCTTAAAGCCACTTGGTTCGGTATTGCTTTCTAACGAGAGCGCCGGCTTCGGGAACGCCCTTGGCCTTCATCGCTTGGCCGTCCCATTCAAGATTTCGCTGCAGCTTGAGGGCAACGATTCCGGATAAACCGATCTCGGTGAGATGTCCGCCAAGCTCAAATGGCGCAAAGGTTTTTCCGTTTTCGGTGATCGCATCGGTCCATTCCTGAAAATGCCCCCGCACGCGAGGAAGACGTTGCGGCACTTTTTTCGCCTCGGAATGGTTGGCATGTCCGGTGAATTTTTTGTCTCCTTTCATTTTTAAATAGCACTGTGAATTCCAGAGCCCGGCGGAGAGCAGACCGTGCTCTGCTTCAACCACGGCACCGACCCGGGGGATGTTTCCGAACGTGCCAACCAGTTGGTCTGTGATGTGTTTGGGAGGCATTTCGACGCCGCCAGTATAGTAAATCAGGTTCACCGCGGCGCGTTGGCCCTCTGCGGCAAAATGAAAGGTGTGCGTCACGGCCTTGGCGTAAGTCTCGAGCCCGGCTTTTTGCACGTTGCTGATCTCGACCCGGGACGGGTAGCCGAGATTGAGTGCGCGTACCGGCATGTTGAATGAGTGGCAGCAAAAGTCGCCGATGGAGCCATTGCCGAAGTCGTACCAGCCACGCCACTTTGCCGGATGATAGATGCTGGCCTTGTAGGAGCGGGTCGGCGACGGGCCACACCAGAAATCCCAGTTCATTCCCGGCGGCACCGGATCCTCGCCGGGCGGGCGCATGCCGCCGTTGGGCCATCCGTGGGCCGGGTGCCAGACGTGCACGTTGGAAATCTGCCCAAGCAACCCGGATTGAATCAACTCGATGCTCCGGCGAAGATTAGATGAGGCGCTGCCCTGGTTGCCTGTTTGAGTGACGACCTTTGATGAGCGGGACAGTTCCCGTAACGCACGCGACTCAGCGATCGTGTGGGTCAGCGGCTTTTCGCAGTATACGTGCCGGCCGGCCTTCATCGCCGCGGTGCAGATCGGCGCGTGCCAGTGATCCGGCGTGGCGACCACCACGGCATCGAGCGATGCTTCCTTTTCGAGTAGTTCGCGGTAGTCGGCATAGGCCTTGACGTTCCCGGCCTTGGCTTTGTGGCGGTTTTGGGAACCTGCGATCTGGTTGGGATCGACGTCACAAAACGCCACGACGTTGTGTCCAAGTTGCAGTGCATTTTTGACGTGCCCCTGGATCTGGCCGCCCATGCCTATGAAGGCTATGTTAAGCTTGTTGTTGGCACCAAAAACAGTGCGCGGGAGGATGACCGGGCCAGCAGCAGCAGCGGCGATAAAAGTTCGGCGTTTCATGAATCTCTCTTTCATTTTTGAATCAATTGGTCTCACCCCTTGTGTCACACTGAACCGGGCTTGGAAAGCTGAAACCGGATGGAAGCGGTTCGTTTTTTAGGTTTGGCAACCAAACCAATGGTAAGAGTTTGATTTTATTCTCGCCGGTTTCTGTCAGGCGGGTAACCGTTGCGCCGCTATGAACTCACTTCCCACCCACCAGCAATCCCGTCGCCGGTTCATCCAGTCCACCGGCTTGGCCGCAACCGCCATGGGGTTTCCTGCCATTGTCAGCGCCAAGTCGCCCAACGCCAAACTGAACCTTGCGATCATCGGCTGCGGGGGCCGTGGCGGAAGCAATCTGGCAAACACGGCAAAGACCGAAAACGTCGTGGCGCTCTGCGATGTCAACGCGCAAAATCTGAGCCGCGCGGCAACAAAACACCCCAAGGCGCGAACGTACCGGGATTTCCGCAAACTCTACGAGAAGACCGGTGACATAGACGCCGTGGTGGTGAGCACCACGGAGCACACGCACGCTTTCGCCGTGCTGCCGGCGCTGCAATCAAAGAAACACGTTTACTGCGAGAAGCCGCTGACGCGCGATGTGTACGAGGCGCGGGTGATCACGAAGGCAGCGAAGGAGGCGGGTGTCGCCACACAAATGGGCACCCAGATTCATGCCGGCAACAACTACCGGCGCGTGGTGGAGAAAATCCAGTCCGGAGCCATCGGCCCGGTTCGCGAGGCCCACGTCTGGGTCGGACGCGCCTGGGGCAGGCAAAGTCAGGAGGCCGCCAAACAGAATGACATTGTTTGGTCGTTTGAAACACCGAAGGAAGCCCAGGAGCCACCGGCGCATCTGGACTGGGATCTCTGGATCGGCCCGGCGCCGCATCGTCCGTTTCACTCCGTCTATTTTCCTGGCCCTAAGTGGTATCGCTGGTGGGACTTCGGCAACGGCACCATGTCCGACCTCGGCAGTCACTTCAACGATCTCCCCTTCTGGGCGCTCAAACTCGACACCCCAAAGACCGTCGAAGCGTGGGGCCCGCCGCCGCACCACGACATCGCGCCTGCCTCGATGTCGGCGAAATACACCTACGGTAGCCGTGGAGATATGCCGCCAGTCACGCTCACTTGGCATCAGGGCAAAAACAAACCGAATATTTGGAAGAAGAAAGGCATCCCGCAATGGGGCAGTGGCATGCTCTTTATCGGCGACAAGGGAATGCTCCTTTCCGACTACGGCAAACACATCCTGTTACCCGAAAAGGATTTCACGGATTATCAGGCACCCGAGCCGTGGATTGCGCCCTCAATCGGGCACCATGCCGAGTGGCTGCACGCCTGCAAAACCGGCGCGCCGACCACCTGCCACTTTGGCTATTCCGGGCCTCTCACCGAGGCCAACCACTTGGGCAACGTCGCCTATCGCGCCGGAAAAAAGATCGAGTGGGACGCGGAAAACATGAGGATCCACAACGCCCCGGACGCGGAGAGATTCCTGAAACGCGACTACCGAAAAGGCTGGAGCCTGGCCTAAACCGAGGCCGCTTGGCCAAGCGGCTATCGGGCGTATCGGGCGGTGCGCCTTGGCCGGCTTTTGCCCGGCTTGTTTTTCCCGTAGCCGTTGCGGCTCTCTTTCCTTGGCTGCTTTTTGGGAGAGCGAACTGACTTGAATGCGCGCTCGGAATGCAAGTCGTGCTCAAGATCGTCGGGAATCTGTTTTTTGATCAACCGCTCGATGTCCAGCAGTTGTCCTGCCTCCTCTTTGCTGCAAAATGTCCACGCTTGGCCTTCGCTGCCGGCACGAGCCGTTCGGCCGATCCGGTGAATGTACGTCTCGGCTTCCGTCGGTAAGTCGTAGTTGAACACGTCCGTGATGCCGTCGACGTCGATGCCGCGAGCGGCAATGTCAGTGGCGACCAACACTTTCACCTTGCCTTTCCGGAACTGATCCAGCGCTCGGGTTCGCGCCGCTTGCGTCTTATTGCCGTGAATGGGCGCCGCAGAAATCCCCACCCGCTCCAGTCGTTCGCAGACACGGTTCGCCTTGTACTTCATCTGCGTGAAGACGATCGCGCGCTTCACCTCCGGATCGCGGAGAATCGAAACGAGCAGGTCATCCTTGTTATCCCGGTCGACGTACAGCAGCCGCTGGCAAATCTTCTCCACCGTCGGCTGCTCGGGGTTGATCGTGACGCGCACCGGATCGACCAGCAGCCGCTTGGCCAAGGCCTCCACGGCTGTCGGCAGTGTCGCGGAGAAAAAACGGGTCTGCCGCTCGCTTGGCAACTCGGCCAAGATGCGCTCGATGTCGGGGATGAATCCCATGTCCAGCATGCGGTCCGCCTCGTCAAGGATGAACGTCTTGACGGCATCAAGCTTCACAAACCCCTGCCCCATCAAGTCGAGTAATCGGCCCGGCGTGGCGACGACAATATCGACGCCGCGGTTCATCGCCTTTTCCTGAGGCCCCTGTCCCACGCCGCCGTAAATCACCGTGTGAGAAACCTGCAGAAACCGGCCGTACGCCGTAATGCTGTCCCCGATCTGCGCCGCCAATTCACGCGTCGGCGCGAGGATCAGCGCCCGTGGGCGGCGACCCTCCGGGTTGGTTTTCTCGACGGCCAACTCCTGAAGCAGCGGGATGGTGAACGCGGCGGTTTTGCCGGTCCCTGTCTGTGCGCTGCCGAACAAATCCCGGCCCTCAATCTGCGGCGGAATCGTTTTGCCCTGCACCGGCGTCGGCGTTGAGTACCCTTCCTTTTGCAGCGCGTGCTGAACCTCCGGGATTAATGAGCCAAAGATGCCCTCCATCTCGAGTGCCTCCATTGGCTCGACAATTTCGCGGGGGCGCGGTTCTTGGTTTGGCCGAAATTGATCGGCGCGAGCCCTGCTCGGTTTGCCGCGTCCTCGCGATGTGTTACCACCAAATCGCCCACGTTTTTTATCGCCCCGATTGCGGGGGTTCCTCTCTGTCATATTCATTTATGTAACCAAGCCGGTAAACCTTCATTTGTAATCCCTACCGGCTTGAGTTAGAGGAAAATGAGCCGCGAGAATCGCGACATTGAAGTGAGCTTGGCGAGCTGGAGACCTGGGAATATTGGCTCCGTGTTTAACCGCCAAGCGATCAGAAGCAAGGCTTACTACCCCCCCGCCGCACCGGTGTCAAGCCCCCACTAGGCCAATCGACCGTATTAGCAATATTTTTCGCGCAACCGCCGTGCGGCCTCGACTTCGTTCTTCAGCTTAGTGGCAACCTCATCGAGGCTAACCTTGGCGGCGGATCCCGGGGCAAACCCGCAGTCGGGGTTCAGCGTGATGCGGGACGGGGCGAGGTATCGGAGCGCGGTCTCGACGCGGGCGACGATTTCATCGGCTGAATCGACTTGACCCGGATCACAACTCACGCAACCAAGTCCGATCTCAAGGTCTTCGCGGAGGTGCTTGAACACAGCCATGTCTCCGGCTGCCGGGGTGGTGAATTCCATCGTCAGATGATTCACCTTCAGCCGGTTGAGTTGGCCAAGAATGGGAGTGTAGCCACCGGCGTGAGTGGCTTCGCCCCGGGCGCGGGCACCGGCGCGGCGGCAGAGGTGAACGGCTGTCTTGATATCGCCGAACCCTTCGACAACTTGGTTAACCATATCGACACTGAAGTCAGCGGCGCGGTCAGCGTCATCGTAGTTCGCGCGGACTTCTGGGTCAACAAACAGGCAAAGGTGCGGGTCGTCAATTTGAACGACAGCGACGCCTTCCTCGCGCAGGAGTTCGACCTCGCGGCGCAGGATGGGGACGCAATCGGCGACGAACGAGTCACGAGTTGGATAGGCGGCGCTGGATTTTTCGGCAGACCACATGCGTTCGCCCAGCAACGCGGGTGCGGGCAGGGTTGCCTTGATCCGGCGGTTGGTGATCGTCTTTAAATAGCGAACCTCCGCAGCGATGAAGCCGGGGGTCCTGGGCGCGAGCTTATCAACCACGATCGTCCAGGGGCGCCCGTCCACCGGGTTGGTGCCAAGCTCAAAGCCGTGCGCGAGTTCGGCAATGACACCGATGTACGAGGCGCGACGCCACTCACCGTCGGTCAGGATATCTATGCCTGCGTTTTCCTGCAAAGCGACGGCGTCTCGAATCGCAGCTTCGAGCCGATTCCCGGCATCGGCTTGGCCAAGCAACGCCCGGACGGCGTCCGGCCGAGGCAGGGAGCCAACGACGGAGGTGGGAAACATCGGCAAGTCGGTCATGGTTCAAGCGCTTGGCCAGTGTTGCTGGGCAAGTTCAAAATCTTCCTGAGTGTCGATCTCGCGGTAGCCTCCGGGAATGTCAACATGCGCGAACTCCTCGCCGGCTACGATCATATGCTGCAACAAATGGATGAGGTAGGCCTTCTCGAACGACTTGGCCTCACGGAAAGGTTGGCCGGCGAATTGTTCGTGGCAGCGGTGATAATGTTCGCGCAGTCGGGCGGCAGCAGCAGCGGTGAACTTGGCCACGCCGGTGTATTCGCCATGGGCCTCGGCCTCCGGGGTGCAGCGCTCGATGCGCGTGATGCGTCCGTTGGCCACGGTCACTTTCTCGGCATCGTCGCTAGGGTGCTGACTGCGATCGGAGTAGTGGGCGAGCCATTCCGTATCAATGACAAGCGCCGCGTCGGCGGGATGAGCCAGCGCTTGGCCAACGGCATCGGGCGTAAACAAAATGTCGGAATAGGCGCAGACGAAGCCTTCGTCCATCTCATCCTCAGCGTGGAAAAGCGACGCGAGGATGTTGTTGTTTTCCCAATCCGCATTGTGACTAAAAGTGAGCTCCGGATAAGACTCGCGAACCTTGTCGATCTGGTAGCCGCCGATAAAAACAATGTTATCGAGACCGTTGGCACGAAATGCGGCCAGCGCCCAGTCAAGGATGCGGCGGCCCTTGACCTCCGCAAAACACTTGGGCGTGTTTGCCGTGGTGGGCATCAGCCGAATACCGCGCCCAGCGCCGATGATTATTGCTTTCATGAAAATGTCCGTTCAAAACGTTATCGCACCAACTTATCGAACCAATCCCTGAGAAAAGGCCTTGGCTCCATCTCGGGGCCCGGTTCAGTTTGGCCCGGCCAAAATGTGTAGATCTTCGCGCTGTTTTGATCGGGCACAATGGCCCCGGCGCCTTCAAATCCAATCGTCTTTCCGATGATGTTTGTTTCATCCTCAAACGCGCTGCCATCGTCATTCAGGCGGGATTGCAACATGTACCGCAAGACAAAGAACCGTGCCTTTGATTTGAATATGGCGTCGTACGCCTCGGCGCCCATTTCCTTTTTTGAGTATTTGGAATTCGGCCGTGTGAACACATGAACCCGGCCGTCCTTGCCAACTGTCATGTTAAAGCTCGCCGCCATGCTGCTGGCCTCACGGAAAACATTCACCGGGTCGGAAAACTGCTTCCGGCCGGGCGTGTGTTTAACATACATCAAGTCGCCCCTTTTTTTTGAGTTCGCTTGAACGATGTGAACCACGCCTGCCCTATCAATGGCGACTTGCGGCCTGATGCCGCTGTAGGGAAGTTTGACTGTCATCACATCAGGCTCAGCATGGATTGATATGATGGATAAAACTGCACTTGAGAGCAGTGCAACTGCTCTGGTTTGGGTGGATTTCACGATTACTCTTTTTATTTTTAGCCGATCAGTTAAACGGCTTCGGGCCGCCTTGGACATAGCATTTTACGGATGTCATGGACAGCCCAAGGTGGGATAAAAAAATCATTATTGTTCACATCGGCCACTTTTGCCGCGAACAACCAAGAAGAGAGACGGCTTTTGAAGCGCGATTCACCCTTTTAGTTGAAAAAAACAATTTGGATATGCATGCGAGCTAACTGCCATCCCGATGAAACCAGTTTTCAACCCGGATTAGTCGAGATTGATTTTTGTGTTGCTCTCGGTAATACCCTGTACACGAGTTATCTAATGCGCAGTCTCGACCCGGGGCAGGCCAACATTCATGGCGCGACTACTCTCAACATTGGCCCTGGCTACGGGTACCGTGGCGGGCGACTGTGCCGCTTGGCCAAGCTACCCCGCCGGAATGGGCCGCCCCGGTAGTGTCGGGGCCTTTTGATGTGGAGGCGTCGAACACGCCACCGTACTTAGGCTCATCCGAACAGTCATTTTTGAGGAAGGAAAATAATCTGATGGCTAGGCTAGAATCTGCTTGATCGCATGCGCCTCCTCGACACCGGTGAGCCGGACGTTAAGGCCTTGAAATTTGAAAGTGAAACGCTCGTGGTCAATCCCCATACAGTGTAAAATAGTCGCGTTCATGTCGTTGATATGCACCGGGTCTTTGACGATGTTGTAGCAGTACTCATCGGTTGCACCGTGGACAACTCCGCGTTTGATGCCGCCGCCAGCCATCCAGATCGAGAAGCAGCGGCCGTGGTGGTCGCGGCCGTTACCCAGCCCCCCTTGGCTGTAGCTGGTGCGCCCAAACTCGCCGCCCCAGATCACTAGGGTATCTTCGAGCAGGCCGCGCTGTTCAAGGTCAGTGACGAGGGCCGCGGAGGCTTGGTCGGTGTCTTTGCACTGCGCGGTCAAGTGCGGGACGAGACTGCCGTGTTGGTCCCAGCCGCGGTGGAAGAGTTGCACGAAACGCACGTCGCGCTCGGCCAGGCGCCTGGCGAGCAGGCAATTATAGGCGAATGTGCCGGGCCGACGCGCGGCCTCGCCGTAGAGCTTGAAAGTGCTCTCGGGCTCGTCCGACAGGTCGACGATCTCTGGCGCCGCGGCCTGCATGCGGAAGGCCATCTCGTATTGGGCAATGCGTGTCTGAATCTCGGGGTCGCCGAAACGCGCGAACGATCCCTCGTTGAGTGCGGCGAGATCATCAAGCATCTCGCGCCGGGTCGGGCGATTGAGCCCACTTGGATCTTTGAGGTAGAGGAGTGGGTTCTTACCGCTCCGCATCAATACCCCCTGATGGTTCGAGGGTAGGATTCCGCTTCCCCAGAGCCTCGAGAAGATCGGTTGGCCAGGGTTCTTGCCGTTGCCCTGGGAGAGCAGCACGATGTAGGCGGGCATGTCCGCATTCGCGCTCCCCAGGCCGTAGCTCGCCCACGCGCCGAGGCTCGGGCGCCCCGGGATCTGCGAACCGGTGTTGATCAAAGTGATGCCCGGGTCGTGGTTGATCGCCTCGGTGTGCATCGAGTTAATCACCGTGATCTTGTCGGCAATGTCAGCAGTGTGCGGGACGAGGCCGCTCATCCACGTCCCGGTTTGGCCATGCTGCTTCATCGGCGATACCGGGCCACACACCAGGAACTTTTTCTGGCCAGCAGTCATCCCGGTCACGCGCTGTCCACCTCGAACACTATCCGGCAACTCGCTGCCGTGCAGTCTCTCGAACGCGGAGGAATGATCGATCAAGTCGATGTGCGACGGACCGCCGGATTGGAATAGGTAGATGACGCGTTTCGCCTTTGCGGGGAAATGCGGCAACTCACGGTTTTCAGATTGCCCAGCGTAGGCTTCGCTGAGCAATGACGTCGCCGCCAATGTTCCGAGCCCAATGCCGGACTGCCCGAGGAAGGCCCGGCGCGATAGTAGAGTTTTGGTGTTGTCGTTGATCATTGTCTTGTCACGGCCTCGTCCATGTTTAGCAAAGTGCTGGCGACCAGCATCCACGCGACTTGCACGGGATCGCCACTGCCTATTGCCCCAGCAGAGGCTAGCAATTGGCGCGCCTTCTCCGGCTGCGATTTGTAAGCCCCCCGGTAGCGAACCAGTGCGGCCGAGAGAACCTCCAGTTCCCTAGTCGTCGGCACTCTGCCAAGAACCCGTTTTGCTCCTAGGTCGAGCCCATCTTGCGGGGAGCCCGCTGCCGCCATGAGGTCTCCGAGGGCGCGCGCCGCCTCGAGGAATTGCGGGTCGTTCTGCAGCACCAACGCCTGCAGTGGCGTGTTGGTATTAAGGCGTCGGACGCTACAAGTCTCGCGGGTCGGGGCATCGAAGATCGCCATGCTCGGTGGCGGCGAGGTTCGCTTCCACGCGGTATAGAGGCTGCGCCGGTAGAGTGCGCGACCGCTGCCGGGCAGGAACTTCTGCGAGCTGAACGGATTCGGGTAGCCGTAGTGACTCACCTGTTCCCACAGGCCGTCAGGCTGGTAGGGGTGCACGCTCGGGCCACCGAGATCACCGTTCAGCAGGCCACTCGCCGCGAGCGCGCCATCACGCACAAACTCCGCCGCCAACCGGAACCGCGGCGCACGCGCCAACAGGCGGTTGTAGGGGTCCTTCTCCAGCAGTTCCGGTGTCACCGCAGACTGTTGGCGGTAGGTCTCCGATATCACCATCCGGTGCAGCAGGCGACGCAGATCCCAACCGCTGGCGACGAAATCTGCCGCCAGCCGATCGAGTAGTTCGGGATGCGAGGGGAACTCGCCCTGCGCGCCGAAGTCTTCGGCAGTTTTCACCAGACCGGTCCCGAACAGCATCTGCCAGTATCGGTTGACGATGACGCGTGAGGTGAGTGGGTGATCTGGATCGACCAGCCAATGCGCGAGATCTAGACGCGTCCGTTTACCGTTTTGGGTTCCCGTTTCACCCAGGGGAGGAAGAATCGAAGGCGTCCCTGCGCTCACCTCGGCCCCGGGTTGGTCGTAGGCACCGCGGGTCAGGATGTGCGTCTTGCGCGGCTTGTAGTCCATCACCATCACGGTCGTTCGCCCCGTGTCGGCGGCCTTGCGCAAGATTTTCTCCTCGAGGCCCAGCTGGTTCGTCAAGGTCTTGAAGGCCGGCTGCATCTCCGCGAACGTGGTGTTGATCGTTGTCCAATGTCCGGTCGTGCGATCCTGCTTGGCCATGCTCAGCGCCTGGTAGAGTGCATCGGGTCCAGTGTCCGATGGCGTCTCGCCATACAGCGTTCCCCATGCACCGCCGCCATGTTTGGCGAGTTCCGCGGCTGGCTTCCACTTTGTCCCGGCCGCCCCCAAAACCGGCGACCTCGCCTGCCATTTCTTGTCGGTGACGACGTGCCACTCCTCGCCATTCGCCGTTCGCATCGCCAAGCTCAACAACAGCCCCGCAGGGCTAGCTCCAATGTTCGTCGCGCGCACGGCGATGGTGTTTTCGCCGGCTTTCAGTCCCCGGGCTCCGAAAACCTTCGGCCTGGTCCAATCATCAGATGAACCGATCGACCGGCCATTGATTTCCACTTCGCAAGCATTGTCACAGGTGACCCATAGTCGCGCCTCGGCCGGAATTGCTTCCAGATTGAACTGGCGTTCAAACTCGACCGACTCGGCAGTTTTGTCCGCAGCAAACCAAATCCACGACGGTTGATCTTGCGGAAACAGAACCAACTTCTTACCGACTGCTTCGCCAATTTTGAGCAACCCAAGGCTTGCCAGTTGCTCCGTTTCCCACCGGTCACGCTGCGCCGCGATGCGCGCCGGGGGCATGGCGCGGAGGCGCTTCAATTCGGCAATACGCAAGGCGGCGTCCCTCTTCACCCGCTCAGGCGTGCAGATCGCTGAACCCGCCTCGATCAGCGGTCCCGTGTTGGCGTTGGTCACACCGCTGCCCGGTTCGCTAGATTGGTTGAAGAAAGCGTAAAACTGGTAGAACTCCTTCTGCGAGATCGGGTCGTATTTGTGATCATGACACTGCGCACATTTCATGGTTAGCCCCATGAACACCGTGGCGACCGTATCGACCTTATCGACGTTGTAGGTCACCCGGTATTCCTCGGGGATCGTTCCGCCCTCGTGCGTGTTCATGCTGTTGCGCAAAAACCCAGTGGCGACGCGTTGCTGCTCGGTGACGCCCGGCAACAGATCTCCAGCGATCTGCTCGACCGTGAACTCGTCGAAACGCTTGTTGGTGAGGAAGGCATTGAGCACCCAGTCGCGCCAGATCCACATGTCGCGGTGGTCATCGATCGAGTAGCCGTTTGTGTCCGCATAACGAGCCCCGTCTAGCCAGTCGACAGCGAGGCGTTCGGCGGCGGCTGGCGATCGGAGAAGCCGATCGACCACCCGTTCGTAGGCACCCGGTTTGTGATCCCCAAGGAAAGCGTCGAGCTCCTCCGGCGTCGGCGGTAAACCGGTAAGATCCTGGGTGATTCGGCGCAGCAAGATCGCCCGGTCGGCGGGCAGTGCCGGCCGCAATCCAGTCCCGTCGAGGCGAGCTCGGATCAGCGAATCGATCGATGATCCCGGTGCTGCCTTCAGCACCTGGAATGACCAGTGCCCCTCGTACTCCGCGCCCTGGTCAATCCACTGCCCGAGAACTTCGATCTGCCCCGGGGTGAGCCGATGGTTTGAGTCCGGAGGAGGCATCTTCTCATCCGGATCCATCGAGGTGATGCGCTTCCACAGCTCGCTTGCCTTGCGGTCTCCGGGGACCAGCGCCTGGCGATCCTTCCCCTTTCCGAGCAACGCAGTCGCCGACTCGAATGAATCAAGTTGGAGCCCCGCTTTCACGTCCTTCGCTGCCGGGCCGTGGCAACCAAAGCAATTATCTGAAAGGATCGGACGGACGTCGCGATTGAAGCTCAGTGGATCCGGTTCCTCTCCCAATGCGAAAGTGGTCAACAGAGGCACGGCGAAGACTGGAAGTATCAACACAATGGATGCAAAGGTGGATCGAATTCTCATGAGCAGGTCAGGTAAAGATGTCCATTGCCGGTTTTCCCATCACATCTTTGGTAAGAAAAAAATAGGCGCTTCTCGAACTCGTAAGCTGTCTTTGGGCTGATGCCCATCGTGGTAAAAATGGTGGCATTAAGGTCTTCGACTGAGTCGGGATTGATCTTTCGCGTTGGAGCCTTGAACACCCTCGATCATCATGTCGCGGCAAAATTCGCTGGCAATTATGACCAAGGTGCGGTCGAGCTGCCACCGTTTCTCAAAGTCGCGGATTAGCTGGGTAATCGGCCGGTTGATCTCTTGATTGAGCTTCTTCACCAAATTGGGTTTAGCCTAGGGGTTCGGATTGGGAGGTCATTCGTATTTGGTAATGACTTTTCGTTCCTTGAGCGGCCACCATTCGGCAATCTTCGCAGCCAGTTCAGCGACGACCTCAGGGTGTTTTTTTGCAAGGTTCGTCTTTTCATGGGGATCCTTTGACAGGTCGAAAAGTTGGGGTTTTTTCTCGGTTCGGGGATGAGTGCTTTGGTATCGATTCACTTCACCGTCGTAGGTTAAGAGCAACTTCCATTTGCCTTCGATTCGCCATCGAAAAAGAAGCGAGGCTTCGGGGTTTTTGATATCTGCGATATCATGGGCAAGACTTTCCCCGAAGATACCCGAGCGCTTAATGGGGTGCTTTTTCTGAAGATTTTCCAGGAGATTCACACCCGGCACATCATTGGGAATTCGAGCACCCGCAGCGGCAAGTACGGTGGGGAAGAGATCGATGGAAGATACGAGTTCGGGGCGCTTGGTGGGATCAAGGCCGCCGTTCGGCCAGGAGAACATGATGGGTGTGCGAACACCGCCTTCGTAAGGCGTCTGCTTGGAGCGAGGTGCGTATCCGTTTCTTTTTGGATTTTGGATCCAGCCATTGTCGGTAACGTATACGATCAAGGTATCGTCCCGGAGGTTTCGTTTCTCAAGAATGTCGATGAGCTGTCCGCAGGTTTCGTCAAACCACTCACAGCAGGCATAATACTTGGCAACGCTAAGGGGAAGGCCCTGCTCCTTGTACCTTTTGAGAAGGCGTTGCGGAGGATTATGCGGAGTATGAGGGAGAAACACTCCATACCAGAGAAAGAATGGCTTTTTTTCCGCAACGGCATGGTCAACGAACTTTTCGATCGGTTCCATTCCTTCCCGACCGATCTTCAGGCCGTCGTCACCATGACGACCGCCTCGTTCCGGAAACCCCCGGGTCATCCCATGGGTAAATCCACCGTGCCTGAAATCCCCTTCCCACCATTTTCCGCTTTGGTGGCTGAGATAACCACGTTCGCCGAGAAGCTCGGGCAGGGTATCGAACTGGTCGAGATAGGATATGAGCTTGGCCCGGCGTTGGTTGTAAAGTTCGGAACCGCGCTCGGCGTACTTGGGAGATGGATCGTTTCCCGTTATGCCATGCCGATGGGCGAAATGCCCGGTCGCCAAAGTTGCCAGGGATGGACGACAAAGGGCAGTCGGAACATATCCTCGCTCGAAGACAACGCTTTGCCTGGCAAACTTGTCCAGATTAGGAGTCTTGATTTGAGGA